>VOFC01006567.1_pt1 | contig 43916 bp, 65 predicted proteins | sample 5384161 | NCBI WGS metagenome assembly VOFC01 (sample SAMN12384722, study PRJNA508395) | human gut metagenome | isolation source: healthy gut B | host: Homo sapiens | reverse complement strand
AAAAGCATCTGCAGAATAAAATGCAAAAAAAATTAGAATCTGTATAATGTGCAGGTTCTTCTTTTTTTATACAAAATATGTAAGAGGGATCAGAATGCCAACGTCAGTTCCTCCACATCTTTTAGTGCCCAAAAGGTAAAATTTGTGCCTGGAAAAATGCAAAATAAAGCGATATTGTTCGTATAAATATACACAAATTGCACAAAATTGCATACAAGGGGGCGATTTTGAAAACGATTATCAGAATAAGCCTTGATATTTTTTCACGAAATGGTATACTGACGGCGCAAAAAGAAAATGAAAGATAGGAAAGGGGAACAAAAAGATGGCACATTTTGAGCAGTGGGCTGGTTTTAAAGGAAAGAATGGGTGAACTCAGTTGACGTTCGCAGCTTTATCCAGGAGAACTATACACCATACGAAGGGAGACGAATCTCCTGGAAGCGACCAACAGAAGCAACCGATACATTATGATGCCATTGTGTAGCTTTAAACTCAACCGACATTGGTATAATATTTCTATATTTTGTTTCGCCTTTCAATTTGTATATAAAATTGTTGCTTTCTTTTTTCTTCCATATTTTCACATAAATGTCTTGTTTTACTCAAAATTAATTCCTTTTCTCTTTACCATTAAGGACAGCCCTTCTTAGGCAAAAAATTATTTTTTTCTAAAGTTTGTTTCGTCCAAAAGGGCGTCCTGACCAGACGATTATTCTGCTATTGCAAGAATATCGTTTTGTTTTACTATTATGTTAGTCTTCGCCTTCATATTTTATTTCCAGTTCCTGCATCTTTTGTTATTACAACTTTATCCTGCTTTACATGCATTTTTATTTCTTTTCCGTCTACATTTCCACCAGGTCCTGCTTAAATTAATCTGACCATCTGATACAGCCGTGAACGCACCCTTTTGATATATAACTCCTGCTATTGTGTTTGGAAACGAACTGCTTTTTACTCTATTTAGTACAACAGCCACTGCAACTTGCCCTGCATATGGTTCTCCCCTTGCCTCACTGTATACAGTTCTCGCAAGTAGATTTAAATCACTGCTACTCGTGCTGTTGCTAGAATTTGAATTACCACTAGAATTAAATATTCCCATTGCCTCTAATGTCCTTTTCCCGGCAATTCCATCGACTGTTAATCCATTTTTTCTTTGAAAATACTTAACAGCTGCTAACGTTTCAGAGCCATAAATTCCATCAATACTTCCAGAATAATATCCCCATCTTTTTAACTTTGTTTGAATTTGTGTAACTTCCGAACCTCTCGAGCCATATTTTGATAATGCTAATATATTATTATTTGTAAAAAATATGTTATATAACAAAAATATTATTAATAATACTGAAATAATTGCGATTGCTTTTTTATTTTTTAACATAAAAATTCCACCTTTCAAGTTTATTATTCCTTGATTCGGTGGATTTATACTAAAATATTCCTATTATATTTCCATTTTTATCAATATCTATTTTTTCAGCAGCTGGAACTCTTGGAAGCCCTGGCATTGTCATTATTTTTCCAGTGATTACAACTATAAACTCCGCTCCAGTTTTTAATGCAATGTCATTTACATGTAACTCGTAAGGTTCATTACATTCTAGATTTTTATTTTTGGATCATCCGAGAATGAATACTGTGTTTTAGCAATACATACTGGATAATGCGAATATCCCATTTTCTCGATTTTTTCAATCTCTTGCAATGCTTTTTCCGAATATTCTACACCTGTTGCACCATAAATATTTTTTGCAACTTTTTCTATTTTTTCTTTTACACTATCTGAATTATTGTAAGCAAATTGCATGTTTTCTTCTTCATCTGCAATTCTTAAAATTTTCTCGGCTAAATCGATTGCCCCTTCGCTTCCTTTTTCATGGCTTTCGACAAGACTCATTTCAATGTTTTGCTCTCTTAGTGCATTACTTAAAAGTTCAATCTCTACATCCGTGTCTGTGTCAAATTTGTTTATTGCAACAATAACATTTAATCCAAATACATTTTTTTAAATTGTCTAAATGTTTATTTAAATTCTTTATTCCCTTTTGTAACGCTTCAAGATTTTCTGTTTTTATTTCTTCCTTTGCTTGTCCTCCATGATACTTTAATGCTCTAATTGTAGCAACACAAACGACTGCGTCTGGCTTTATTCCTGCATTTCTACATTTAATATCTATAAATTTCTCTGCACCTAAGTCTGAGCCAAAACCGGCCTCTGTTATTGTGTAGTCTGCTAACTTCATGGCAGTTTTAGTAGCAATAATGCTGTTACATCCATGAGCAATATTTGCAAAAGGTCCTCCATGAATTATTGCTGGAGTATGTTCTAATGTCTGAACCAAGTTTGGCTTTATCGCATCTTTTAGTAAAACAGTCAACGCTCCTTCTGCATGTAAATCTCTTACAGTAATTGGTTTCTCTTTTTTATTATAACCAACTGTAATGTTTCCAATTCTTCTTTTCAAATCTTCAATATCAGTTGCCAAGCATAAAATAGCCATTATTTCAGAGGCAACAGTAATGTCAAATCCATCTTCTCTTGTAACTATGTTTTTCTCACCAGATAGTCCTGTTTCAACTTTTCTTAACTGTCTATCATTAAGGTCAACACATCTCTTCCATGTAACACTTTCAAATCCTAATTCATTTCCATAATAAATATGATTATCAATAAGAGCAGAAAGTAAATCATTTGCAGAAGTAATTGCATGAATATCTCCTGTAAAATGCAAATTTATATCTTCCATTGGAGCTACCTGAGCATATCCTCCGCCAGTGGCACCGCCTTTAATACCAAAAACAGGTCCTAAAGAAGGTTCTCTTAAAGCAATAATTGCACTCTTTTCCGATTCGTGTTAGGCCATCTGCAAGACCAATAGCCATAGTAGTTTTACCTTCTCCTAATGGAGTTGGATTAATTGAAGTAACTAAAATAAGCTTTCCATTTTTTCTATCTTTCAATCTATTAAGCAATTTTTTGCTATCAATCTTAGCCTTAAAATTTCCATACTGTTCAAGCTCATCATCAGCAATTCCAGCCTTTGTAGCAATCACTCTTAATATGTTCTAATTTAGTATTTCTAGCAATTTCAATATCTTCCATAATGGCCTCCTCTTATAATTTCATCATGATGCTTTAAATAATTTATTTCTAATATTATTGCATTTCCTGCTACATTAAAATATTAGTCCAATAATCAAGCCTACTATCGCACCCACAAATACCTGAAATGGCGTGTGTCCTACTAGTTCTTCTAGCTTTACATTGAATGTCATTTTTGAAAGTTCAGAATCTGGATTTGTCATTATCTCATTTAGTACATGAGCTTGCTTTCCAGTCTCGTATCTTACACCACATGCATCATACAATACAACCATTGAAAACACGAATGATAAGGCAAATAATGGAGATGAAAAGCCTTGGCTACGTGCTATCATTGTTGTAATTGAAACAACAACTGCTGAATGAGCACTTGGCATACCTCCAGCTCCCCAAAGTCTTCTAATATTCAATCTTTTTGTTTCTGCATATTCCCATATTATTTTAAATAATTGTATTCCAATCCATGTAAAGAATGGCACAACTAAATATCTATAATCATTATAAAAATTCACTAAATTACTCACTCTTGTTGTGTTCCTTTCTCTTTGCACTAATTCTAGTCATAATATAGTTACAATTAGTCTTCCTTTGGTACAAAATTATCTTCTTTAATTTCTCCACCTTCGTTAATCAACATTGTAATCTTCTTTTCTGCTGAATTCAAAAAGTCGTTACATTTTTTAGACAGATTCATGCCCTCTTCGAATTTTTTCACAGATTCGTCTAATGTTAAATTTCCTTTTTCAAGTTCATTTGCAATGCTTTCTAATTGTTTCATTGCATCTTCAAAATTTATATCTTCGTTCATATTAAATAGTATTCCTTTCTCACAGTACTAATTCCTTTTTATAACTAATCTATTGTTGCTGTTTTTTGTCCATCAGATAGTCTTAAATTTACTTTTTTCTCCTGAATTTAAATCATTTACAGATTTTATCACTTTACCACTTTCTTGCTTTGTTACAATGCTGTAACCTCTTGTTAAAGTTTTTAATGGACTTAAAGAATCTAGTTTAGCAGTCTCTTTTACAAAGCTTGTCTTTGCTTCTTTCAATTTTAACATCATGCTATTTTGCAAAGCCTTCACTTTCATATCAATTACCATATATTGCTCATTTATTTTCTGTGTTGGGTTTTTGTATGCAGGTCTTGCCATACATTTTTCATATGATAATCTCATTAATTCTATTTTTCTTTTTTAGAGCAACTTTATATCTGTTATTATATAATTTTAAAGTTTCTCTTACATCTTCTATGTTAGCAACAGCTAGTTCTGCAGCAGCGATGGAGTTGGGGCTCTTAAATCTGCCACGAAGTCTGCAATAGTAAAATCTGTTTCATGTCCAACTGCAGAAATTATTGGTAGTTCAGAATCATAAATTGCTCTTGCCACAATTTCTTCATTAAATGGCCATAGGTCTTCGAGCGAACCTCCACCCCTACCAATTATAAGAACATCTGCAAGTTTATTTTCGTTCATAAACTTAATGCCTTCTGCGATTTTCTTCTGCTGCTCCAGGTCCTTGCACTGGAACTGGATATAATCTAATATGCACTCCTGGATTTCTTCTCGTGCTTACATTTATAATATCTCTTATTACAGCACCTGTATTAGAAGTTAAAACACCTATCGTTTTAGGCATGAATGGAATTTTCTTTTTATGTGCCTCTTCAAACAATCCTTCGTGTTCTAACTTTTTCTTTAATTCTTCATATGCCGTGTACAAGCTTCCAAGTCCATCTTCCTTCATGGCTTTTTTGCATAAATTTGATAGATTCCATCTCTTTCAAACACAGCAACACTGCCTAAGACCATTACCTTCATTCCATCCTTAGGCATAAAAGATAAATGTGTAGTGTAGCTTTTGAACATTACACATTTTATTAATGAATTTTCATCTTTTAAAGTAAAATACATATGTCCGGTATAATGGTTTTTAAAGTTTGATATTTCTCCCTTTACCAAAACATTATTTAGCATTTCATCGCCATCAATTTTGTTCTTTATGTATTTGTTTAAATCTGTTACCGTAATTGGATTATATTCCATTTCAGTCCCTTTCTCTTAAGGTATATACTCAGTTGAAAAAAAATTATAATTATTTTTCAACTGGCTCCTACTGTTCGTTGCTTTCATCAGCAACCTCTTTACTATTTGAATTATTTTCTTCAACTATTTTTGCAAGTACACCATTAATAAACGCTGGAGAAGAATCTTCTCCATATTTTTTTCGCCATGTTTACAACTTCATTTATGATTATTTTGAAAGGTGTTTGCATATAATTCATTTCATATATAGCAAGTTTTAATAAAGAAACATCTACTTTAGATATTCTCTCTATAGTCCAGCCAGTTTTTAAGTTTTTCGCTATTTTTTCTGTTATTTCTTCGCCATGTTCTTTTATTCCATTAGCAACATTCTTTACATATTCTCTAGTTCTTCCATCTTCTACTTCTGTACTATCTAAAAATAATTTTACCTGAGCTTTGCTATTTTCTCTTTTTGAATTTCTTGGCTATAAATATAGCAAAAAGCAAGCTCTCTTCTAGTCATTTCTTCCATTAAAATCCCCTTACTATAGTCTATCTATAAAATTTTTTAATTTATCTTTTACTTCTGTTTTATTGTGTTGCACGTAATTTCCTATGTATATTCCTAAACATATAAAAACTATCCAAATAATTAATTCATATAAACGAGTACATAATATTAATATTGCAATTAAGGCTCCGATGATTGCTCCACCATATGTTCTAAGAGACTTTTTTATATCGTTCATAATTTTTTCCATTCCTTTCACTATTTACTAAAATACAACCTAAGTATTTTTAATTTTCTATGCTTCTTTTGTATCCTTTACTGGTGTTACCATATCTTTTACTTTAATATCTAGACTCTTTACTTCAACATCTAAAGATTTTTTTATTGCATCTTTTACACGTACTTGAATGTTATTGCTTAAATCTTTTATAACAGCTTGGTCTGATACAGCTATTGTTAGTAAAATTGATAAATCATTGTTTTCATCTAGTATTATTTTTGTTTGTTGATCTTTTACACCTTCAAATCCTGCAACAACTGAATTTACAATGCTTGTTATTGTTTCCTTTGTTACCAATAATTTTCCATCATCATTTTCAAGCATTATGCCATTTCCTACACTTTTTTCTTCTTCTGTTGGAGATTCAAAAATATTCCTTTTATTGCAAATAAAATAAGAACTACATTTAAGCCTAACAAAACATTGCAAGTAGTTTGGTCTGCTAATGCTTTAGTTACAAACACATATAAACCTGTAGCATCAACCCATCCATCCAAATATGCAAGCACTTGAAATTACCGTCATCAATAGTATTAAAACTGAAAATATGCATAGTATCATTTTGTCTAAAAATTTCATTTTATTTTCCTCCATATACTTATTTAAAGGCACGATAAAAAACGTGCCTTATATAAGTTTAATTATTCTTTAACTTCGTTTTCTGTATTGTCTTCTTTTTTTCTTCTGTTGCTTGCTTCTGTGTTTACACCTTGTACATGTACATTAACAGCTACAACTTTTAATCCTGTCATTCCTTCTACTGCAGTCTTTACTCTGTTTTGAATATCGAATGCAACACTTTCCCTTAAGAGCACAGCTAGTAATCTAAAGTGTTCTTGTTTACTCATTGAGTTACCACATCGTTGTTTTCAAACCCTCTACGTTTCTACTCAGGAGCACAACATCTACATCTTTCCAAGTGTTTGTGTGAAAGACTTGTCTTTACATACAAGTTCTGGCTATGTTGAAACTGATTGTTCCTTTAAGTCGGTTACTATCAATACCTTAAGTGGTACAATTGATCTGCGAACCATTGCAAGAGCAAATATTTCTCTTAAAATTTCTTCGCTATCTGGCTTAATTTTAGCAGATTTTAGTGGAATTGGTTTCTGGGACGCTAACGTAAAGTCTAAGGAAGGTGAAGTTCGCCTTCGTCCACTACGTAAGCTTGGACATAGGGCAATTGGGTCTGTAAAAACTCGTACTGGCAATATTCGAATTATTTATTAAGTCCATAGTCCCCGCAAAGTTTAAAACTCTGCGGGGATTTTTTCTTCTTTATTCTATTTTATTATCCATGCATTATTTGCATTTTTTTGCCAGTAAAATCCGGTAGCTTTACAAGAAGCAACTGGATATAAGTAGTCACTAATGTTTCCTACAGCTCCTTTTGAGTCTATCATATAATGACCATCTATTGCTGGTTTAGTACATCTAATTCCGAAATCCACATTATTACTTGAAGTATATACATATCGAGAAGCAATCCAATAAGTGCTTGATGTTAATAGTACAGTTTCAGCTTCACCATAGTTTGCACTATTTATTGATATTCTATATAAAGTTTGTGTTACTGTTAATCCATTACTTCCTGCTGTATTTGATGTTAATACTGTAGGAGTTGGATATATTCTTTCACTTTCTTTATATGGATCTACTGTTTTAATTATATTAGGTTGTGTTATAGTTGTTATATTTATCCCTGCCCCAATCTGACTGCCATATGCACATGGATATAATTTGTTACTTGTATATGTTTTTGTTTCGCCATATTTTTACTTCATCTTTGTATTCATTTCTTGCTTTAAATCCTGCATCTGTAAAATGTTTCTCCATGTCTTCCAAATTTATACTTCTTGCCTTTATATTTTTGCTACTATTACTGTATAATTTTTTCACATATATCATTTAACAAATATATTCCATTATTGTATCCTAGTGCTCCACTCAAATACACACTATTGCTTGTTGGTGTCGCACTTACTATATCTATAGTTTTATTTTCTTTATCTATATTTAGTACTTTCCATTTTAGTGTTGTATCTTGCGTTATACTTTGATTGCTTGAATATCCACTAAAGATAGCTGCTACATTATAACTATTTGCACTGCTTGGCGTATACGCAACATAATCACCTATTTTCATATCTGAAAGTAATGCTGTTTGTGTTTGTTCTTTTGTGACAACATTTCCAGCCATATCTTCTGCTTCTATTTTTATTTGATAATCGGTAAACATTAGATCTATATCCGTTATTATACATTCATTGATATTTTCTGTAGGTGTTTTCCAGTTCTTTCCGTCATCTGTGCTGTATCTTATCTGCTTTATTCCGCTTAAAAGTATCTTCTGTATTTACTTTTATTTTAAATGAATTACTTGTTATATCTGCTATTTCAATGCTGTTTATTATTGGTTGCGTTTTATCTATTTTTACTATATGTTCTTCTACTTCGTTGTCTTTATTAATGGCAATTGTATATGTTCCATCTTTTGTTAACACATACCTACTTTGATCGGTTGCTATTTGATTTCCATCTTTACTTACTGAAAATTTTTTGTTATTTCTGCTATATACATACACATTCTTATTTGTGTACGTGTTTTCGGTATATTCTTCTTTTATATTTACACTTGCATCATCTCCAATTAAAGCATAATAAATTTCGTTTGCATTATCTATTTCTTCTTGGTATGCTTCTCTTGTTGATAATTGACTCTTTAATTGAGATTTTCTTTGCACTGCCATTAACATATATGCGCTTGATAATATCGTTATAAAAAATATTATTGTTACTGTTACCATTGATGTTATTGAACCTGCTTCTCCCTTCCACACTCTATATATTTTATTTTTTAATTCTATCTTTTCTTCTTCACTTTTTAATATACTACTTGCCTTATTAAAGATATTTTCAATTATACTATTTAATCGTTTTATTACCTTGCATAAAAAATTCTTTAAAAATACTACCACTTTTCATTAAATCTCCTCTTTTCATTTTATCTTTAAGTATATAACTTAATTACAAAATACTTATACCATAAACTAACAATAAAATCAATTAAAAATATAAATTTTTGAATATAAAATTTGCTGTAAAAAAAATATATAAATTTATAATTCATAAAACAATGAAAACTTAGAACCGTATAGAGTTTTAAGCTTTTTCTTTTTCATTAATTTATATACTTAACGATAATTTTATGTTCTTTTTATCATTTTTTCGCTATAGCGAAATTTTTTTTATTGTAAAAGAAAAAAATCTTGTGACATAACTATCACAAGATCTTTTAATTTTTATTTATAATTTATGTATCGCAAAATTTTTTGTAACTTTTTATTTCCCATTTTTAATACATTTTCTACTTCTTTTATACTAAGTTCTACTATTTCTGCTATTTCATCTATTTTCATATTCTTTTCAAAAAGTCTTTTTATCATTCTCGTTTTTTCTGTTTTTTTTGCCACGCTCTTCGCCGACTTTTTTCTCCAATTTTTTGCCTCGTTCTTCTCCGACTTTTTCCCCGATTTTTTGCCTCGTTCTTCTCCATTTTTTTCTCAATTTCTCTGTTAGTTTCCATTTCTGCATTATAACGCATTATGCTCCATTCTCGTTCTTCGTATCTTTCGCGTTCTTTTGATCTTGGCTTAGTTTATCTAGTTCTTCTACTGCTTTATTTATTTCTTTATTTTCTTCTGCCGACATTTTTATTTTTTCCTCCTTACTTCCATCTATTAACCACAGCCATTGTTCTAGCTTTGTGCTACATTCTGGATTTTTCATTTTTAAATTTTTCCAGCTCTATAAAATGCATCTCAAATGTATCTGTTGCATTTTCTTCCTCTGGACTATATCCCATATCTATAAATTCTAAATCATTTGTTTTATTAAACTTCATTTTTGCTATTGAATGATAAGAATTTCGTTTTAAGATTTTAAATTTTAGTATGTTTATTGTTATTATTTTCTTTAATTCTTTATAATTTTGTTTCGCTTTTAATTGCTCTGATGCAAGCTTTGACAAATATGTACTTGATCTTTGTCTTATATTATTTTCATTTGATACCTGCATTTCTACATCTACTACTGCTTTATTATCTATATCCAGTTTTAAATCTAATATTCCTAATTTTTCGTCTGCCATATTTGGTGTTAATTCTGGATTTTTTACTTCTACTTTATTTATATGTATATTTAATATTGCCTCTAAAAAAGTCCTTTAACATTGAATTATTTTCTTCTCTTGCAAATAGTCTTTTAAACACATAGTCTGATGTAAGTGGTAATCTAGATGTATCTTTATCTAGTAATTCTGCCTCTGTATTATTTTCTTTTTTATTATTGTTTATAATGTTTTCATTATTGGAATTTTCTATTTTTCTAAGCATTAACTTCCTTTCTATTTTACTACAACGTTTATTATATTTCAACTATTTAGTAAAACTTTATTATGATTTTTCTCTGTTTTATAATTTTAATTTTTTTATTCTTGGGATTTTAGCATTGGTTTAGCTTAAGAATTTAACTTCTAGAAACTCTTTCTTTTGAATAAATTTAATATATTAAATTTCTAAATTTTAATTAACGTTAATCTTTTCTAGTCTAAATACAAACCTTATAAGAAGATTTAAATTATTATTAGCGAAGCTTGTCTAGACTTTATAATTATATCTTGTAAGTGCTGAAATATCAAGCAAAACCGTTCGTCAAATTTCTACTAGTTTTGAGCTTTTATTTTCTTTTTTGTTTCTAAAATTTAAACTTATAATTGTATCTTTTAATTAATCTTCTGCTTTACATAAAAAACGGTAAATATCCCAAATAATTGATACCTACCGTTTCTATACTTTATATATGTATTTTGACCTATATATGTTTTGGTTTATATCCTTGGCAAAAGGAATTTTACTTTAGCTTTGCTTATATAAAGCCTGTTTTCTATCTATTTTTGACTTATTATTTCTTGCTTATATGTACATTTTCTATTTCTGCTTTTAGTTCTCTAGATACTATATTTTGTATTTGTGCAATTTGTTCTTTGTTTAGGTCCTCTGCTTTTTATTACCACGCTTATGCTATCTCCGTTTACAAATATTAAGACATCTTCAAATCCTTTGTTTTTATTAGATTTTCTGTTATCATTATTGCATTTTTTGTGTCATTTATTTTCTTTATTTCGTTTTGAGATATTTCTTTTTGTGTGTCTGTTATATTATTATTTTGAAGTATTTTTTGATAGCTTTCTAACATTTGTGAATACATTTTTTCTCTCGAAAGTTTTGATTCTGTGAAGTATTGATCACTTTCTTTAGCTGATGTTTGAACTGTCTCTTCTTTTTGTTATGTTTTCTGTATTTTCTATTGAATTTGTTTCTGCTGTTCCATCTTTTTCTCCTTTTATTTCTGCATTTTCTGTGTTTTCTGCTTCTTGATTTTTGCTGTTTTCTTCTGATTCTTTGTTTGTTTCTTCTACTACATTTGCACTAACAAATGTTGCGTCTCTCCCAGTTTTCCATATTTTTCAGAATCCATTAAACCTGATGTTTGTAATGTATCTTTACTGTTTGCTGTATAGTTCATATATCCTGCTGCAATTAGCATTACTGCAATTACAGATAATATCACCTGGTTTTTTCTTTAGAATTGTTCTCATATTTAGTAAAATCCCTCCTTTTAAATTTTTTATCCATTTAAAATTTATCATTTATTTAATAGTATTCTCTTATTTGATAAAATTCGTTCTTTTGTTTTTTTATTAGCCTAATTATTTTATACTCTCTTAAAATTAATTGCTTTAATTCATTTCAAATACTTGTATTTTATATGTTGCAAGGCCCGTTACTGCTTCTACTGCCTCAATTATATTAGTTTTTACATTGGCATCATTTGCTCCTTTTGCGGTTACTATTGCTCCTTCTATTTTTGGATTTATAATGCTTTGTGTTATGGGCGTTTTTACCCCATTGTTTTCTTCATATATTATGTCTTTTTAGAAGTTGATTCATTCACAGTTCTGCTACCTCCACCAGAGTCTTGTTCTTCTGTTATGCTTGTTGATGTATCTTCGTCATACATTGAATTACTGTACTTTCCTGTGAATATGTTATTAATACTTTTACATTTCCAACTCCTTTTATATTAGATAGTATATTTTCTAATCTTGTTTCTATGTCTTGTTTATTGTCTTTATTTTCAACTTGGCTATCTCCATTTTTTTTGCCAGTACTTTGTCTTCTGATTGTATAGTTTTATTTGTTTTATCTTTTTGCCAGATAATATATAATTCATTGCTACTACTGTTATTATTAATACTATTGCAAACACTACTAAGTTTTCTGTTTTCTTTTTCCGTTTTCTCCTTCTTTCGGTTCAAGCTTTTCCTTTAATTTTTTTTTTTTTCTTTCATTTTTTATAACATTCCCCTTTTATTCTAATAATTTTATAAAAAAGCATAAATGATAAATTAAAGCCTAAGAATCGAATTTTTTTAATTTTGTTCTAAATATTTAATCTTTGTTTAAGCTTATATATAATTTATTATTCTGAAAACAGCCACTTTTTTCGATAAATAATTTATGTTCACAAATTTATTAAAAAAGAAACACAACTAACTTTTTCTTTTAATCTTTTTATGATAATACTTCAATTTTTTCTTTTTTCTAAGCCATATTCTTCGTTTACAAAGGCTTTTATGTTGTTTATATCTTCATTACTTAATGTGTTTTTTTCTATTGAATCTTCTGAATTTTTTTGATTATTACCAATTTCAATTTTATTAACTGAATTTATTTTTATTTCATTAATAGTATTATTTTCTTCATTTAAATTACTTTCTTTAAGGTTATTATCTTTTTTTTACTGTTAAACTTATTTGCTCTATTTCATAGTCTTCATTATTTTGAATTTTTTATATATGTGTTTGTTACATTATAGCCTCTTTGTTTTAGCTTTGTTGTTATGTCTGATTTCATATTAGATATATACACGTCTTTATGCTTCTATTGTTATTTTCTTCTATCTGTTTTGATAAATTCTTCCCTGCCTCATTAATTTTTTTTATCGTATTCATCTGTGTTAAATATCTCGTTTATATTAAATTTATTTCCTGCAAATTTTTCTATTGCAGGTGATATCATTAAAAATAATATATATACTCAATTATTACTTTTACGTATTTTTTGCTAGTTCCACTTGGCAAAATTAGTTCTATAATTGTAGCAATTATTACGGCAACTATTATGTTTTGCGCCCACGAACTAAAAAAATGCTATCATTTTTTCATATAATTAAATAGAATTACTAAAATCTATTCAATTCCTTGTATAATAAATTTAGGTTTTTAATAAAGGATTTACCTATAAACCTATTGCTCTATTATTATGGTAACTAAGCTGAAGTATGGCTCTTTATTGCTTGGTAGTTGTATTCGTAATTTAAAAGCTAGGGTATTTCTTATATTTTTCTTTAACTTCCCATCATTAAGCCACTATTAGAAATTTTTATTACTAAAGTAACACCTATAATTAGCATTACCGAAATGCTGCACATTATTGCAAGAAGCAATTTGAATGTAGATCCTATTTGTCCGCAGAAGTTTTACTATTTTAGGATCTGCTATTGGTTGGCAAATTGCTGAGCCTAAGTTATATACCCACATTAGAGCTGTAAGTTTTATTATTGGTGTTATGCATATTGTTAAAATAACTACAATTCCAACAATTCCAACTGCATTTTTTTAAAATGTTGCTACAACTCATTACTGTTTCTACTGCATCTCCTAAAATTTTTCCAACTATTGGCACACAATTAGATACTACTGCTTTTGTTGTTTTTAATGTCAATCCATCTACACCATTTGTAATACTTCCTTCTAATGAAGATACTCCCACAAATACTGTAAGTACAATTCCAAGTATCCAAACTACTGTGCTGTTTATAAAATGAGCAATTTTATCTATTTGAACTTTATCTGATATATTGGAAATTACATTTAAAGCAACTGTTATTAATGTTACTGGAATTAGTATTGCATTTATAAAATTTCCTACAAAAGTTATAATAAACAGAATTATTGGTTGTAACATACTTGCAGATGATATATTTCCCGTTGTTACCATTAATGTTACTAAAAGCGGTACCAGACAGTTCATAAAGCCTATTAAATTTTCTATAGAACTTTTTACCATTACAATTATATCTGAAAAATTTTTCATTATTATTGTAACTATCAAAATATATGTAACATAGTGTGTAATTTGAGCAATTCCTTTATTTTCTAAGTCATCTGTAAAACTTTTTAATATGCTGGAAATTACTACAATTACAAGAATAATTCCTATTGACCTTATAGATTGTCCTACTTGGTTAAATAATATGTTTAATATTTTTTTGCCTATTGAAGCATTGTTTATATTTCCTTTTATTGCAGATGTTAAAAAGTTCGTTCAAATCTATTGAAAAATCGTCATTTTTATAGCTTTCTGCTTCTTTTATAAAGCTAGAAATTCCAAGTACACTTGATTGATTACTTATTAACTCATCTGTTTCCTCTGCTATTACCACGCTTTTTAGCAGCAAACTTATAAAAAACAAAATTACAATTATTTTTAATATTTTTTTTCATCTTTTGCAATATTCCTTTCTACAATGTTCAAGGTAATATTTTTATAATTGTTTCCATTAGGCTTGAAAGTATTGAATTGACATAGACATTATTATTACTTTTCCGTCCTAAATCTACTTTGCTTGCAATGGAATTTTCGCCCGAATCTTTTGCAAACACTTACTGCAAATTCCGTTATTCCTGTTATTTTTATTAAAAGCGTAATAAATCCATTATTTATAGATGCTTTACTAGACAAATTCTTTAATATTTCTATTATTCCAGACATTTTGCAGCTATTATAGAAAATATTAATACTCCTGCAGTAAGTGAAACATACATTGCATATTCAGGCTTATATTGTCTTAAAATTACTATTATTATTAATGAAATTAATCAATTCCAATTATTTTTATAATATCCATTTTTTAACCACCTTTAGGCTAATTTTTTATAAATTAAAAATTGTTCTTACTGTGTCAAATAATGTGCTTATTTCTTTTATAACCATTGTAAGAACTATTATTAAACCAGCCAAGGTTGTCATCATTGCTTGATCTTCTCTTCCAGCTCTTACTAAAACTTGATATAGCACAGCAACTAATATTCCAATTGCTGCTATTTTAAATAATAAATTAATATCCATACTCTTTTGTTTCCTTTCCAAGACTAATTAAGCTTATTTTATATGAATTATATTAATATTTTTTATTTAGAGTTTTTTCTATTGAATGTTCTATTTTTTATTAAGATTTGTTATTTATTAAATCTGTTTATAGATTTTTTAATAATTTTTCTTATATTACTCAATTTGCTATTTTTTTTAAATTAATATAATTGTAATTGTTAGCCCTGCTGTTACTCCTAATGTTTTATATAATTTAGAGTTTTTTTTTTTCTTCTGTTGCTTGTTCTATTTGCTTTTTTATTAAATTTTCCACTAATTCAATTTGACTAACTTGTCCTTCTATATCTGTATTACCAAGCATTTTACTAAAACTTTTTATTGCTTCTATGTCTTCTTTATTTAAAAGAACTATTTTTTTCCAACAAATCTGCCGCTTTTTTCAAATGAAGCACTTGCACATTCCTCTTCCATAAATTCATTTGCCATTTTAAACATATTACCTATATTATCTTGATTAATAATACATATTTGCTCAAAAATCTCGTGAATTCCTTGTCCTGTAAATTTTATTTTAGCTTTTATAACATTTAAAATATTTAAAATTTCTTTTAGTTCTTTTTCTCTTACAGAGTATTTTTTTTGAATATGAATTTCCTATAACTATAAAAATTGCAAAAATAAAAAAATATTAGAATATATTTTATAAAGATCATAGTTTGTCCCCTTCTTTTTTTATCTTTATAATATATATATTCTAATATTTTAATTTTAGAACTTATTTTTTATAAATTTTATGTTTTGATAACATTACTATTTTTCTAAAAATAAAAAATAATAATGAAATCTCATCACATTTTTAGACGTTTTTCAATAGTGTTTTATCACATTTTTAGATGTTGTTAAAAATATTTTAAACTAAAGTAAAACTCGCCCAAAATGGACGTCCCCTTTGGGCGAATTTTGTTTTTGTTTTGTGTTAACTCGGCGTTCTTTTGTATCCACTGCCTCAGCTCTTCCACATAGCGTATTTCTATTTACTATGCTTTAGATGGTGTATTATGGTGGTTCTTTGTCAAGTTAGTTGATTTATACCAAGATTTTTAGACGTAGTAAATCAAAACTACATCTGCCATACATTATTCTTTTTTTATAACTTTTGTTTTATTATTAAAACCTTCTGTTAAACCATTACTATAATCATATTTTATTGCATTTTTACAGCATCTATATCACTTTCAATTAATGTAACGAAGCTATTAAGCTCCCTTTACATTGATTTTTTGCATCTTTAATCCATTTATCCAACCTTCTTGGATTTTTTTAGAAAAAAATTACTTCCTTAAATCTTCTTAGCATATTTACAATATTGTTTAATTCATGATTTGTTTCTAAATATTCTTCTAAGCTCTTTCTAGTGTTTTCATCTTTTATTTCTTCTATATTTCGAAATAGTAATTGTTTTATCTTACTTCTCTTTAAGTATTTTATGTTCATTCGTGCTTCTTGTCTTATTCCCCTTAGTCTACTTGTAAATAATGATATTTTTCCTTGTATCCATTTGCTTTTTATTTCATCATATATTTCATATATTTTCTTTCCTTCTAATATTAACTTTTTTATCATCGGTACATAGGGATCTAAAATAGAATGAGTTGAACGTTCTAATGTTTGTTTCTGTTTTAAATAGTTATATACTGTTTGTCTTTATATTGCTAAGTTTTTAGCTATACTGCTTATATTCATTCCTTCTTTATATAGTTTTTGTGCCTCTTGTATAACTTTCCATTTCCTTTCCGCTGATTCTTTCTTACTTCTCTGTCTTTTATTTAAGATTATTTCTTCTTCAATTCCTGCTTTTTCCTTTTTTATCTATCATTTGTGTTCTATCTGCTATATTTCTTTTTATTAATAATCATTTAAGTCATCTGTTAAATTTTTTTTTAATATATGAAACCTATCTACTATCTGTATTACTTGTGGTAATGCCTCATTTATTGCATTTTTATATGTTTGTGAAAAGTCTCTAGTTATTGTTTTTACCTTAGTAAATAATTTCAATGTTTTTACTACATCATCTTTTTTCTCTTGAATGTATTACTTCAACTTTTTTCTTTTATCATTATCTACAAATATTGTATTAAATTTTTTCTCTCTTTTTTGATGAAAAATCATCTATTCCTAAATTTTTTTTTCATAATCTATTTCGATTTTTGTTTTTTTTATGATTCTTAATATAGTATTGTTTGAAATATTCACATAAGTATCTTTTACTTGTCTTTCTGCATCTTTTGAACTTGTTCTTAATCCAATTTTATTTATATAATTATCTAATCTTTTGGTTCTGATCGCATTATTTTCTATGAATTTTAAAGGCTCCGCAAATGTTGTGTGCTGACATTTTGAATTATTGCAAAAATATTTTTTTACATTTATTATTAGCTTAACTTTATAACTTTGAATTGGTAAATCAGAAATTGTTCTTTTATATATACTATGTACATTTTCGCTTTCTTGTCCACAATATTTGCATTTTGTTTTTTGCTTTGTGTATCACAATATATATACATTATTCCGTCTCTAATTTCTTTTTTTTATTACTATTAATTTTGGATCTAATTCTTTTATTAATTCATTTAATTCCAATATTTTTTCCTCCGTATTTTATACGAAGGATATTTTATCAGATATTGTTTTGCGTGTCAACTAACTTGACAAAGAAACACCATATAATACACCATCTATGATTTTACACAGTTAAAATTAAACGCTCATCACTTCCATATCTCATGGTATCAAATATAAAGTAGGGCGAGAAGCAAAGCCGCTGCTGCCGGAGCCGGCAGGATAGCCGCCGTTACGACTAGAAGCCGGAGCGTAAGAACCACTGTAGATATAGGAGCCTCCACTGTTAGCTCTGCGGAAGGTGCTGTTCGCTTCTTGGGTAAATTCAAAACAGTTTCCAGCAAAATCATAGATATTATTTGCCTTCCAGTTTTCACTAAAGCCTGTATTTTGCTTACTTCCATGTCCTGTTGCATCATTATTACTATAATTTCCCCAAGTACTTGAATCTGTTATACTAAATCCTGAATTATCTAGCCAATTACATGTTGCATCCCATTGCAATCCCCATATCATTCTTGTTTTTACTTTTGTTCCTGTAGCAAGTGTAGTACAATTTTTATATAATGTATACCAATCTACATCAGTTTGAGTTGCTCCTGTCTTCTCTCCATTTGCTGTTAACTCATATCTTCCTATATAAAATCCTTTATATTTTTCTAAACTTGCAATCATTTCTTCATAATCACTTTTCATATTCTCTGCCATATTGGCCAGACTACTAAATCCTGCTTTTGCATAATTTGTATCATCATAACCTGAATAAGTTAATATATCTGGCTCTCTAAAACCACTTGTATCTCCTGGTTTTACTCTTGTTTTTCCACTTATTATAGCTGAATTTGTGTATTTTGTAGTTTTTACTCCTGTACTTCCTGCTAAAGCTTGTCCTGCATCTACAATTCCTTATCTGCTACATTATCTGAAATTACTATTCCTTTTGGCTTTTGTTCCTCCAACGTAATAGTAGCCTTCTGGTATTGTTACTCCATCTGATGCTGGCTCATAATCCGATCCGCTAGAACTACCTCCTCCAGAATTTCCTCCATTTCCAGAGTTTTCGTTTTCTGATATTAAATCTTCCATTTCATCTGTTAATGCATTTACAGCTTTTTCGGTATTTACTTGTCCCTCTACTGTTTGGTTTCTTGCATCTTGTGCTCTACTTATTATTCCATTTTGTCCTAGTACTAAGTTTAAACTTATTCCTGCTAATATTAATAAAACAACTATTGTTACGACCAAAGCTACTAGGGTTATTCCGTTTTTCTTGTGTTTTTTTGTTCATATTTTTATTATATAAATATAAACATTTTTTGTTATCTTCCATTTTCTTCTTCCTTTCGTTTAATATTTCTAGCTTTGCATTCTAGATTTATTCTTATTATTTGCATTTTGTGTTCTTTTTCTTTTTTTGTTCTTAGTCTTATTATGACTATTGCTTGGTAAAAAAAAATTTATCACCAATTTTTTTGCTCTAAAATTTAATATCTATTTTAAAGTTTATGCTTTGGTCATATTTAATTCTATAAACTTTTTATAGATATTAAATACTTGCTATTTATTTATATCATACCTCATTTAAAAATACAAGTGGGTAAAGCCCATAGTTTTAATGCTATTTTGCTCATAAATTAGTGGTATTAACACTAATTCAATTCTAAAAAGGCTATTTTAGTGGGTAATTTTTTAGAATGCAATTTTTGGTAAAAAAGTACCACCCACTTCTTAATTACAGAAGCAAGTGGTGAGGTCATTTTTCATAGGCAACTTAGCTAAGATATATCCAATATTTGATCATCTTCATTAGTTTTGTTTGTAATCCTTCGTTTACTAGCTCATGTAAACTCTTTCCAAATATGTTTGATTCCCATATTTTCTTTGGATCACTTTCAAATTCTGAAAGTAATGATTCTACAAGTTCTTGAGATTGTTTTTCGCTGCCAACTATTGGTGATACTTCTGTTTCTATGTCTGCTCTTATCATATGAATTGATGGTGCTTTTGCTCTTAGTTTTACTCCATATCTTGAACCTTGTTTTACCATTTCTGGCTCTTCTAATATTAGTTCATCTATTGATGGGCTCACTATGCCATATCCCTTTGTATTTACTTCTTGAAGTGCTGTTGCAATTTTATCGTAAGATTTCTTGACGTTTGCAAAAGATATCATACTTGAGAAAAGTTCTCCTTCATTTGTAATTTCTACTCCTGATATTTCTGTAAGTATCTTGTAGAATAAGTCGTCTAGTAAGTTTATTGTTATGTTTACGCTTCCGCTTCCAAGTTGTATTTCATTTATTAAGCTGTTTGATATTACCTCTGTATTTTGTAATAATGTTATTCTGCTGTCTATTTGTTTTAGAATTTTTATGTTCATGAATGTTTCTTTTATCTCATCATATAATTCGTCCTTTAACCAGTGGTCTTCTGGAAGCCCTTCTACCCACTTTGGAAATGTTATATTAATTCTTTCTATAGGGAACTCATATAGAATTTTTCCAAATATTTCGTCAATTTTTTCTGTTGTTAAGTTCTCGCAATTTGTTGGTATTACAGAAGCTTCATATTTTTTTCTTCTAATCTTTGTGCTAATGCTCTGGTATAATCTGATTCTGGTTCACTGGAATTTAGTACAATAACAAATGGTTTATTCAATTCTTTAAGCTCTTTTACTACTCTCTCTTCGGGTTCTATGTAATCTTCTCTTGGAATGTCAGTGATAGAACCATCTGTTGTTACTAATATTCCAATTGTAGAATGTTCTCTTATTACTTTTCTTGTTCCAATCTCTGCTGCTTCCTCAAAAGGAATTTCTTCTGTATTCCAAGGTGTTTTTACCATTCTTGGCATGTCATCTTCTAAATAACCAATCGCATTATTAATCAAATAGCCTACACAGTCTACTAGTCTAACATCTGGTTTTATATTGTCTCCAACAGTTATTCCGTACCGCTTCATTTGGAATAAATTTTGGTTCTGTTGTCATTATTGTTCTTCCACCAGCACTCTGTGGAAGTTCATCTTGTGCTCTTTCCTTCTTGTATTCATTATCTATGTTAGGAATTACTAGCAAATCCATAAATCTTTTATATAAATGTTGATTTTCCGGTTCTTACACGACCAACTACACCAACATAAATGTCTCCATCGGTTCTTTTTTGCTATATCTTGATATAACCTATTATCATCCATTGATATATTTATCTCCTTATAAGTTTCAGTCGTTATTATTATTTTACTTGTGTTTGTACAATAACTTTATTTAATATATATTAGAAAGCTTTGAAATTATTCCAAAAAATATTACTTTAATTTTTTTACATATTTTTGTTTTTTTAGTAAAAACTATATATGAATTTATTTTAGACTTTTTTAAGAATTATATAAATTTATTTTCGGTTTTCTAAAAAAAAACCTATAAATTTATTTTGGAGGTTTATTTTGAATAATACTAGTAATTCAACTAATACAAATGATGTGGGTATGTTTAGCAAAATAAAAAAGTATTTTCATGATCTTTTTTTATGAAAATGATTCTTATGATTTTACTCTTCCCAACACAACCAATTCAATAGTTACAGATGATTCTTCTGCTTACAATACATCTAATAGAATCTTGAATTTGGAAAATGAAACTCTAGATGTTTTAAGTACAAAGAATGATAAGGTTTTTCCTTCTATTGATGTAAACCTTGATTATATGAAGGTTCGTTATAATAGTATGATTAACTCTGATGTTATTATTCGTGAGTTCATTCTTAATGCCAGAGGCAAACAGTATAAGGCTTTCTTAATTTATGTTGATGGAATGACTGATCAAGAAATTATGAATAATTACATTTTAAAACCTCTTATGCTTAGAAATTCTACAAATATTTTTGATGGTGACCAGAATAGAGTAATTTCCGAAGTAAAGACTAATAATATAACTGTTAGAAAAGTTAAGAAGTTTGACATTGTGGAGTATATTTCAAATTGTTTGCTTCCTCAAAATACTGTTTCAAAGTTTGAGAAATTTGATGACATTGTTGGGGGAATTAATTCTGGTAATTGTGCTTTGTTTATAGATACTCTTAATATTGCTTTTGATATTGAAGTTAAGGGATTTAAACAACGTAGCCTTGATACTCCTAATAACGAGATGATTATTAGAGGTGCTCAAGTTGGTTTTACGGAAACTCTTCGTACTAACACTTCTCTCCTTCGTCAATACATCAATAACGAAAATTTAATTGTAGAATCTATTGATGTTGGCAATATAAGTAAGACAAAATGTGCTGTGTGTTATTTAAAGAATGTTGCAAATACAGATTTAGTGGCAGAAGCAAAATATAGAGTCTCTAATCTAAGTATAGATTATCTTATTTCTTCTGGCCAACTCGAGCAGTTGATTGAAGATGAAGATAAATCTAGCCTACCTCAGATTATATCTACTGAAAGACCGGACAAGACTGCTAACTTACTATTTGAAGGCAGAGTTGCAATTATTGTAAATGGAAGTCCTTATGTTCTTGTTGTTCCTGCAATTTTATCAGATTTTATAGGAACCCCCGAGGACCTTAACATGAAGCATAAATATTCAAATTTTATAAGATGCTTGCGTGTTGTTGCTCTTGTATTTGCACTGTTATTGCCAGGATTATATATTTCTATTACAAATTTTCATCAAGAACTTATTCCTTCCGAGTTGTTATATGCAATTGTCTCTACTAGAGAAGCCGTTCCATTTCCAATTGTTTTCGAAATACTCGTAATGGAATTAGCTTTTGAGCTTATACGAGAAGCAAGTATAAGAGTTCCTTCCCCTGTCGGTCAAACTATTGGTATTGTTGGAGCTTTGATACTCGGGCAGGCTGCTGTCCAGAATTATAGGTTTCAAGTATATGTTCTTTTTAGATTCAGTCCAATTCTAATTATAGTTGTTTCTCTTAATCAGCTATATGTTCTTTTACTGATTCCAGATTTTTGGTGTCTCATGCTTACCATTTATTTTTACTCTTATAATTGTAAATCTATTTAAGAAATTTCCTGAAAGGACATTATTGACGTTTCAGAATTTTTAGTTGGTAATGGTTTTAAGTAATATTGTTGGCATATTCATCTGTATTAATATTGTTCTTGTTGCATCTATTCTTTTTTAAGAGATTTTGTTGAGGTTGTTCATATAATCTATTACTCTGATACTCCTATAATTTTCATGCTATTTTTTTTATAGTCGTTTGCATTATTGCGAATTTATTTGGTGGGCAAAGCATATTAAAAACGAACGTTATAATAACTATTCTAATGGTAGTGGGTCTGCTTATTATATTTGCTTCTGTTATTCCAAATTTGACAGTTCAAAGAATATTTCCGATTCTGGGTTATGGCACATACAAAACCTTTTTACAGGAATCTCTAGTATATTTGCTTTCAATGGATTATCGGTTTTGTATCTGGTACCCTCTATAGTTTACTCTGGCAAAAATTTTAGAAAAAAGTACCATTGCCGTAATTTTATAATTTATTTTAATCGTTCTTCTTAACTGCTTCTAGCCTTCTAGCATTTTCATTTAGTTTATCATTATAGAAAAAAAATTTCTCCTCTTTATATGCTACTTTCTAATAATGAATTTGGTAGATATTTGCGACACCCAGAATCAATTTTTTATTTACTTGGATTCTGTCTTTTATGAGTTATCTGAATATTTCCTGTATGTTGATTGTATATATTCTAAAAAAACTTACCAAAGTAAAAAATGCAAAGCCTTTTTCTATTGCCATAGGTGTAGTATTTTTTATTATAGCTCTAATTCCTAAAAGCATATTGCAAACCCGTGACACTGGAACATTTTTATCAAAATATGTAAGCATTCCAATCACATTTATAATATTTCCAATAATTCTTGTTTTGTGCAAACTTGAAAGAAAATGAAAGCCAATGGAATAAATAAATATGCTATTAATTAATGAGTTAACTAAGTTAAACGATATTGATTTGAAAGGACTTAAGTTTTATGAAAGAATCTTTTTGGATACACTTCAAACATTTCTTAACATTTATTTTAATAGTTATTATTGTATGTTTCACATCTTTCTGGTTCATTTAATACTAGAAATATTGATAAACTTGCTTATGTAATCGCACTCGGTATTGATGTTCGGTCAAAATGACAAATTGAACTTAAGTATTCAGCTTTCTAAGCCTAAAGGTGGCTCCGCTGGTTCTTCTACAGGTTCTGCCGAGAATATAGTCGACTCTGTAGAATGTTCTTCGATAAGAGGCGGACTTGACCTTTTCAATAGTTATATAAGCAGAAGGCTTACTCTTTCTCATTGTAAAGTTTTAGTTATTTCAGAAGAACTTGCTTCAAAAGGTATTTCTGAATACATTTACACTCTATTAAATGATGTAGAAATGAGTGTGCAGGCAAGTGTTATAATCAGCAAAAGCCCTGCTCATGAATTTCTTGCATCTTCGGAACCTGTTCTTGAAGATTTATCCTCAAAATATTATGAAATAGCTATAAATTCAAATGAATATACTGGTTTTACTCAAATGTCACATTGATAAAGTTCTTCTCTGACTATGTAGATACCTTTAAGGAACCAGTCGCAATTTTAGGAGGAGTTAATCCAGGAACATTTAACCAAGCTACAAGCCATGGTGCCACTTCTTCTGGTTCAGTACAAAATGCTAATTCGGTAAACTCACAAAATTCTACACAATCACAGTCACAAGCTTCACTAAATTCATCATCGCAAAATTACGCACAAAATTCATCAAGTGGTTCTAGTCAAAGCAATAATTCTTCTGTACCTAGCGGCTCTGCAACAGCCTCTTTTGCAAACAAAGATAATTCTTACACCGCTGGAAGTACTCCAGTAGATTCTAAGCCCAATATAGAAAACATGGGATTAGCCGTATTTAAAGGTGACAGACTTGTTGGCGAAATGACTGGTATAGAATCTATATTTCACCTTGTCGTCAGCAGTAATTTAAAATCTTGTAATATAAGTATTCCAAATCCTTTAGAAGATTCTAGTACATTGGATATAAATTTAAAGTTAGGTAAAAGTACTAAAAATGATGTCGAATTTGTAAATGGTTCTCCTTTAGTTACTTGTAAGATAAATGTTAATATTCAAATTGTTTCAACTACAGAAAAATCAAGTTCGGGAAGTTCAAGTTATTATACTTCTGAAAATTCGAAACTCATCGAAGAGACATGTAGTGATTTCTTAAAGAGGAATATCCTGGATATTTATATAAAACCTCAAAAAATTATAAATCGGATATTGATGGTTTCGGAAAATATGCCGTAAAATATTTTCCAACCATGCAAGAATGGAACGACTACGATTGGCTCGATAATTACGAGAACAGCATATTCGATGTTGAAGTAGATTCTACTTTAAAATCTGGATACACATTTCTATAATTTTATTAGTTTTATTGTATTAATTCTATATACTATAAACTGAAATAAAAGAAAACATAATATTTACTACATTTAGTAATGTTATGTTTTCTTTTATCATACTTTAAATTATATTTTTAAATTTTGATTTGATTTAATTTGATTCAGTTCAACTCAATTCATTTTAGTTTATTTCAATTTATTGCGTTTTTTCTTCATTATTTTCATTTTGTTTTATTCAAATAGACTATTAAATTCTTCTTCAGATACTACTTCTTTTTCTATAAGTAGTCCTGCAAGTTGATGTACTTTGTCTTCATGTTGTATTAAAAGTGCCTGCGCTTTGCTATAAGCATTGTCTATTAAAGATTTTACTTCTTGTCCTATTGAGTTTTCCATTCCTTCTCCAAATAATTGCATTTGGTATGGGTCCTTCTCTAAGTTTATACTTATAGGTCCAACTTTTTCACTCATTCCATATATAGTAACCATATTTTTTTTAGCAATATCTGTTGCTACTTCTAAGTCGTTGCTTGCACCTGTTGATATATCATTTAAGAATATTTTTTCAGATGCTCTACCTCCAAGTAAAGCAATTAGCTTTTCTAACATTTCTGTTTTTGAAACGTAGTACTTATCCTCGTTTGTTTTATACATGGTATATCCGCCAGCAACTCCTCTTGGAATTATTGATACTTCTTTTATGTCTTTTTGAGACTCTAAGAATCTACTTACTATTGCATGTCCTGCCTCATGATAAGCTGTAAGTTTCTTGTCTTTATCTGACATAATTCTGCTATGCTTTTCTACACCAACTGTAACTTTCTTTAATGCATCATTTATATCCTTGCTTGTTATTGATTCTTCTTTATTTATTGTTGCAAGAATTGCAGCTTCATTAAGAATATTTTCAAGTTCTGCACCTGTAAATCCAGCTGTATCTCCGGCAATAGTCTTTAAATTTACATCATCAGCTAATTTTTTGTCTTTAGCATGAATCTTTAGGATTGCTTCCCTTCCATTCATGTCAGGAAGTGCTATATTAATTCTTCTGTCAAATCTTCCAGGTCTTAATAATGCTCTATCTAGCATTTCAGGTCTGTTTGTTGCTGCAAGTAGAATAACTGTATGTTCAGAATCAAATCCATCCATTTCAACAAGTAGTTGGTTAAGTGTCTGGTTGTTGTCTGTGTCTGCAGCTGTTCCTCCATCAGATCTCTTTGAACCTATAGCATCAATCTCATCTATAAATATTATTGCAGGAGACATTTTCTTTGCCTTCTCAAATAGTTTTCTTACTCTTGATGCTCCAAGTCCTGCAAACATTTCTGTAAATTCAGAACCACTCATAGATATAAATGGTACATCTGCCTCTCCTGCAATAGCCTTTGCAATCAATGTTTTTCCTGTACCAGGCTCTCCGCAAAGTAATACACCTCTTGGAATTTTAGCCCCCATTTTATAGAATTCATCAGGATTCTTTAAGAATTTTACAATCTCAATCATTTCCTGCTTTTCTTCATCAAGACCTGCCACATCGTCAAATGTTGTTTTTACGTCTTCGTCTTCTGCATCATATACCTTGCCTTTATCTCCTAACCCTTCCATTTGTAGAACTAGAATAAATAGTATAGCCATTAATATTGTTGGTAAGAATGAAAATAAATTGTTGAAGATACTCAAGAATACGTTTGCTTTTTCTTGAATTAAGTTAATGTCATTTCCTTCTTGTACCTTTTCTTGTATAAGTTCTATAAAAGCTTGTGTATTTGGAACTATACAATTCTTTGGCTTGTCCTCTCCTTTTAGTGTAACCTTAACAGAGGTGCTTCCAACCGTCATCTTTACCTTTTCGATGTTGCCATCGTCTATTTGTTTTATTAAGTCTGTATATCCAATTTCATTTTCTTTTAATTTACCTTCGTCTTTATCTTGCTTTACAAAGGAATATATAACAAGCGTAGCAAGAATTGCTATTAAAATTATAATTAAAGTTCCAAGAAGGAGTTTCTTTCTTTTCTCATTCTTCTCTCTTTCCTTTCTGCTATTGTCGTTGTTTTCTTTTAAATCATCATTTTTCTTAGTACTCAATTTAACCTATCTCCTTGTAATATTTCTATCTTATCTCTTTTTAAAACTCCCCTTAAAAACAATTCAAGATTCCTTGTCGAATTTTAGTTTCATTATTCTTAAACACTACTGCCTTGTGTTTTTTCGCCTGCATCAGGGAAATTCTTTTCATTGCTATCAGAATTAGAACCCTCTTCTTTCTTTTCATTTTCTTTCTGTCTTTCTTTTTCCTCTTTATTCTTTTTTTCAGCTTTTTCGTCTTCTTCTTTTCTTTTTTTCTTCTAATTCTGCTTTTACCTTTTCTTGTTCTGATTGAATTTTCTGTACTTCGCCCTGTTTCTTTATATAGTCCGTTTTTATTATTAGTATTGCAGTTATTATATAAATGTATGAAATTACATTATAAACAACTTGGAAGTATTTTATTGTGTATCCTGTAAATCCATTTAAAACAATGTATAACATGTTTAATATAATTGATAATGTTAATGCATGAGTTCCCATACTAAACATTGCTGAAAATCTTATTCTCATTCCAATAATTCTTGATATTAAATATCCCATTACTGCAATAACTAGACTATCAACTATAACGCTTACCATCTAAACTGGGAACATACTTATAAATACAGTTGCAAATACTGATGTATAAAGTGATGTTTTGTTTTGGTTATAGTAATCCATCACTTGTTGTTTGTCTAGTGATTCTATATTGTATTTTGATAGAATGTCTGAATAATTATTCTCAGAGATTGAAGATAACATTTCGTTCTTCATCAAAACTTTATCTTTTAATAGGATAATTCCATTACTCTGTGATTTTATTTGTTCTTTATAGCTTTCTAATTGTTCATTCGATAATTCTGATGTGTCGATTATTATAACAGAAATTATATTTTTTTCATCGATTATTTCCAGCTTTTCTCCAGAATTTATGTCCATTGTGCCATCTTTATAAGATAGTGTTTTTATTTTTTCATCAAAGATCTTTCTACTCCATTCATAGTTTTAGAAAATCTGTATGTTGATATTGCAGATATTACAACTACAAGAATTGCAATCAATTTTATTAGATAAAGGATTGTTCTTCCTATTCCCTCTAATCCAAAATCTTCATATTTATCAAAGTCTTTTATGCTTTCAATAAATTCTTAAAAAATCCCTCTTTTTCTATTTTTTCGTTTTTCTCTTTGTTTGGTTTGTTTGGCATTTTAATTCTCCTTTTTATTCATTTTAATACCTACATCTTTTCTACTATTATTCCATCTTTGGTGTCTTTTATGCTATATCCATTGCTCGTGATTTTATCACGAATTTCATCCGATTTTGCCCAGTCCTTGATTTTGTCTTGCTACATTTTTTCTTTCTTCTATTAATTTTTTTTAATTTCTTCTGGTATTTCTGTTTCAGGTTTCATCATTTTTTAAATTTTGTTAAATGTTTTTTTCATTTTCTATGTCTAATCCAAGAACTCTATCAAAGTCTAATAAAAGATTTGCAAATTTCTTGGATTTCTTTTCATTTCTGGCAACTTCCCATACGACGCCCATTGCAGCAGGCATATTCATATCATCATTTATGCATGCCAAGAATTTTTGTCTGTACTGCTTCGATTTCAGCATCAGAAACTTCTTCATTGCCTTCTAAATGTTTCATATAGCACTAGTCATATAATCTCTCTAATCCTTTTTTGTGCTGCAAACACGCTGTCAAAAGTGAAGTTCAATTTTGTTCTATAGTTTGCTGTAAAGCAGAACATCTTGAAACTTAATGGTTCCAATCCTTTTTCTTGTAAGTTGTGAAATTGTATATGTATTGCCTAGGCTCTTCGACATTTTTCCACCATCTACTTGTAAGAATTCGCAATGAATCCAATATCTTTTTGCAGGTATTTTTCCTGTTGCTCCTTTAGCTTGAGCAATTTCATTTTCGTGGTGTGTTGGAATATGATCAACTCCGCCAGTGTGAATATCAAATTCTTCGCCCAAAAATCTTTTTCCCATAGTTGAACATTCTAAATGCCAGCCTGGATAAGATAATCCCCAAGGGCTTTCCCATTTCATTATATGATTTTTTTAGGTGCTTTTAATCCATAGAGCAAAATCATATGGATTTTTTTTTTTTCAGGGTCAACATCAACTCTTGCACCTGCAATTTGCTCATCTAATTTTCTGTTTGATAAAACTGGATATTTATCTAATTTTGATATATCAAAATAGATTCCTTTGCTTGTTTCATAAGCATAACCATTTTTTAATATTTTTTTTACATATTCAATCATTTGAGCTCTATATTTTCTGTAGCTTTTGTTATAATTTCTGGTTTGTCTATGTTTAGTTTATCCATGTCTTTTAAAAATATTTTAGTATAAAATTTTGCAATTTCATATGGGTTTTCTTTTCCTTTCGCAGCTTTTTTTCCATTTTATCTTCTCCTTCGTCTGCATCAGACTCAAATGTCCAACATCCGTAATGTTCATTACATGTTTTTAGTTCATAACCATTATATTTTAAAACTCTTCTTAATGTATCCATCATTATATAAGTTCTAAAATTGCCAATATGAGCATAGCTGTAGACCGTAGGTCCACAACTATACATCCTTACTAAATCTTTATTTATTGGTTAAATTTCTTGCTTTTCTTGTTAATGTATTATATAAATTTAATTTCAATTTATAAAGTTTCTCCTTTAATTCATCTATATTTTGTTTTATCTCATTACTTGATATAGTATTCTTTCCAGTGTATTATTTGAAACTGTATTCATTTTTTATTTCATTATTTTTACAACTTCGTTTTTCTGTTTTTTTGCCTTAACTAAATTGTTATTTTGTCTCCTGTTTTTACACTTTCTGTTCCTTCTTTTAACTTTGTGATAAACAATTCCATCGTCTTTAGTAGAAGTTTTAGTTTCTACTGTAACTTTTAGGCCTAATTTTTTAGTGCATTGCTTTAGCATCAGCTTGTTTTTTGCCAACTACATTTGTCAACTTTTATTAGTCTTTTTGTATGTGTTGTACAAGTTTCTGTTGGTATATTGTATTTATCTCCATCATTTGTTTTCCATAAAGTTGTATTTTCTTTTTCTGGCTTTTTAGTATATGTTTTTTCTTCTGTGTTAGGACAAAATTCTGTTGCAATTTTTCCTGTATCTTTACATATTGTTAGTTTTGTATGTCCATCACAGTAATCTGGTACAGTACCTTTTACAAAATATTCTGTATGTGTCTGTTCGCAATCATCTGTTGCAACTTTTCCAGAATCTGTACATATTTTTGCAGTTACTATATTACTTGGTTTTTCGAATATTACTTTCTAGTCCTGAATGAATTTTCTTCATAACAGCAAGTCCATAATGATGCTGCCCTATTAGGATAATTTGCTCTCAGCATAATATAGGTTTTCTGGTATATCAAATCCATACCAAGCTGCTGCTGTGTAGTAATTTGTAAATCCACAGAACCATCTATCATGGTTGTTGTTTGTTGTTCCTGTTTTTCCTGCAACATCTTGACCTGATATTTTAGCAGTATGGTGCTGTTCCATTTAACCCAATTATTGGTCCTGTTAAGATAGATTTTAATATGAACGCATTTCCTTCAGATATTACTCTTCTTGTTTCTTGTGTTGGTTCAATTACAGTATTTCCGTTTTGTCTTCAACTCTAGTATAGAATATTGGAGTGATATATACACCATCATTTGCTATTGCAGCATAAGCTCCTGCCATTTCTAGAGGAGAAATACCAACTGTTGTGCCACCTAAAACCAATGATAAATTTTCATCATTGTTCTTTGAATTATCTTTTGCAGTAAGTAATGAAGAAATACCTAATTTTCTCATGAATGCAATTGAATTACTTGGTCCAACTTCATCCATAATCTTAACATTTACGGTGTTTGCAGAGAATTCTATTCCTTTTCTAACTGTTACTAAGCCATATCCAGAATGAGGATTTGGTGTATAGTCTCCAAAAGTAGTTCTAGATTCGTCATATACTGTAGCAGCTGTAATTATTCCAGATTCTAAAGCTGGTGCAACTGCAGCTAGAGGTTTTATTGCAGAGCCTGGTTGTCTACGTGTTTGAGTTGCTCTATTTTGTCCATTTGAATCAACGTCATCTCCTAGACCTCCCATACACCCTACAACTTTTCCAGTTTTATGGTCTATAACAACCATTGCAGATTGTGTATGATCATTTAATTTATTTCCATTATTATCTTCTTCTACACCTGAGAATATATGATCTCCACTTCTGTACACTTCTTCCATTTCAGCTTGTATTGTAGAATCTTGAGTAGTGTAAATCTTGTATCCACCACCATAAATAGCCTTTTGTTGCCATGTTATAATCCATGTCTTTTTCTTCCATGTATTGAGATATAACATCATTTAATGCAGCTCTTGCTAAATACGACATCGTAGTTCCTGTAGAAGTATTTCCTTTTTCAAATTTTAGTCCTGCTTCAACTTCTTCTTTTGCACTGTTGTATTCTTCTTCTTCACTAATCTTTCCAAGTTCTTTCATTTTTGCAAGAACAATTTTTGTTCTTCTCTGTATTAAGTCTGTATTAGGTGATTCACCAAATGGATTATAACTATTTGGCGAGTTATTAATTCCAGCTAAGAATGCACATTCAGCTAAATCTAAGTCTCCAACAGATTTATTGAAATAGTATGTAGCTCCAAGTTGAACTCCATATACATCTTGACCAAGGAATATTAGGTTTAAGTATAATTCTAATATTTGATCTTTTGAAAGCAGCTTTTCAAGTTTGTATGCTCTTGATATCTCTCTTATTTTTCTTTCTACACCGGCAAATCCTGAATCACTTTGTCTTTAAATGAGTTTTTTACTGTCTGCTGAGTAATTGTACTTCCTCCACCTGCAGATGAATTACCTCTGTTTAGTATGTATCTAATTGTTGATGCGACAGTTCTTTTTATATCTACACCATTGTGGCTATAAAATCTTTCGTCCTCTATAGATATGTATGCATCTTTCAAATATTGTGGGACTTCGCTAAGTAGCACAGGTCTTCTTTTTTTCATCTCCAGAAACATTTGCAATTTCGTTTCCGTCTTTGTCATAAATTATTGTATCTTCACTGGTGAATTTTAAGTCATCTTCTGTTACATCCCATTTATCACTTGTAACTATTGCAATAATTGCTCCAGCACCAATAATCATCATTAATATAAACAATGTTATTAATACTTTTAATACAATAGCAAGCTTTACGATGTCTCTTCCAGAAGCCCTTCTTCTTTCCATTTTTGTTTTGAGAATCTTGGCTATTCTTCGATATTGTATTATTTGTTTTTAATATTCTTTTTTGTTCGTGTTATTATTATGTTTCTTTGCAGAATTACATAAAATAATCCTCCCTTATTTCTTATTTTATTAAAGTATATTGTCCACACTATTATATTACATTTCCCCATAAAAGTACAAGCTTTTTGTGAAATATTTATATTTTCCGTTGGCAAATATTTATATTCTATAATCCTCTAATATATCATTTATTTGTGTAACTATCTTTGCTCCTTGTTTTATTAGCTCATTGGTACCCTCGAATTTATTTATTATATTTCCGGGAATTGCTATATATTTTTTCCTTGTTCTAATGCATAATCAACTGTTATATGAACCGCTCTTTTTTCTTTGCCTCAACTAACTAGCACTCCATCAGAAAGTCCACTTAATTATTCTATTTCTTCTTGGGAAAGTTTCCTTGCTTGGTTTAGTGCCCATCGGATATTCTGAAATAATTAATCCACCATTATCTAAAATTTTTTCTTCTAATTCTTTATTTTCAGGTGGATATATATAATTTAATCCATTGCCTAATACAGCAATTGTACCTGTTTTTGTATTTAAAGTTGCCTTATGTGAAAACGAATCTATTCCAACTTCGTATTTTAACAATTTAACATCATTTTTTCATAAATTAGCATTTCTCAACTTGCTATTTAATTCAAAAATCATATTTCTAACTTTATTTTTTCAAAAAAATAATAGGAAAATACTTGAGCAAAATTTATGCTCTATTTCCTATTTACTTTATTTTAATTATTATATTATTTTCTTTTTGTTCTTCTGTTGCTTTTATCACATTATTCATTAGCATAGCAATTGTCATCGGTCCTACTCCACCAGGAACAGGTGTTATGTATGATACTTTTTGTTTTACATTTTCAAAATCAACATCTCCAACAAGTTTTCCTGCTTCATTTCTGTTCATTCCAACATCAATAACAACTGCTCCATCTTTTACCATATCTGCAGTTACCATGTTTGTCTTTCCCACTGCCGAAATTAATATATCCGCTGTTTTTGTTATTTCTGCTATATTTTTTGTTTTCGAATGACATATTGTTACAGTAGCATTTTTTTGTAACAAACATTGTGCTAATGGTTTACCTACTATATTGCTTCTTCCTATAACAACTGTGTGTTTTCCTTCTATTTCGATGTTATATGCTTCTAACATTTTAATTATTCCATATGGTGTACAAGATATGAATGTATCTTCCCCAATCATAAGTTTTCCAACATTTACAGGATTAAACCCATCAACATCTTTTTTACAGTGTATTTTTTCAAAAGCTTCTTGTATATTTAAGCCTTTTGGAATTGGACTTTGCAATAATATTCCATTAATATCTTCTCTATTATTTAATTTTTCTATTATTTCGAGTAATCTTTCCATAGAAGTATTTTCGTCTAACAAAATTTCTTCAAATTCAATACCAACTTTTGACAGGCTTTGCTTTTTTTATTTCTAACATATACCTTTAGACGCACTGTCATTTCCGACTAAAATAACTGCAAGTTTTGGTACTATATTTATTGCTTTTAAATCTTCTACTTCTTTTTTAATTTTTCTCTTGTTTTTTTGAGCTAATAATTTTCCATCTATTAATTGATACATTTTTATTTCCTTTTCTCTTAATGTTTTACCAGACATATTATACAATATTTATATTTGTTTTACTATAGTTTTTATTTCATTTATTAAATATTTTAATTATTTATTTTATATCTTCTATTTTTATTTGATCCATCTGGAATTATTATCTTATTATCAGCCATACTTCCTAATATTGCTCTTGTTCTTGAAGCAGATAATCCTATTAATTGACTTGCTATAGCAGTTGTAATATATTCATTTTTATATAAATAACTCAAAATTTTGTCGCTTGCTTTATCGCTTGCTTTTATCTTATTTTTATTTTCATCTTCAAATCCATCGTGTATAAATATTGTCGTAATAAAATAATCTCTCGTATCATTCGTTTCAAATTCTGGTTCTTTTGAGCCATTATTTTTTAATGCTCTTTTAATTTTGGGAATTCCTGTATTTCTTCCCTCTGTTAATTTTAGTTCCTTTAAAAATTCTCCAATTCTACGATTTCTATATTTTCTTGCAATCATATTTTTTTGCTTTCAATTGATTTTTCACTTATCGAACGATCTGGTCCAGGATAGCTTACAATATGAATTCTATCCTCCATTATTCTTACTTTTCCTCTGGTTCACTTACATCATATCCAGTAGGAATAAGTTAGGTACACTTTAATTTTTATTAAAAATATATTTTATAAAAGACAGCTAAACAGATATAAAATTATAGTTTCAAAAGTAGTAAAATTGAATTTTAGGAGGTTTTTATTATGATAGAGATAACTTATCACAAAGAGGAGATTATTTTATTCCTGACTTATATTTAGAGAAAGAAGATTACGAAAATAATTATATTATTGGAAAATATGGGCATTTAAGATTAGAATATTTAAAAAATCATAAAAAGGCTGAATATATAATAATGTTCATAAACAAGACTTTGAGAAAGCATATTGTTGAAACTGATAAACAAGCTAAAAGGAAATTTGAAATACTTATGAAACAAATGCTACAGAAAAATCCTATTGATGAACATTTGAAAGATACTGACCCACTAAAATGGACTGGAATTATGAATAATTATAAGTGTTCAGCAGAAGAAATTATATTCAAAGAATTAATTTATATTTAGATTTTTACTTGACAATTGCAAACAATTGTTCTATAATAAGTGGAGAATTTAAAGAGATTGGAAGTGATATTATGAGTAAAGAACTTATAACAACACAAATGAATGTAAATAATAAATTAGTTAGAGTTATGAGAGTAGATAATGTAGATTATATATCTCTAACAGATTTAGCAAAATATCAAAATGAAAATGATCCATCAGGAGTTATACGTAATTGGATGTCTAATAAAAATTCTTTCGATTTTTATAATCTTTGGGAAGAATTACATAATGAAAATTTTAATTCCGTGGAATCACACAGAATTAAAATCGATGAAGTTGGATATAACCGTTTTACTATGACACCAAATCGTTGGAAGAAAAGAGTTTAATGCTATTGGAATTATTCCAAGCAGTGGAAAATATAGCATAGGTACATTTGCACACCCTGATATTGCTTTCGAGTTTGCAAGTTGGTTGAATGTAGAATTTAAATTATATTTAATTACAGAATTTGAACGATTAAAGCAGAATGAAAGCTATCAAAACAAAATTGATTGGTCAGTTAGAAGAGAACTTGCAAAAAAAAATTATAGAATACATACTGATAGTATAAAAAGAAAATATAATTCCTATACTAACTGAAAAGCAAAAATTATATGTATATGCCAATGAAGCAGATATTTTAAATGTTGCATTATTTGGAATGACTGCAAAAGAATGGAAAGATAAAAATCCTACTTTAGATGGCAATATGAGAGACTATGCAAATATTCTTCAGTTAGTAATTTTGAGTAATTTAGAAAATTTAAATAGCGAGATGATAGCTCAAGGAATAGAACAAAAGACAAGACTTGAAAGATTAAATGAAATAGCTAAAAAAGCAATATAATATATTACAAGATAGTAAAGGAATAAAAAAATTAGAAGGATTAGATAATAATTATTATATAAAATAGTGAATAGTAAAACCCGTTTTGAAAAAATCAAAACGGGTTACTTACGTTATTTAATTGTTTTCCAACATTGAGGATCTTTACCGTAAAAATTACCTGAAAGACATTTAGCGACTGATGGACAACCACGACAAAAATTTTTCAATTTGCATTTTGAGCATTCTTCAAATTTTTCGTACTGTCTATATTGTTTCATTTTTTCACCAAAAAAATGTCGTACAAACTTTCTTCTGGTACTTTTCAATTGGAGATTCACATCTTCTACAAGCATATACTGTTCCATCAGACAAAACTGTCATATGAGAAATTCCACACCGACACCCATCTAATATCAAATCCTTAGGATTTTCAACATTGTCTATATTAAACAAACCATTTTCATAAAGAAATAAAGTCCATAAATGATCTTTTTTAATACAAACTTCGTATGACTGTCTTTATAGGAAATAAACTTTTCCCCACATTGTGCCTAAAAATTCGTGATATTCTTCTGCAGACACAATATTTTGAAAATCATCTGGATTAGGGCAATATCTTGCAAAAGCAAAATTGTCTACCTCATATTTTACAACAGTGTCAACTAAATTAGGAATTTCGTCGATATTACTCTTTGAAACAGTAGCCATAATAGTAGTAGCAATTCCTGCTTTTCTCAGGCAATTAAGCTTACTTAAGGTTGCAGTAAAAGAGCCTCTTTTTCTAATAAAGTCGTGGGTTGCTTCTAATCCATCCAAAGACATTTGATAATTAATACATCCATAATCTTTGAGTTTCATAGCTACTTCATCTGTAATATGAAATGGATTTCCTAATATCGCAAATTTAATGTTGTTTTGCTTGAGTAACTCGAGAAAATCCCATACATTTTTATAAAGTAAAGGATCTCCACCAGTTACAGAGATAAAAGGTGTCCGTTTCATTTTTTTACTGGTAATAATAAAATCTTGCAATATTACAGAAAGTTTTCGAAAGGTAAATCATTGTTTTTACACAAATCTTTTCCTGCATAAATATAACAATGTTTACATCTTTGATCACAACTATCTGTAATATGCCATTGTAGTCCAAAGTATTTTTGTGCCATTACTATCCCTCCTGAGATTATAAACAACCTCCACCACAGCCACCAATGCAGCCTCCACCGCAACCTCCACCACAGCCCCAACTGCCACCAGAAGTATTTTTCTTATCTTCTTCTGTTTCTTTAGATAATGTAGTATCGCTAGCGTTAACTGTTTCTGTAGAAGAGAGTACATCCTGTGCTGTAAAAGAAGGAGAATAATCTACTGCATCTTTATCAGCCCAATAGTTACAGGAATCTTCTATTTTCCGAGTATCCTCATCAGAAGATTTCTTAGCAAACAACGTCTTAAAAAAAATTTTTAAACATAAGTATTCCTCCTCGTATAAAATTATTTAGATAGGATTTATATATACAATTGCTTAAAGCAAGATAATAAAAATAACAAAAATATCCTATCATATTTTTATGTAAATTTCAATAATTATGGTTAAATTTATTGACTTTTATGTAAAATTATGATATATAATATCTGTATTTTATAGTACACTGAAAAATTAATAGACACGAAACACTGGTTAATAAGGGATACAATAAGCAACAAATCTATCTTATGATTTCATCACTATCTGTTAAATCTCCATTAAATCCATATACTTGTTTACACAATGGTGCTTTTCTCTTTCCGCTATGTACAACTACTTTTTTCCAAATCTTCATATATGCTATGTAATTTTATACCATACTTTTCCATTGTCTCTATACTCATTTCTTTAAATGCTGGGCATGGTAATACTGTCCCATCATACTTTATATCTAATTTTTCAGTTCCTGCTGTGCATAAATGTGATATTTTTTTTCCATTTAGTGGAATTCCTATCCTAATATTGCCACTATAATGTTCTTTTTCTTTTTTTTAATATCTCTGAAAACTCTTTTCAATTCTTCTTTACTTAGCATTAACTCTTCTTTATTATCTCTTCCTCTGCCTTGAGGAACAAAATTTAAGACACTTATATTTTTTTTTACACCTGATATTTCTAAGCATTCAATTATATCAGAAAACTGTCTATAATTTGGTTTCATTGGAATAAAGTGTACATCAACATTTATCCCTGTTCTGCTTGCTCTTATCAGCGAATCCATTAAGCATGTAATTAAACCTTTTCTTCCCATTAATTCATTATCAGTTGATTCTTCAAATGCTTGCCAGTCAAATACTATCTTGTCTAATCCTAATTGTTTTAATTTTTCGAACTCCTGTCTTGTTATCCCTTCAAATGATTTTGGTGTTAAACATCTATCGTAATATGCTTTTACATTTATTTTTAATCTTTCATTCCATGGTTCATGTTTTTCTATTTCCTGTAAATCTTGTTTACATTTGTTTTTTATATATTCTATCATTTCTACTGTCATTGCAGATGCTCTTTTTATCCCGCTAGTGAATATAACTGTTTTAATTCCATTATCTTTACAAAACTTTACCATTTCAAATAAATCTGGATGCAAAAATGGTTCTCCACCAGAAATTGATAATTCTTCTATTCCACCTTGTTTTATAAAATGCATAACTGTCTTTTTAAACTGTTCAAATGTAATTATTGTTTGTTTGTCTTGTGATGAATTTGAAGAACAGAACTTACATTTATTAGGGCAAGTCTGTATTATCTCGAAACATAAATCTTTTAACATAAATATTCCTCCTTTTTTATTTAGTATTTGCATATGTTCCCATATTCTAGGTTGAACATAAATTTTACTAAAACATCTTTAAATTTTGAGTTTTTTGCTCCTATTTTGTTTTTAGAGCTGTTTTTAAATATTTTTTCTTTCATTGTAAATTCAAGTATTACAGGATTTATTTTAGATATAGCACCGAAACGCATTCAACGTGTTTGCTAAATGGAAACATATCTACTGGTTGTATCCTTTGAACTTCATATTCATCTTCCATTTTTGCAATGTCCCTTACCATAGTTGCCTGATTGCAACTTACATACACAAATTTCTTGATTTTCAACTTTAATATGTTTTGTATTGTTTTATCATCCAGTCCTTTTCTTGGTGGATCCACTATTATTACAGTTGGCGTTATTTTTTTCTTGTTTATTAATTCATCGAATGCGAATTCTACATCTCCGCAGATAAATTCTGCATTTTGAACATTGTTTATTTTAGCATTTTCTTTTGCATCTTCTATAGCCTGTTCTACGATTTCTATTCCATATACCTGTTTTACTTTTTTTTGATGCAAATATTCCTATTGTTCCAATTCCACAGTACAAGTCAAACAATGTGTCTTCTTGGCTTAGCTGAGCTGCTTCTATTGCTGTGTTATAAAGTATTTCTGCCTGTACAGGATTTACCTGATAGAATGACATTGGTGATATTTTGAATTTGTACTCTCCTAGAATATCTTCTATGTATCCTTCTCCATATAAATTTATATTTTTGTTTCCTAATATTACGTTTGTATTTTTGTTATTTATATTTTTAACAATTGTTTTTATTTCTGGGAATTCTTGTTTCAACATTTCTACAAGGTTTTCCAGCTTTTCACTTTCAGATTTGGAATTTGAACTATTGTATTTCTCTTTTTTATTTCATCTTTTTCGTTTAATACCAGTATGCACATTACTTGATTTGTTTTTATTCCAACTTTTATTACTACATGTCTAAATAATCCTTCTTGAGTTTGTTCATTATATACTGTAAAATTATTTTCTTTTATAAATTCAACTATTCTGTTTGCTATTTTTTGTGATATTTGTGTCTGAATTAAACATTCCTTTATTGGAATTATTGTATGTGTTCTTTGAGCAAATACTCCTACTGTTGGTTCTCCTTTTTCATTTATTCCCACTGGAAACTGTGCTTTGTTTCTATAATAGAATGGATTATTCATTCCTATTGTTCTGCTTACCTGTATTTTATTTTTTAAACCTTTATTTACTAATGATTGAACAGCATTCTTTTTTAGTTCTAATGTGTACTCATATTTTACATGTCTTAAATCACAGCCACCGCATCTTTTATATGTTGCACAATCAGGTTCAACTCTTTGTTCTGAAGGGTTTATTATTCTTATTAATTTACCATATCCATGTGATGCTAAGACTTTTACTATTAATATCTCACACGTTTCACCCTTTATAGCATTTGGTACAAATATTGTAAATCCATCTATTCTTGCAATTCCCTCTCCCTCAAAACCATTGTCTATAATTTCAACTGTGTAGGCTTCGTTTTTCTTTACAGGTAGTTCTTTCATATATAATCTTATTCCTTCCTCTTCGCCATCATTAAATTTTAATAGAAGAGCGATAGCATCGCTACCGCCCTCCTGCATCGTCGTTTTCACCTTTGCTTGTTTCATTGTGCAAGTCAGGCGGAAAATCAAAATTGTTTTGTCAATGTCTAATAAACCACGTAAAAATCATTATGATTATTACGAGGAACATCAGCCCATCAGCCATAAGATCAACTACATCTTGTAGAACAATATTCACACCTTCAACAGAGATTGCTAAGATTATAAACAGTATGCTCCAAACAAGACTGTTGCCAAACGGATAAATTCTTGAAACTAACAAGCAAATTACAACAAGTACACTTGCGATTGATAGAATTGACCGTATAGCCAATAAAAGCTGGCGTCTGTCATTATCGTTCATGACAAAACCTCCTTCAAATTATGAAAATTTAATTTTCAAAAGTACACTTTTTTATTTTTGCTGTACTTGCGAATATGTTTTTACATTATACCATAAAATTCAATCTAAATCAATATTTTCGATTTATTTTACAATATTATTACATTTATATAACATTTATGTTTCACTACTGTTTAATTTTTTTTTTTATGTTATAATTTTAGTGTATTTTATATACATTATAAAAAAATAAGGAGGTTCAATTATGCAAAGACATATTGAATGTGATGTAGCCGTTGTTGGCGGTGGTGCAGCAGGTATAGCTGCAGCTATTGGAGCATCAAGAACTGGTGCTAGAACTGTTTTAATTGAAAGAAATCCATACTTTGGAGGACAAGCTACCAACTCTCAAGTTACAGCTTATTGTGGTTTCTTCACAAGAGGAGAAAATTATGATCAAGTTGTACAAGGAATCGGTGGAGAAGTTCTAAAAAAGTTAGAGGCTTATGGTACAAACATCCATCCAAGACCATCTAAATCAACTGGAAACGTTTCTGTATCTTTCAATCCAGAATACGTAAAATTGGTTATGGATCAAATGTTAAAAAAGAGTTCTGTAGAATACTTCTTACACGCTCAAATGTATGAGGTAGTAAACAATAATGGAATGATTGAGGAAATTAAATGTACAGATGATGAAGGAACATTCACTGTAAAAGCTAAGGCTTTTGTTGATGCTTCTGGAAATGCTAACTTAGTTCATTTTGCTGGAATAGCAACTAATTGGGGAGATGCTGAAGGAAAAGTTCAACAATCTTCATTACCATTTAGAATTGACAATATTCCAGCAAGAGAAATCTTAAAGCCAGACATTGAAGCTGCTTTAAAGAAAGCCAAAGAAAATGGAATAGAAATTAAGAAAGAAACTGGATTAATAATTAAAATTCCAGACAAAACTTATGGATATTGCACTATTCCAAGTACAATAGTTCCTGCCCTTGACGCAGAAACACTTACAAAAACAGAAATGGAACTACGTTCACAAGTTCACAGCTATGCAATGGCATTCAAGAACTATTTAGACGGATTCCAAGACATGATTATCTCTTCTTCAGGACCAGCAGTTGGTATTCGTGAAGCAAGAAGAATAATCGGTGACAAAATGCTTAAAGGTGAAGAAATAATTATGGCACCAAAGAGCGATGACAGTATAGCAAGAGGAGCTTGGAGCCCAGAAATGCACAAGAGCAACACTTCTATAAAATATACTCACATTCCAGATAACGAGTACTTCTCTATTCCTTTAGGATGCCTAAAAGTTAGAGATGCTAAAAACTTATGGGCTGCTGGTAGAACAATTTCTACAGACTCATTAGCTCTTGGTTCTGTACGTGTTATGGGAACTGGATTTGCTACTGGACAAGCAGCAGGCGTAGCCGCAGCTTTAACATTAGATAATCCATCTTACGATGTAAAAGCTGTTCAAGACGAACTTGTAAAACAAGGAGCTTTAATATAGGTTTTAATGTAATTATTTTTTACTTAAAATAAATTTTATATTAAGTCTATGGTTTTATAGGCTTTTCCTCAAAAACCTAAATTTAATTAACAAAGGAATAAAATTGGAAATGATTATAATTTTGTCAGATTAAATTAATAAAAAAAAGAAGTATTGTTTACAAATAAATATATAAAAAATATACATAAATAAAAATATATATTTTATTTATATCTTCTTAAATTTATCTTTCTTGCAAAATCTAATTCTTTCCAATTTCCTTAAAGAAAGGAAAAAACAATGGAAAAAAAGGAAAAAAAGCCTTTAATGACAAAAAACGAAAAAAGAATTTGTTAGCACAGTAATTGCTTTTATTCTTCTTATCGTTTTCTTTATAGCAACACCTCCATCTGGTCTTAGTGCCGATGGTATGAAAGTTCTTGGCGTATTCATATCTGTTTTATTCTTGTGGATAACAGTTGGAATAGGCTGGCCAAGTTTATTATGTTTAGCAGCTCTTGCCTTCGTTCCATCTCTTGGAATGAAAACGACACTGCAAAATTCGTTTGGTAACGAAACATTCGCATTTTTACTATTTACATTCATGTTTACTTATGCATTTTCTCAAACAGGATATGTTAAGAAAATAGCACTTGGATTTGTAACAAGTAAATTTGCAAGAAAATCGCCTTGGAGATTTGCATTCTGCTTCTTCGCAGCAGTTCTTGTAATTGGATTGTTCATGTCTCCAACAGTTCTATACTTTATAATATTACCAATTCTTGAAGAAATTTATAATGTTTTAGGATTAAAGAAAGGTGATAAATACGCAAATATGCTTATGATGGGCTTAGTATTCTGCACAAGCTTATCTTCTGGTATGACACCAATAGCACACGTATTCCCTGTTCTTTCAATGGGAGTATTTAAATCATTAACTGGGTCAAGCATAAGCTATGGTCAATACATGCTTTACGCGATTCCAACAGGAATTATAATATTTGCATTAATGATGCTTGTATTTAAATTCTTAATGAGACCAAATACAAAGAAAATAAATCTAAAATCATCTCAATTCGATAAGATGAAAAAAAGAAATTCCAAGTGCAACACAAGGAGAAAAAAATTATTCTTGGAACATTTATTTTAGTAGTTGCATTATGGGTTCTTCCAAGTTTATTGAAAACAAGCTCAGTAAAATGGATTGCTAGTACATTTACTTGGATTAGCAAATTTGGTACAGCAATGCCACCATTAGCAGGAATTATAATCTTATCAATTCTAAAACATGATGGAAAACCATTAATAAACATTAATGAAGCAATGACAAAAGGTGTATCTTGGCCAAGTATTACAATGGCATCTGCAACGCTAGCTTTAGGTGCTGCCATGACTAACAAAGCAATAGGATTAACAACATTCTTATCAGGTTCTATTGCTCCAATTACAACTGGATTATCACCTGTACTACTAATTTTATTGTTCTCATTGTGGGCTGGA
>VOFC01006673.1_pt1 | contig 43972 bp, 52 predicted proteins | sample 5384161 | NCBI WGS metagenome assembly VOFC01 (sample SAMN12384722, study PRJNA508395) | human gut metagenome | isolation source: healthy gut B | host: Homo sapiens | reverse complement strand
GTTGAACAGCATGAAACAACTGGGTATGCGCCTTCGCGCATTGCGGGAAGGCATTGGTTTATCCCAATCAAAATTCGCCGATGTGATCGGCTCTACACAGTCCAGCATTAACCGCTATGAAAACGGTCAGGCAACGCCGACAGTTGAGCTTCTGCGCAAGTATGCGGACTATTTTGACGTTTCAATGGACTATATCTTTGCCCGCTGCGATGATCCGCACGGCAAGCTGTATGAGGCAAAACCTCCGGTTGACGCGAACAATCCTGAACTGAGAAAGTTCGTTGAAATGTGTTTTGATCCGGAATCACCGATGAACGAAAAGCTGAAAGAAGCGATGCTGAAAATGCTGGGGGAGGCGAAGATATGAGCAATGAATTAACCCATAATCCGGGACAGTTCGATGAAGTCATCCATATCATCGACAACGCCCGCAGCCGCGCCATGAAAGCAGTCAATGCAGAGCTTATTCAGATGTATTGGAGCGTCGGTGCGTATTTGTCAGAGCTTTGTTCTGCATCAAGCTTTGGCGATAAGATCATTGACGAAGTTGCCGCATACATTGCGCAAGAGAACCCCAACATCAAAGGTTTCAATCGTCGCGGTCTCTATCGTATGAAGCAATTCTACGAGACCTACAAGGACGATGAATTTGTGACACCACTGGTGACACAAATCAGCTGGACAAACCATCTGCTTATTATGTCTGGCTCCAAGACGGCAGATGAACGGCGTTTTTACATGGCGCTCTGTGCGAAGGAACATTATTCCAAACGCGAGTTGGAGCGTCAAATCGGCACATCGTACTATGAGCGTTCAATGATTTCTGCCAAGAAGCCGATGCCTGAATCCGTTTCGCATGATGTGCATGAAAGCATCCTCGATACCTATGTGCTTGAGTTTCTGGACTTGCCGGAGCAATTTTCTGAAAAGAATCTCCGTAAAGCAATCATCGAAAATCTGAAGCAGTTTATACTTGAATTTGGTCGGGACTTTACCTTTATCGGTGAGGAGTACCGTGTTCAGGTCGGCAATACAGATTTCTTCATCGACTTGCTGTTTTATAACCGTGCGCTTTCCTGCCTTGTCCCGATTGAACTGAAAATCGGAAAATTCAAGCCGGAACACATCGGGCAGATCAATTTTTATCTCGAAGCACTTGACCGCGATGTGAAGAAACCAAATGAAAATCCAAGTGTAGGCGTTATTCTTTGCGCCAGCAAGGATGACGCGGTTGTCGAATATGCTTTAAGCCGCAGTATGTCGCCCACGCTTGTTGCAGATTATCGGCTTTGTCTTCCCGACAAGACGCTTCTACAAAACAAGCTGCGTGAACTGACAGAGCTTGCGTTGGAAAGCGGCGAAGGCAACGAGGGTGATGAAGAATGAACGCTGTCATCTATGCCCGCTATTCCTCAGACAGCCAGCGCGAAGAATCCATTGAAGGTCAGCTCCGTGAGTGCCGGGAATATGCTGAACGCAACAACATGACCATTGTTGGAACGTATATTGACCGGGCTTTATCTGCAAAAACAGCAGATCGACCGGAGTTCCAGCACATGATCAAGGACAGCGCAAAAGAGTTGTTCGAGATTGTGCTTGTATGGAAGCTCGACCGCTTTTCCCGCGACCGTTACGACAGCGCGCACTACAAGCACATTCTGAAAAAGAATGGTGTAAAGGTTGTTTCTGCGAAAGAGCATATCTCCGAAGGTCCGGAAGGAATCATTCTGGAAGCGATGCTGGAAGGCTATGCCGAGTTCTATTCTGCCGAGTTATCAGAAAAGATCCATCGCGGACAGAAAGAGAACGCGCTGAAAGGGAAAAACAACGGCGGTGGCGTTCCGCTCGGCTATCTGTTGGACAAGAAAGCACAGAAGCTTGTGATCGATCCCGTGACTGCGCCATTAGTGGTTGAGGTATTTGAGAAGTAGGCTGACGGCAAATCGGTTCGTTCTATTGTTGAGGATTTCAATGCCCGCGGACTTAAAACGAAAAAGGGGACAGCCCTTCAATATCAATAGTTTCAGCTCTCTTCTGAAAAACCGCAAATACATTGGCGAGTATCGCTATCAGGATGTTGTAATTGAGGGCGGCGTTCCTGCTATCGTTCCGGAAGACCTGTTCAACCGTGTGCAGGAACGCATGGAGAAGAACCGCCATGCTCCCGCAATGGCAAAAGCAAAAGAGGACTATCTGCTGACAACGAAGCTGTTCTGCGGTAAATGTGAGCGCATGATGGTTGGTGAAAGCGGCAAGAGCCATACCGGCGCTATGCACTATTATTACAAATGCAGCGGAGCGAAGCGCCTGAAGGATTGCGACAAGAAGGCTGTTCGCAAAGACTGGATTGAACGTGTTGTTGTCCGTCTGACCATGCAGCGCGTCATGGATGAAGAGAAGATTAACAGGCTCATCGATGCAATTCTTGTTATGCAGGAGCAGGAAGACATAACAACCCCTGCGCTTCGCTCACAGCTTGCGGAAACCGAGTCCTCCATTGGAAACATTCTGAAAGCAATCGAGCAGGGCATTTTCACGCCGTCCACCAAACAGCGGCTTGATGAGCTGGAAGCACGAAAAGAAGAAATCCTTGCGAATATCCAGACCGCTGAACTGCAAAAGCCAGAGCTGACCCGCGAACAGATGACGGCATGGTTTGAGCAGTTCCGTCATGGCGATCCAGCAAACCGTGATTTTCAGAAACGCCTGATTGATACATTTGTAAACGCCGTGTATGTGTTCGATGATAAACTGGTCTTGACCTACAACTATCAACATGGGACGCAGACGATTTCGCTTGTAGAGATCGAGTCGGCGTTGAGTTCGGATTTTGATGGGGCTACTCCACCAAATAAGGGAGAATGCCAGAGTCTGGTCAAATGGGGCGGACTGTAAATCCGTTGCCGAAAGGCTGCGTTGGTTCAAATCCAACATCTCCCACCAGCTTTTTGCTATTCCCCGCCGCCGGAGGTTTTCCGGTCGTGGGGAACAGCTTTTTCACTTGACAGAAGGTATCTCAAGATAGAGTCCGTTTTATTGTACACTGCTGCTGATATAATTTGCTGGAAAAGGCCAAAAGTACTATAATAAACTTGCTTGGCTGAATAGAACCGGATATGGGGGTGCGCGTCACAAAAAACGAAAAGCTTGTTGACGTGTTTTCTGCATGAGAAGGAGGAGAGAAAATGTACGGAGCACTTCTGGGCGACATGATCGGAGCGCCCTACGAATTTGACAGGGGGAACAAGAGCAAGGAGTTTCCGCTCTTTTGTGAGAATTCCCGTTTCACGGATGATTCCGTCATGACGATAGCGGTGGCGGAGGCCCTGCTGGACAGCCGGTTTTTGGACGATGACAGCATCCGGGCTGCGCTGATCAAGTCGATGCGGAAATGGGGCAAAAGTATCCTGATGCCGGCTACGGCAGGAAGTTCCTCTGTTGGCTCAGGGAGAAAGATCCAAAGCCCTACGGCAGCTGCGGCAACGGCTCGGCCATGCGCGTTTCCGCGGCAGGCTGGCTGTTCGATACGCTCGAAGAGACGCGGGAAAAGGCCAGGCTGACGGCTGAGGTCACGCATGATCATCCCGAGGGGATCAAGGGCGCGGAGGCAACTTCCGGCGCGATCTTCCTCGCTAGGACCGGCCGCAGCAAGGAGGAGATCCGGGATTACATTGTGCAGGAGTTCGGTTATGACCTCTCCCGCACCTGTGACCAGATCCGGCCGAACTATTATCATAATGAGAGTTGCCAGAAGACGGTGCCGGAAGCGATCACTGCCTTTCTGGAGGGGACGGATTTCGAAGATGTCATCCGGACTGCCGTTTCCCTCGGCGGCGATTGTGATACCCCTGACCTGCATCGCCGGGAGCATCGCGGAGGCCTTTACGGCGTGCCCGCCATCCTGAAGGCAGAGTGCAGGCGCCGGCTCCCGGAGGATATGGCGTATATTCTCGGCCGCTTTGATATTTCCCGGAAACACGGTCACGACGATTTTCCCGGCGATACCCTCTCCGGCAGCGGTATCATCGATGAGGCGATCGACCGCGGCTGCCAGACCGGCAGCAAAGAGAATCGGATCGGCGTTTCCGATGGGATGCTTGGAGATGCCGGGAGGGATCATTATCGATCCCCGGGGACAGCCTTTCCTGTTGACAAAAGACCGGATCAACATGATTTTGAACGCTGACAAAGGAGGTCAAGCACAATGAGAACGATTCGTGTAACCGGCAAGGGGCAGATCAAAGTCAAGCCCGACATCACCCGTATCACCATGACCATCACCGGTGTCTTCAAGGAGTACGGTGAGACCCTGCGCCACTCATCGGAGGATACGGAGGCGCTGAAGGACGTCCTTTCTGCCTTCGGGTTTGAGCGGTCTGATTTGAAAACGCTCAGCTTCCATGTGGACACGGAGTATGAGAGCTACCGGGACAAGAACAACGACTACAAGCGGCGTTTCGTCGGATACCAGTTCAACCACGCCCTGAAGGTCGAGTTCGAGTCCGACAACGACCGTCTGGGAAAGATCCTGTATGCCCTTGCCAACGGCAAAGTCCGGCCGGAGTTTCGTATCAGCTATACTGTGAAAGACCCGGAAGCCGCAAAAAGAACCTGCTGCTCGGGAAGGCCGTCACCGATGCCAAGAAAAAGGCTGCGGTTCTGACCCAGGCCGGCGGCGTCAAGCTGAAAGATATCCAGAGCATCGACTACTCCTGGGGCGAGATCAATTTTGAGTACAAACCGATGGGCGACTTGGTGATGGACTGCTGTGAACAGCCGATGACCGAAAAAGCCTATGATCTGGATATTGAACCTGACGATATCGATGTTTCTGATACCGTCACCGTAGTGTGGGAGATCGAATAAGACGAAAGACAAACTGATTTTCAAGTATTCACTGTCCGACGTCTGACGGATCCCGACAGCTTCATTTGAGATCCAGGACGGGGATTCACCCTCGGTCGGGTTCCGGATTCGCTTACTCTGTCGAATTCTGTCGAACGAATTAACGGCATCTTTATGGCGGTTTTGTTGAAACAGGACAGAAAATGTGCTATTTTTATCGGGTAATTGATCAGCTGAAGAAAAAATCGATATGGAGGCGATATTATGAAACTTCGCGTGCTGATCGCCGACGCAGACCCGGATTTCCAACGAACAATGACGCAGGCGCTTTCTCGGGAGGGGGGACATGGAAGCGGCCGGTGTTTCATCTGACGGGTTGGAGACCCTTTCCCTGATCCAGACGGCACGCCCGGATGTTGTGCTGCTGGACCTCATCCAGCAGCGGCTTGATGGGCTCGCTATTCTCCGCCGGCTTGCCGGACGGGAGGATGCGCCGCCGGTGCTCGTTCTCACCGGATTTGTCAATGCCGCCGTCGTTGCCGAGTGCGCAAAGCTCGGCGCGGCATATTTTATCCCCAAGCCCTGCGACACCGCGGCGCTCATGCAGTGCCTGCGGCAGTGCGCAAAAGCGGGCGGAAAATCTCCCGCGGCTGTCGCCGCGCCGGCTCCGGTGCCCGCACATCTGGAAAGCGCCGTCACCGACGTTCTCCACGAGATCGGCGTACCGGCGCATGTCAAGGGTTATCAATATCTGCGTGAAGGATTCTCTTCACGATCCGCGACGCGTGGACCCCACCGCCGGGATAACGAAAGTGCTTTATCCGACGGTGGCGAAAAAGTTCTCCCTCCACGCCGTCCTGCGTAGAACGCTCGATGCGCCATGCGATCGACATTGCATGGAACCGCGGCGACGAGGACGTGCAGGAAAAAGATCTTCTGCGGTGCCTTCTCCGGCAGCACGGGCAGACCCACGAACGGCGAATTCATCGCCACGATCGCCGAGCTTGTTCTGCAGCAGATCGGCAAATAAAAAAATACGGAATCCTCCCGGAAAACCGGACGGCATCTGCAGCGGATCGACCGCAAACCGGTTCACCGTGGGAAAAATATACATGCACTTCTCTCCGCAAAATAAATGGCTTTAAATAACGATCGCTTCCTGCCCGGCTCCGGTGAATGCTCACCGGAGCCGGGCAGGGAGCGTTTTTATGCCAGATGGAGCCATTCGATGAGCAGCAGCCAGGTGAGGCCGTAGTATGATACGACTGCGACGAGGTCGTTGACGGTCGTGATGAGCGGGCCGGAGGCGACGGCGGGATCGACGCCGATCTTTTTGAAGAAGATCGGGATCACCGTGCCGGAAATGCTCGAGAGCAGCATCGCCGCGATGAGCGCGATGCCGATGCAGCCCGAAACGCCGAACGCCATGAGTGCCGCTTCGCCGCGCAGCAGAAGATATGCCCCGATGAGCGCGAACGAGGCCGCGCCGAGGATCGCGCCGTTCATGAGTCCGACGCGCGCTTTTTCCAGACGAGCTTCCGCTTCTGTGCGCCGGTCGTTTCGCTGTCCATAAGGACGCGGATCGTGACGGCAAGCGACTGCGTGCCGACGTTTCCGGCCATGTCCAGCACGAGCGACTGGAAGCACACGATGAGCGTGAGCTGCGCCACGACGCTCTCAAAAAGGCCGACGACGCTCGATACGACCATCCCGAGCCCCAGCAGCACGAGCAGCCACGGCAGACGCTTGCGCACGCTCTGCACGAGCGTTTCGCTGAGATCCTCCTCCGCGGAGAGACCGGCGAGCCGGGCGTAGTCCTCGCTCAGCGCGTCATCCACCGTCTGGATGAGGCTTTGCGCCGTTACGACGCCGAGCATCCGGTTTTCCTCGTCCAGCACGGGGATGGAGTCCTCGGAATAGTCCTGGATGCGCGGCAGCGCGTCTTCAATGCGCTCGTGCGCGTAAACGTAGGGGTAGGAGGTCGCGATCAGCTCCGCGAGCGGGTCGCCCTCGCGCGCGATGATGAGGTCTTTGAGATCGATCGCGCCGTAGAAAGCGTTGTCGGAATCCACAACATAGATCGTGGAGATGTTGTCGTGCTCGGCGGCCTGCTCGACGAGCTGGTGCATTGCGGCCTTGACGCTCAGCCCCTCGGGGATGACGATGCAGTTCGTCGTCATAATGCTGCCGATCTCGTCCTCGCCGTAGACCCAGAGCCGCGCGATCTCGCGGCGCTTCGGCTCGTCCATGAGCTCGACGAGCGTATTTTTCTCGCTGCTTTCGAGCGTTTTGAGATAGTCCACCGCAGCGTCGGCGTCCATGCGCGAGAGCACGTTCACCCGCCGCCGGAGGCTCAATTTCATTGAATACGCCGTCATCGGCTCGGCGTATTCGAGCACGGCCGAGAGCTCCGCGGCGTCGAGCGCGTGATAGATCCGCTGCCGCTCAGAGAGCGTAGGCGCCTCGAGCGCGGCGGCGATGTCGTTTTCGTGATAGTCGAGCAGCTTCTCGCGGAACGCTTTCGGCGAGAGATTGCTGCGGACGAGCTCCGTCAGCTCCCGGTCGTAATCCGGGTGGCGGAGCTGCATGAGTTCGGTTTTGTTTTCCATGTTTCTGCCCTCCGTTTCAACGATTTTTTTTGATAACCGCGCCGGAGCAGGGCAAAAAAATATCACCGCTGCCCGGCGTGCGGCGCACGTCGATCCGGGCAATGGTGAGCAGCGGAAAAAGAGACTTCACCGGCCTGCGCGGGTCCCTGGGATGCGTCTCGCCATGCCCCATATTCGTCCGTTACTGCCGCTGTCCATGGTAGTCCCTCCTTTAAAATCAGATATACTTTCTATATAACACACGGCAAACGCCTGTGTCAAGGCAAAAAAGCCGCCGGTCAGATCTTCTGACCGGCGGCAGTGTTTTGCGGATTTTTCGGAATTATTCGATGAGGCCGCTCTCTTTGAGCAGCAGCTCGACGTCTGTGCCGCGGATCTTCTTGAGCACGATCTTCGCCCAGCTCACGCTCGCCGAAGTTCAGCTCGGCCTCGGAGAGAGGCTTTTTATCGATGGCGTAGTAGCACGCGCGCAGCAGCTCGCGCACGTCGTACTTGCTGCCCCAGACCTCGGGCACGCCGCGGTCTACGTTCAGCAGCGTGTAGACCGACTCCATGCCGGTACGCATGAATACTCCGTGGTGAAGATGGTGTCCCGCGGCGTCTCGGCAAACTGGCCGATGAAGGCAAAGTTCACTGCGCCCTCCGGCACGACGCGCGGCCGGTCGGATTCCTTTCTCGGCTGGAAGAAGGCGTTGATATACGGCATGAAGCACGTCGTCGTGTTGCACGCTACGCTCGCGAGCGTGTCGATCCGGTCGATGGGCACGCCGATGTGATAGAGCCACTCGCGGCAGACCTCCTCGCCGGTGCACTCGCGCATGGGCTTGCGGACGTAGTTGCCCGGGCGGTCGGTGTTGAGCGCGTACAGCCACACGAGCACCGTGTCCTTGTTCTGCGCATGGAACTGCGGCTGACGGTTGATCGTCCAGGAAAGGTACCAGTTCTCGGTGCTGTCCTTGACCGTGACGATGCCGCCGGTCGTGACTTTGCCCTCGCGCGGGTCGCGGTGGCAGACGTTGATGATGTGCCGGATGATCTCCTCGTTCGCCGTGGCGACGGTCGCACTCATCCAGTTGGTGGCGTTCACGTCGGAGCAGAACTTGTCCGGGTTGCCGTATTCGCCGTTCTCGGCCTGCGCAGCGATGTTCTTCCACATATCCAGCTCTCGCCCTTGCCGTTCTCGATGCCGGAAAGGTCGGGCGCGTGGGTCTGGTCGCCGTAGCAGGAGGTGTCGGTGCAGCAGCCGTTCGTGATGAACACGAGATCGTCCTCAATGAGATCGAGCGTCTGCTCCTGGCCGTCCTTCACATAAACGATGGCCTTGGCGACTCTCTTATCGCCGTGCTTTTCGATGACGACGTTCTTCACGTCCATGCCGTACTCGATGCGCACGCCGTGGGATTCAAGATACTTCACGAGCGGGAGGATCATGCTCTCGTACTGGTTGTACTTCGTGAAGCGCAGCGCGCTGAAGTCGGGCAGACCGTCGATGTGGTGGACGTAACGGCAGAGATAGCGCTTCATCTCCAGTGCGCTCGACCAGCGCTGGAAGGCGAACATCGTCTGCCAGTACAGCCAGAAGTTCGTGCTCCAGAAGCAGTCGGGCAGCACCTCGGAGATCTTCTTGTCCTCGAGATCCTTCTCCGGCGTCAGAAAGAGCTTGGAGAGCGCCATGGCGGAGGCTTTGTCGAGAGCGAATTTCTTGTCGGTGTGGGCGTCCTCGCCGCGGTTCACACTGGCGCGGCAGAGAGAATAGTTCGGGTCGTGCTTGTTGAGCCAATAGTATTCGTCGAGCACCGTCACGTTCGGCGTCTCGATGCTCGGTACATCGCGGAACACGTCCCACATGACTTCGAAATGGTTGTCCATCTCGCGGCCGCCGCGCATATAGAAGCCCTTCGTGATGTCGCGGTAGCCGTCGCAGCTGCCGCCGGCAAGATCCAGCTTTTCAAGAAGATGGATATGCTCGCCCTTCATCTGTCCGTCGCGGACAAGATAGAAGGCCGCGGTCAGACCGGCGAGACCGGTGCCGATGATATAGGCGGATTTGCTGTCGACGCCCTCCGGCTTTTCGGGGTGGGCGAAGGATTCATACGTTCCGGCAGAGTAATACATAATATTGACCTCCTGTGAGATTTGTTTTTCTTTTGATGGCTTTATATTACCCCAAAGAATTTTATTTACCATAAACAGAAGTGCCCCCGTGCTAAGGGTTTTATCACGGGGGGCGCGAAGTGTAAAGTTTTTGATCAAATCGGAGATTTTGTTTAAATTTTAAAGCGCGCGCGAGCGCTTCGCGGATCGAATCGTGGATGAGAAGCGCGAGCCGGTCCACGATCTTCTCCGGCTCCTCGGCCATGCCGTCGCGGATCCAGTCGAGCATGATGCCGATGAAAATGTAGCCGTAGACCTGCGCGATGAACGCCTTGTCCTCGTCGCGGACGGTCATTCCGGCGGACTGTTCGTCGATCACGCCGAGAATGAGATGGTCCACGGCGGGCGGAGATACCGCTCGACCTGCTCGCGGTCCACACAGTGGTAGACGTTCAGAATGAAGGGCTTATTCTCCTGCACGGCCTCGAAGATCTGCAGAAGGCCCTGCTGCCAGGTGTCGTGCGTTTTCTTCTCCTCGCGCGCGGCGCGCGTCCTCCAGACATGACCACTCCACGAGATCGTAAATGTCCTTGAAGTGGTAGTAAAACGTCATGCGGTTGATGCCGCAGTCCTCGGCAATGTCGTTGATCGTGATCTTTGTGAGCGGCTTTTTTGAGCAGCAGATTTTTGAGCGACTGCTCGAGCGCCCGCTTTGTTACCTGTGACATGGCGTTCTCCTTATCCGATATTTTGATTTTTCCCGTCCGCGAGCGCGAGAAGCGAGCGTTCCTGCTCGATCTCGCCCCGATACGGGTAGGCTTCGGCGATCTTTTCAAACCGGCCGCGCAGCAGGGCGGCGCGCTCTTTGGCGCCGTCGTGCAGCAGGGCGAGGGCGTACTCCGTGCGCAGCACGCTCGGGAAAATCCTTCATCTGGCGCATGAAGCGGCGCTGCGGCTTTGGTGAGCATCGCATCGACCGTGCCGCGGCGGTTTTCGCCGAGGAGCTCCAGATACATCTCGTCGCACAGCAAAAGCGCGCGGTAGAGCCCGACGAGGTTCGCCCCGCCGGAGAGCAGGCGCGACATCGCCTCGTGCGCCTCGGCGAAGCGGTGCTCGTCCATGAGGCGGCTGCAGCAGAAAACGCCGGTCGCGGCGACAAGGGGCGTTCTGCATTGCCTCGTCCGACGGCATGACGAACCATTCGTCCGGCATATCGCGTAGGCGCTCGCCCTCCGTCTGGCGGCTGTTTACGGCCATTTGCAGATAAAAGGCGCGCATGGCCTCCGGATCGTGGCGCAGGGAGAAGGCGTTTTTGCCGTCGTTGTCGATCGGCCCGAGCCGGAGCGGAATGCCGTTCGTGAGCGCGAGATAAAGCCCCACGAACGCAAATAGAAAGAGCAGAGACGCGCCCACGCTGCCGCCGCCGGAGAGGAAGTACCCGCCGAGGGCGAGAAGCGCGGCGAGCAGATTCATAAGCGGCCCCGCGAGATTATAAAAAGCATCACCGGAATTTTCCCGTCCACGGGCTCCGGCGGCGTCATCAGGCACTGCCCGCCCGTCCCGGCGAGCTTCAGGCGGCGGAAGCAAAGCGCACCGTTTTCGCGCTGCAATTGGAGATTCCCGATGCGGAACGAGCAGAATTTATACCCTGTCAGCAGCCCGCCGATCAGATGGCCGGTCTCGTGCAGGATGGTCTGCAAGGCGAAAGAGACGCAGAACCCGAGAAATACGAAGAGGAACACGGCGAAAAAGCTCTCGTTTTCGGGAAGCGCATAGCCGACGCCCGCGCCGAGCCCCACGCAGAGAACGAGCGAGAGGATCATCCCCGGCTGAATGGCTGATGGCTTCTTATTCTTTGCCTTTGTGTCCATACTATCACCCGACGGCATTATAACAGATTTTTTGCCGGATGCAAATGCATGACAGCCCGCCTCCTGCGCGGAAAACATTTGAAAAAAGGACGGAATACTGTATACTGACTCTGTTTGTATATGGGGAGGGATCCGGATGACCGATATCGAGATCGCGCACAAGTGCGCGCTGAAAAATATTTCCGAGATCGCCGAGGCTGCGGGCATCGACGAAGCATATGTTGAGCCTTACGGCAGACACAAGGCGAAAGTTTCTCTCGACCTGCTGCGCGAAAAAGGCCGCCGCGCCCGGACGGAAAGCTCATTCTCGTCACGGCCATCACGCCGACACCCGCGGGCGAGGGAAAGACTACGACCTCCATCGGCCTTACCGATGCGCTCCGCCGCTGCGGAAAAAACGCGCTCGCCGCGCTGCGCGAGCCGTCGCTGGGGCCGGTGTTCGGCATCAAGGGCGGCGCGACCGGCGGCGGCTATGCCCAGATCGTCCCGATGGAGGACATAAACCTTCATTTTACCGGCGATTTTCACGCCATCGGCGCTGCCAACAACCTGCTCGCGGCGCTGCTCGATAACCACATTCAGCAGGGCAACGCCCTCGGGATCGACCCGAAGCAGATCACGTGGAAGCGCTGCGTCGATATGAACGACCGGCAGCTGCGGCACGTTGTGGACGGGCTCGGCGGCAGAGCGAACGGCTGCCCGCGCGAGGACGGATTTGACATCACGGTCGCCAGCGAGATCATGGCGGTGTTCTGTCTCGCGGAGAGCCTTTCGGATCTCAGGGCGCGGCTCGGCCGCATCATCGTGGGGTATACCTATGACGGCGCGCCCGTTACGGCGCACGATCTCAGGGCCGAGGGCGCGATGACCGCGCTGCTGCGCGATGCGCTTTGCCCCAACCTCGTGCAGACGCTCGAGGGCACGCCGGCGTTCGTACACGGCGGGCCGTTTGCCAACATCGCGCACGGGTGCAACAGCGTGCTTGCCACGCGCATGGCGCAAAAGAACTCGCGGACTATACCGTCACCGAGGCGGGCTTCGCCGCCGATCTCGGCGCGGAGAAGTTCTTTGACATCAAGTGCCGTCTGGCAGATCTGCGCCCCCACGCCGTCGTGGTGGCGACGGTGCGCGCGCTCAAATACCACGGCGGCGCGGAGAAGGACGCGCTCGGCACGGAAAATCTCGAAGCGCTTGAAAAGGGCCTTCCGAATCTCCTGCGCCATGCGGACAATATTAAGAATGTATTTGGCCTTCCGTGCGTCGTGGCGGTGAACGTTTTCCCGACGGACACGGAAGCGGAGCTTGCGCTCGTGGCGGAGAAATGTGCCGCGCTCGGTGTGAAGGCTGTGCGCAGCGACGTGTGGGCCGATGGCGGCCGCGGCGGCGAGGCGCTCGCGGCCGAGGTCGTGCGGCTCTGCGAGGAGAAAACGAGTTCCGCTTTGCCTATGATCTTGACGGCACGATCGAGGAGCGGCTGGACGCTCTCTGCCGGAACGTGTACCGCGCGGACGGCGCTGTTTTTGCACGCCGGAGGCAAAAAGCAGGCCGCGCGGCTCACGGCGCTCGGCTTTGGGGCGCTGCCGGTGTGTTGCCAAAACGCAGTACAGCTTTTCGGACGACGCGGCAAAACGTGGCGCGCCGGAGGGCTTCACCGTGACGGTGCGGGAAATCCGCGTCTCGGCGGGCGCGGGCTTTCGTCGCGCTCACGGGCAATATTATGACGATGCCGGGCCTGCCGAAGTCACCTGCCGCCGAGCGGATCGACGTGGACGAAAACGGCGTCATTACGGGGATGTTTTAAGAATGGAAATGCTCCGCAAAAGCGTGAATGATTTTACCGCCTCGCTCGCGTCCAAGGCGTCTGTGCCGGGCGGCGGCAGCGCAAGCGCGCTCGCCGGATCGCTCGCCGCCGCGCTCGGCGGCATGGTGGGGGAGCTCACCGTCGGAAAGGAAAAATACGCCGCCGTCGAGCCGATACTGCGTGAGCTGCTCGACGAGGCGGAAACGCTCCGGGGCTGGCTTCTGGACTGCGTGGAAAAGGATGCCGCGGCGCTCGCGCCGCTCGCAAAGGCCTATGCGATACCGAAAGACGATCCGCAGCGGGCCGAAACGCTCGAGGCGTGTCTCACCGCCGCCGCCGCGCCGCCGATGGAGGTGCTGGAGCTTACCGGGCGGACGGTGGAGCTGCTGCGCGGCTTTGCCGACATGGGAAGCCCCATCGCGGTATCGGACGCCGCGGTCGGCGCGGCTCTCGCTCTCGCGGCGCTTCGCGGCGCGGAGATCAACGTGCGTGTCAATACGCGGCTGATGCAGGATCGGGCGCGCGCCGCCGCGCTCGACGCGAAGGCTCACGTGCTCGTGGATAAGTACGCGCGGCAGGCCGAAAAGATCTATAACGATGTATACGGGAGGCTCGCGCGATGAGCATGCTTCTCCGCGGCGCGCCCGCTGCTGCCGCGCTCAACGAAAAAACGGCGCAGCTCGTATCCGGCCTGCGCGAAAAGGGCGTTGTCCCGATGCTCGCCATCGTGCGCCTTGGAGCGCGCGAGACGACGATCTCTCCTACGAGCGGGCGGCGGTGAAGCGCTGCGCCGCCGTGGGCATCGAAACGCGGTGCGTCTCTCTGCCGGAGAATGCTTCCGGCGAAGCGCTCGAAGAAACGCTGCGCTCCCTGAGTGACGATGCATCGGTACACGGCATACTGCTGCTGCGCCCTGCTGCCTGCGGCGCTGGACGAGGCGCGCATACTGCGCGCCATCGCGCCGGAAAAGGATGTGGACGGCGCGGCGGAGGGCTCTCTCGCCGCGGTGTACGCCGGGACGGACGGGGGCTTTGCCCCCGCACGGCGCAGGCGGTGCTGGAGCTGCTGGACTATTATGAAATTCCCGTCGAGGGAAGCACGCCGTCGTGCTCGGGCGGAGCCTTGTCGTCGGACGTCCGGCGGCAATGCTGCTGCTGCACCGCGGCGCAACGGTGACGCTCTGCCACTCAAAGACCGAAAACGCGGCGGGCCTTGCGCGCGAAGCGGACATCCTCGTCGCTGCGGCCGGGCGGCGCGAGAGCGTCGGCGCGGCGTATTTCCGCGCCGGACAGACGGTCATCGACGTCGGCATACACTATAACGAAGAGACGCAGAAGCTCTGCGGCGATGTTGCTCTCGCCGAAGCGGATGGCGTCGTTCGCGCCGTTACGCCCGTGCCGGGCGGCGTCGGCGCGCTCACCACGGTACTGGCCGCGCACACGGCAAAAAGCCGCGGCACGCCGGATAAAATAAATTCAATTGCGTCGATTGACAAAGGGCACACGCGGTTCTGCCGGGCGGAAATGCCCTCATACTGCGTCAAAGCCCTTGAGAATACACAAAGTATTCTCTGCGGCCTTTTTCCTTGTCTGCGAGCATTTCAGCTCCGGCAGAACTGCTTCGCATCGGACAGCCTTGGATTTTCGAGGGATTTTGTTCTTTTGACGCAGGCGGGCTGTCGCCCGCCAAGGACAAAAGGGCAAAAGCACCGAAAAGACTGGCCGTCCGACGTGTGTGCTCTTGTTAATCGACGCTTCAGAAAACACATGACAGAGTAGGTGCAAAGCGTAAAGTGCCGCGGGATGGGATGTTGTCCGTGGACGAAGCGGCGAGAGCCGCGCGGTTTTGCTCCGCATCCGCTGCCACCGGATACCGCTCCTTCCGTGGCAACTGTCACGAAAGGAGTCTTTTTACGCCATGAAAACAAGAAAACTCGCCCTGAACGCCGTGCTGGCGGCAATGTGCGCCGCGCTCGGCGCGCTCGCGCTCGATCTCAACAGCATCAAGATCACCTTTGAGAGCTTCCCCATCCTGCTCGGCGCGCTGCTCTTCGGCCCGCTGGACGGCCTTGCCGTCGGGTTCGTGGGGACGCTTTTGTACCAGCTTCTGCGCTACGGCGTTTCGGCCACGACGCTGCTTCGGATCCTGCCCTACGCGCTTGCGGGGCTCGTGACCGGCTTTTACGCCAAGCGCCGCGGCTTTTCACTCACGACCGGACAGACGGTCGGCATCGTCGTGGCCGCTGAGGTGCTCGTCACGGCGCTCAACACGCTCGTCATGTACATCGACGCAAAGCTCTACGGCTACTGGTTTCCGGGCTTCATCTCGGCCATGCTGCTGCCGCGCGGCGCGGTGTGCGTTGTGAAAGCCGTTGTGTTCGGCCTCGTGCTGCCGAAGCTGTGCGCGCGCGTGCGCCGCGCGCTGCCCGGAGAGGGAGAGAAAACACATGGAGCTTAACGAAGCGCTCGCTTTTATCCATGCCACCGACTGGAAGGGAAGCCGCCTCGGTCTGGAGCGGATGCGCGAGCTGATGCAGCGGCTGGGGAACCCGCAGGACAGCCTGAAGTTTATTCACGTCGCCGGGACGAACGGCAAGGGCTCGACGAGCACGATGCTTGCCTCGATCCTGACGGCGGCGGGGGGTATAAGACGGGCTTTACACCTCCCCGCACCTTGTGCGCGTGAACGAGCGGTTCCGCATCAACGGCTCGGACATCCCCCGACGCGGCGCTCTGCCGCGCCGCCGAAGCCGTGAAGGAGGCCGCCGGCGGCATGTCCGACGCGCCCACGGAGTTTGAGATCCTCACCGCGATGGGCTTCCGGCATTTCGCGGCGGAGAAATGCGATGCCGTGGTGCTCGAGGTCGGTCTCGGCGGGAGGCTCGACGCAACGAACGTGATACCCTCGCCCGAGGCCGCCGTTATCACGAACATCGGCCTGGAGCACACCGCCATTCTCGGCCATACGCTCCCGGAGATCGCGCGGGAGAAGGCCGGGATCATCAAGCCCGGCACGACGGCCGTGACGTACCCGGTAAACGCCGCCGTGGACGCGGTATACCGGGAGATATGCGCCGAACGCGGCGCGGTGTGGCGCGGCGCGGCGTTTGACGCGCTGCAGGAGCGCGCCCACTCGCTCGCCGGGCAGCGGTTCGACTATAAAGGCGAAAAAGGACCTGACGCTGCATCTGCTCGGAGAGCATCAGCTCCGCAACGCGGCGCTTGCCATCGAAGCGGTGAACGTGCTGCGCGAAAAGGGGCGGGAGCATCCCGGAGAGCGCGCTGCGCGAGGGGCTTTCCGCGGCGCGCTGGGAAGCGCGGTTCGAGCTGCTGCGCGCCGATCCGCCCGTCATCGCCGACGGCGCGCACAACCCGCAGTGCGTTGAAGCGCTCGCGCGCAGTCTGGACGTGTATCTGCCGGGGCGGAAGGTCGTCTTTCTGCTCGGCGTGCTCGCGGACAAGGACTATGAGACGATGCTTGCCCGGCTGCTGCCGTACGGGAAGGAGTTTATCTGCCTGACGCCGGATTCGCCCCGCGCGCTGGGTGCGGACGAGCTTTGCGCGTATCTTCGCGCGAAGGGCGCGCCCGCGGTTTCGTGCGATACGGCAGCGGAGGGGCGTGCGCCGCGCGCTGGAGGAAAGCGGCGGGGAAACGCCCGTCGTCGCCTGCGGCTCGCTCTATCTCATGGGCGAGATCCGCGAGGCAGTGAAGAGCGGCAGATAAAAAAGCAGGGGAGGGCGCACCTCCCTGCGGGGATGGAGAGCTTCTCTGCATAAAGGGAGGCGTTGCGCTTTGGCGGCGGGTCTGGTATAGTGGATAAAACGGTGTGGGGAAGGATTTCTTGATACGCTATGAACGGCAGTTATTTTTTTGACCAACCTCTTGTCCGAGGACGAAAAGCGCGTCATCACGGGCATTGCCGCGCACATCGAGCGCGGCGAGAAGCGCGTCGGCATCCAGCAGATCGCGAGCGAGAATTTCCTCTCCGCCGCGTCGATCGTGAAAAATGTGCAAGCGTCTCGGCTTTGACGGCTACAGCGAGCTCTATTACTATCTCAGCCGCCAGATGGACCGGCGCGGCGAGCGCAGCGCGGAAAATCTCAAAACGCTCGTGGACAACTATTCGGACGAACTGGTGAATGGCTTCTGCGCGCTGCTCGACGCTTCGCGCCAGGCAAAGATGTTCACGACCGGCGAGGGCTTTTCCAGCATCGTGGGCGAGTATATCGCGCAGCGGCTCTCCATCTGCGGTTTCATGGTCTATAATAACGTCCATTTCTATGACCACATGCTCTTCTGCTCGGCGCACGATCTCACCGACGAGGAGGCCGCGCCGAGCGTCATGTTCGCCGTGAGCCAGAGCGGGGAGTGGAAGCCGGCACCATCGACGTTGGCCTGATCCCCGGCGGCACCTACGTTCTGTATGATGACGGCGCGGAGGTCATTCTGACCGCGACCCGCGACGGTCTGAGCAAGGACTCCGACAACGCCAAGGACTGGAATGACGGCCAGCCCACCGAGGCTTCCGACAAGCAGGCGGTTTCCTACCGCGCCCTGTTCATCGCCGGCCCGTCCGAAAAGGGTCAGGAACTGGCCGCCAAGGTCAACGCCGGTGAAGAACTGACCTGGGATGATCTCAACAGCGCCAACTGGAGCGTCATGGGCACGTCCTCCCCTGCCGGCTACATCTATCCGGCTCTGTGGCTGCAGGACCACTACGGCAAGGGCATTTCGGATCTGAGCAGCGCTGTGCAGTCTGATTCCTACGCCAGTGCATTCGCGCGTCTCGCCTCCGGCCAGGTCGACGTTCTCGTGACCTACGCCGACGCGCGCCGCGACTATGCCGAGCGCTGGAACACCGAGTTCGGCCGTGAAGGCTCCATCTGGGAGGAGACCAATGTTATCGGCGTCACCGCCCCGATCTACAACGACACCATCTCGGTCAGCAAGAACTCCGAGATCATGGACGCTGACCTGATCGCCGCGCTGCAGCAGGCGTTCATCAACATCGGCAACACCGATGCCGGTAAGGAAGTCATCGCTATCTACAGCCACAACGGCTATCAGAAGGCACAGGCTTCCGATTATGACAACGAGCGTGCCGCGCAGAAGCTCATCCAGGAGCTCTCCGCCGCCAACTGAGACACTTTCCCAACTGCGGGGAGGACGGTACAGCATCAAACCTTCCGCTGTGCCGCCCTCCCCGCGCGCGCTTTATAATAAAAATGAGGACGTCCGTATGATCGTATTTGACCATGTATCCAAAGTATATCCCAACGGCACGGTCGGCCTGGACGACGTCAGCCTGCGCATCGATGACGGTGAATTCGCTGCGATCATTGGCCGCTCCGGCGCGGGCAAGTCCACGCTGCTGCGCGCCGTCAACCGCATGCACCAGATCACATCCGGCACGCTGACAGTAAACGGCACCGATGTCAGCACGCTGTCGGGCAAGAGCCTGCGCCGGTTCCGCCGCGGCATCGGCATGGTGTTCCAGTCGTTCAATCTCGTGACGCGCACGAGCGTTATCCAGAACGTTCTGGCCGCGTGCGTGCCGGATATGCCGTTCTGGCGCGTGCTGCTCGGCGCGTTCCGGAAATCGGGACAAGATCAAGGCGCTCGAGTCTCTGGACAAGGTTGGCATTCTGGACAAGGCCTATATGCGCGCGGATCAACTCTCCGGCGGACAGCAGCAGCGCGTCGCGCTCGCGCGCACGCTGACGCAGGACCCGAAGATCATCCTTGCCGACGAGCCGGTCGCGGCGCTTGACCCTGTCACGGCCAAACAGGTCATGCAGGACTTCGTGCATATCAATCAAGGACATGGGCATCACGATCCTTCTGAACATTCACCATGTCGAGCTGGCGCTGGAATATGCCGACCGCATCATCGGCATCCGCGCGGGCAGGATCGTCTATGACGGGCCGTCCGCCAACGTTGATAAGGACATTCTCGCCGCGATCTACGGTGGAGGATGAAACGGAGGAACCCGCATGAGTCTCTACGACCGCGTGTTCAAGCCCCGCACCTACACGCTCTCTGACGGAACGGTCGTGAAGGAAAAACGCAGCCGCGCACCGATCATTATTCTCATCGTGGTGGCGCTCGCGGCGGTCTCCGTGCGCGTGACGGGGTTTGATTTCGCCGTGCTCGTAAAGCGCGGCAGCAAGTTTTTGACATTCTCAAGGCCATGTTCCCGCCCAATACCGCCTATCTCTCCAAGATCTGGACGCCGCTGTGGGACACGATCAAAATGTCGTTTCTCGGCTCGTTCATCGGCGCGGTGCTGGCCATCCCGTTCGCTATCGCCGCGGCAAGCAATATCGTTACGAACCGCGTTATCGTATTTATCGTGCGGCTCTTTCTGAGCCTTGTCCGCACGCTGCCGACGCTCGTGTGCGCGCTGATCGCTACCTACATCTTCGGTCTCGGCACGATGGCGGGTACGTGCGCCATCGCCGTTTTACGTTCGCCTATGTCGGCAAGCAGCTCTTTTTGAGATCATCGAAACGGTCGATATGGGGCCGTATGAGGCAATGGAGGCGCTCGGCGCAACGCGCCTGCACGGCCTTCACGACCGCCGTGTTCCCGCAGGTGCTGCCGACGTATCTTTCCGTTTCGCTCTTCTGTCTGGAGGGCAACGTGCGCTATGCGTCCATCCTCGGCTACGTGGGCGCGGGCGGTCTCGGTCTCATTATGAATGAGAAGATCGGCTGGCGCGAGTACGACAGTCTCGGCATGATCCTCATCGTTCTTTTCGTGACCGTCATCGTCATCGAGGCGCTCAGCCACTGGCTGCGTAAGCGCCTGACCTGAGGGGGGAAGCTATGGACAAGAAAATTCTCAGGGCCTACGAATCCGCGCCGAAAACGTGGATCCGGCAGCTCCTTGCGGCGTTCATCGTCGCGTGCCTGCTCGCGTGGTCGGGCAGCGCCGTGCGCGTGAGCAACCCCACCGGCAACGGCCTCGCCGTGGCGGGGAACATCCTCTCCGGCATTTTCCACCCGTCGGGAAAGCTCCTTTTCACGCTCGGTACGGACGGTGTGCCATATTTGCTGCTGGAAACCTTCTGCATCGCATTTCTCGGTACGATCGTCGGCGCGGTCATTTCGCTGCCGCTGTCGTTCCTTTCGGCGAGCAATCTCGTGCCGAAGCCGATCGCGCTCATCGGGCGCACCGTGATCGCCGCCATCCGCACGATCCCGGCGTTTGTCTATGGCCTTATGTTCATCCGCGTCACCGGTCCCGGGCCGTTTGCAGGGCTTCTCACGATGTCCCTGTGCTCGATCGGCATGGTCTCCAAAATGTTCATCGAGAGCATCGAGGACCTGGACAAGCGCATTCTCGAATCGCTCGACGCCGCCGGCTGCACCACCTTCCAGAAGATCCGCTACGGCATCCTGCCGCAGCTGACCGCCGATTTCACCTCCACCATCATCTACCGCTTTGATATGAACCTGCGCGATGCGACCGTACTGGGCCTTGTCGGGGCCGGCGGTATCGGCGCACCGCTTATCTTTGCCATGAGCAGCTACCGCTGGAATGAGGTGGGCGCGATACTGCTCGGGCTCATCGTGCTCGTGCTCATCATCGAGTGGATCTCCGCGAAGATCCGCACGAAACTTGCAAGGGGATAAGACGCTATGGCAGATAAGAAAGCTGACTGTTTACTTCACTTCCGACCTGCACGGATACATCTACCCCACCGACTACCGCAGCCGCGACGGAGCGGGATCTCGGCCTGTTCAAATGCGCCAGCCGTTTGAAAAGGACGGAAACACGCTCGTCATCGACGGCGGCGATCTTCTGCAGGGCTCGCCGCTCGGCGCCTTCTGCCACGACACAATGGGCGACGCCAGCGCGTTCGCCGAGATCATGAACCGCTGCGGCTACGACTATGTGACCCTGGGCAACCACGATTTCAACTACGGCACGGACTATCTCGGCTCGTATCTCGGGAACCTGAACGCGCGGTGCGTGTGCGAAAATGTGAGCGCGAAAAACGGCTGCGCGCCGCTCTACCCGGCGCGCGTCCACACGCTCGAAAACGGCCTTCGCGTCGGCATCGTCGGCATCGTCACCGACTATGTGAACATCTGGGAGCGGCCGGAGCACATCGCCTCCATCCGCATTTCCGACCCGATCCCGGCGGCGGCTGCGGCGCTCGAAAAGCTCAAGCATTTCGGACGTTACGCTCTGCATCTACCACGGCGGCTTTGAGCGCGATCTTGCCACGGGGCGCGTCCTCTCCGCCACGCACGAAAATGTCGCCTACCGCATCTGTCAGGAACTGGATTTTGATATCCTGCTGACCGGCCACCAGCACATGTCCGTGCCGGGGCAGACACTTTTTCGGCACGTTCGTCGTGCAGCCGTCCGACCGCGGGCAGGAGTTCATCCGCGTCGAAGCGGTGATCTCCGGGGAAAAAAGCGCATCACGAGCGAGACCGTCCCCGCGCACGGCGCGTGCCGCCGCGAATGGCTCGAGGAGTTTTCCGAGATGGAGCACGGCGCGCAGAACTGGCTCGATGAAGTGATCCGCACGCTGCCGCACGCTCTCACGCCGGACACGCCGCTGCGTATGGCATCGGAGGAAATGCGCTCGCCGATCTCTTCAATGCGGTGCAGCTCTGGGCAAAGCGGAGCGCAGCTCTCCGGCGACGAGCCTTGCAAACGATGTGGCGGGACTGCCCAAGACCGTGCGCCGCCGCGATCTTCTCATTGCGTATCCGTACACGAACACGCTCGCGGTGCTGGAGATCACCGGAAAGCGGTTCTGCGCAAAGGGCGCTCGAGCGCAGCGCGGAGTATTTCTCCCGCGGCGAGGACGGGAGGCTCTGCGTTTCGGACGTTTTCCTCCGGCCGAAGGTGGAGCATTATAATTACGACTACTATGCCGGCGTCTCGTATGTGTACGATATCTCCCGGCCCGTGGGCGAGCGGGTGACATCCATGCGCGTGAACGGGCAGGACGTGCCGCGAAGGGACACCTTTACCATCTGCCTGAACAGCTACCGCGCCAGCGGTTTAAGGGCAATATCCCGGCGATGCAAAGCGATTTTCGCGTGATCTGAACATTTCCGGGAGAATAGAATATTACGCGCAAGCGGCGCAGAAGGTCCGGCGGAAAACCAACGCTTGACACCTGCGCCGCTTGCGCGTAATATAAAAAAAGGTTAAGGATTTCTTGATTCGATAGAAAAACCAAATTTTCCCGCGGGCCTTCCGCAGAAAGGGGGCGGCTATGCTTCCCTACATCGTCACCATTCTCGGCGCATACCTCATCGGCTGTTCCAACATGGCACTGTATCTCTCCCGGTGGAAGGGCGTGAACCTTCGCGCCGGAGGGTCGAGAAATCTCGGCGCTTCCAACGCCTTTTGCGCTCATGGGATGGAAGGCGGGGCTGCTCGTCGCCGTCCATGACATCGGCAAGGCCGTGCTCGCGGTCGAGCTCTCAAGTGGATCTTCCCGGACGTGCCGCTGCTCGGCTTCATTGCGGGCGTGGCGTGCGTGCTGGGACATATGTTCCCGTTCTATCTCAAATTCAAGGGCGGCAAGGGCTTTGCCTCGTATCTCGGCATGATCCTCGCCATCAACTGGAAGGTTGCGCTGTGCATTCTCGCGGCGGTCGTTATCCTCACTGTGCTGACGGCTTACATCGTCGTCGGCACCGTGACGAGCGTTGTCTCGTTCCCGATCTATACCGCCATCCGCAGCGGCTGGCTGCCGCTCGTCATTCTGTGTGTGGCGACGCTTGCCATCCTCATCAAGCACCGCGAAAACTTTGTCCGCATCTGGAACGGCACGGAGATGGGGCTTTCCAGCGCGGGACGCGGGAAATATAAGATGAAATAAGCAATTCAATATGCTGAAAACGGAGGACAGATCGTCCTCCCGTTTTTTGCTGCGCTATGAAAAGGGCGTATTTCAGCGCCTGCGTTACTCCGAGTTCTCCTTCTCGTTTCGCTTCTCCCATTCCACCAGCCAGGGTGTTCCTCGTACAGTTTACGGCGACGCTCATCAATTTCTGCGTTTGTTTTTTCCAAGCGCCGCTTTCGCTCTTCAATTTTTGCATACTCGGCATCCAGATCGAGACCAGAAGCACGACCGTTTTTTTCGCAGTCGGAAAGAGCGCAATCAAAGGCGGCGCTGTCCGACAACCCCGCGGACTTATAGATGTTGTATTCCGTGTTGAGCTCAAGAAGCTCTATCAGAAAACCCTTCAGACTCATCACACATACCCTCTTTTTATAATGCCGTTACCCGCGGTGAACGGTGAAAACTGCGGACGAAGCGACACCGCGTAGCCGCGCGAGTAAGATTGATCATTGTCTCTGTTTTTTTTGCTTCTTCTCGGATCCGAATCGCTTCCTGCCGGAATTTTTCGGCTTCTTCATATATCCATGGGTTTTCCTCGCGCAGTTTGCGGCGGCGCTCTTCCAGCGCGGTTTTGGAAGCGTCGATCCGCTGAAATTCCTTTTGAACTGCGGAATATCTCGCATCGGTTTTGGCTTTTCGGCAATATACGCATCAACGTCGCCTGATGCTGCGCAGATGTTCTCAAAGGGTTTCAGGGGCGTTCCGTATTACGTTTTTCTTCTGACAAATTGCAGTGGCGTTCAGTAAGCGCAGAGGAAGGATTTCTTTTCTCGCTTTGTTTAAAGAACGCTGTGTTGGCTTCCATGTCGGCCAAAAAGACGCTTCGTCCGGGGAACACCCGACGGATCGATACCACGAGGCGTTGACCGTCCGATCCAATACGTCGAGAAGAAATTCTTTGAAACTCAAATCAAACACTTCCTTTCTTCTATATATGCCAAGCAGACAGCCAAATTGCAACCAGTTTCTAATAAATAAATTTTATCACTCTTTCCGACAAAGCTCAAATACAGGCGGCAGAAATGCGCGGCAATATGCAAAAAGCTCCCGCCCTTAAGGGCAGGAGCTTTCTGGCAGCGGAGAAGGATTCGAACCCTCACATACGGAGTCAGAGTCCGCTGTGCTACCTTTTACACAATCCCGCTATATCGCAAACGCAAGGGTTATTATACCCAATTTCCGGCGAATGTCAAGCGGAATCGGCAAGTTTTCTTTGAATTTCTTTTATTTTTTTCGCGCGGCAGTCGATGGAGACGCTCTCCCGGTGCGCAGGAAGAACAAAACGCCCTCCCGCACCGGCTTTCCGAGCAGCCGCGTGAGCGCGGCGGCGTAGGCGCGGACTTGCGGCGCGTATTCCGAGGCACGCGCCGCGAGCGTTTCCGCCGTCACATAGTCCGTTTTTAATCCACGACGGTGAGCGCATCCCCTCGCGGATGCAGCAGTCGGCGACGCCCCTGCAGCAGCACCTCCTCGCCGGCGGGCGCGTCGAACACGGTCTCCGCGCCGGTGAGCAGCAGAAGCGCAGCTCGCGCCAGACCTCGTCCGCGTGCAGGATCCTCTGCCCGATGGAGGAGTCGAACAGTTTGCAGATGTCCTTTGGCTCCACTGCGGCGGCCTGCGCGGGGGTGATGTGCTCGGCATTTTTCAGCCGTTCGATCTCGCCGCGCACCTGCTCCGGCGTGGATACGCACGAATAGTCGATAAACTGCAGAACCGTGTGTACGGCGATGCCGCGCGCGGTGCCGGTGAGCGGGCGTCCTTCCGCGCCGAAGACCGGACGGCGGAAGAGCCGCCGGCGCTGTGCTTCCGGCGCAATGCTCTGCGCGTCCGGGTCGGCGTCGGTGCCCTCGAGCGCACTCGCGGTGATCTTCGACGGCAGCTCCTCCGCCCAGCGGTACGGGTATTCCCACGTCAGCGCCTCGGAGAGCGCCGCGCACTCGCCCGGCTCAGCCGGTTCGATCTCGGGCGGTGCGGTCTCGGATGCGCTCTCTCCGGAGGCGGGAATGATGCGCATTTTGATCGGGCTGCCCGGCAGAAGCGCCGCGAGCGCGATCCAGCGCGAAAGCGAGGCGCTCTTTTTCGAGCTGCGGCGCGATGGGGGCGGTGAGACCGTCGCGCAGCGCGTCGAGCGTCTTTTCGGGAGTTTTCCATGTCGCCGTGATGATGAGCCGGTCCTTGGGGGGCGCGTCATGGCGACATAGAGCACGCGCATCTCCTCGGACAGCGATTCCTGCGTGAGCTTGGCCGATATCGCGCGCAATGCGATCGTGGGATACGATATGCCGCGTGAACTGTCGATGACGCGGCCGCCGATGCCGAGCGAAGGGTGGATGAGAACATCGTTGTTCCTGTCCTGCAGGTTGATCTTGTGGGCGGTGTCGGCGAGAAATACGATCGGGTACTCCAGCCCCTTCGAGTGGTGGATGCTGATGATCTGCACGGCGTTGCGGCTTTCCAGCGCGCCGGTGCGCGGCTCTTTGCCGTGCTCATCCAGCTGCTTCATCCAGTGGATGAAGCGGAACACGCCGCGGTAGCCGTCCTGCTCAAACTGGCGGGCAAACTCGATGAGCTGGCAGACGTTCTCGCGCCGCGCCGCGCCGTCGGGCATCGCTGCAAGCAGTGCGAAGACACCGGCCTTGTCGCAGATGCGCGCGAGCAGCGCCTCAATGGAAAGGTCCGGCGCGATCTCCCGGTAGCTCTCCAGCTCCGCGCGAGGAAGGCCGCGCAGTGTTCATCCTCCTTTGCGCGGAGACAGAGCGCGGTGTAATAGTCGCTGTTTCGGTCCGCGGCGCGGATGGCGGAAAGCTCGTCCGGCGTGAAGCCGAAAAGAGGCGAGCGCAGCACCGCGATGAGCGGCACGTCCTGATGGGGATTGTCGATCACGCCGAGCAGCGCGAGGAGCGAGGTAATCCGTGGGCGGAAAACCCGCCGCCCTGCTGGGACACGGACGGGATGCCCTGTTCGGCGAGCGCGGCGCGGTAGCGCGGCGTGACCGCCTTGTTCGAGCGGAGAAGGATGGCAAAATCGCCGTAGGTGCACGGCCGCAGCGTCTTATCCTCGGTGACGGGGGTGCGCTCGTCCATCATGCGCCGGATGCGCGAGGCGATATACCGCGCCTCATGCAGCACCTTATCGGGGCGCTCGTCGTTCTCGGCTTCATCCTCGTCGTCACCGCCGCCCGGCGGCGTGAGAATGCAGAACTCCGTCGGCGCGCCGCCGCCCTCCGGGAAATCCCGTCCCGGGCCGGGCCGGAGCGCCGCCGCCTCGTCGTATTCGAGCTCGCCGAGCTCGCGGGACATGATGTTGCGGAAAACATGGTTCGCGCTCTCGGTACCTCGGGGCGCGAGCGGAAGTTCTCCCGCAGCAGGATGCGCCCCGGCTCTTCGCGTGGCTCCGCCGTTTCGATGTCCGGCCAGGTCTCGTATTTTTTCAGGAAGATCGTCGGGTCGGCCAGACGGAAGCGATAGATCGACTGCTTCACGTCGCCGACCATGAAGAGCTTGCGCCCGTGGTCGGAAAGCAGCCGGAAGAGCGCGTCCTGACAGGCGTTCACGTCCTTGATACTCATCGACGAGCACCTCCGTATAGCGGCTCGAAAGCGCGGCGGCGAGGCCGTTGGATGAGTCCATAAGCAGCACCAGATGCTCCTGGTCGGAGAAGTCGCATACGCCCTGCCGTTTTTCTCGGCGGCGAAGGCCGCGCCGAGCTTTTGCGTCAGCGCAGCGCGTCAACGGCGGGAGTGTTGACGGCCAGATCGCGCAGGAGCGCGTCGGAATCGTTGGCGAAAAGCTCCTGCCATTTCGCGGCGGTGTCCTTGAAGCCGGTCCAAACGGCGATGATCCGCTGCGCGAGCGGGTCGTCGCCCTTATAGATACCGCGGCGAGGGAAAGGACCGGGGCAGGCGAGACGCGCCTTATCCCAGCCGAGTGCGGCGGCGCGCGCCATGTCCCCGCGGCGTCACCGGCGAAATCAAGATTATTGGTGTATGCCTTTTTGATCTTCGCGTCCCGATCCGGCTCGTCCAGCCGGAGGCGGAGCTCCTCGATCCGCTCCGCCCAGTACTGCGCCTGGGGAGCGCGTGCGGGAGAGAAGATACTGCCCCCACGGCGTATCGCCGACGTCGTTCCACGCGTCGGTGAGCCGTTCGCGCTGCTCGGCGAGCCACGCATCGGGGTCGGCGTGGCTCTGCAGCGATTTGTACAGCCGCAAAACAAGCGCCGAGAGCTTATCGTCGTTATCTCCCGAGCCGAACGAATCCACGAGCGCGCGTACGCCCGCATCCTCTTCGATGGTCTCATACAGCTCTTCGAGGAGCTTATCGAGCACACGGGCGCAGATCTCGTCGGAGCGGTCCGGCTCGATGACACGGTAGTCCGGCGAGATGCCGGCGAGGTGTGTGTTCTCGCGCAGAAAACGACCGCAGATGCTGTCGATCGTACCGATGGAGGCACGGCAGCACAGCTCCGTCTGCCGCCGGAGACGGCGGTTCATCGGGTCGGCGGCAATGCGCTCGCCGAGCGCGGAGAGAATGCGGCTGCGCAGCTCGGCGGCCGCGGCGCGCGTATAGGTGATGACAAGGAACTGATCGATGTCCGCGCCGCGGTCTACATAGCGCATGAGCCGCTCGACGAGGACCTTTGTTTTGCCGGAGCCCGCAGCGGCGGAAACGAGCCGCGCTCCGCCGCGGCTTTCGGCGGCGAGTTCTGATGGTCGGTCAAGGGGCATGCTGTCTCCTCCTCTCCGTTTTCGAGCTTTTCCCAGAATTCGGGCGCTTTGAATTTTGTTTTGAACCGCCAGCCGTCGGCCGTTTCGCTGAAGCGGCAGGCGTCGCAGTAATCGCAGGTACGGCAGGTGTTGGCTCTGTCGTTTTTCATACCACGGGTCGGCGGCAATGCTGCCGCCGCGGGAGCTCTCCGGCCATGTTCGAGAGCGTCTCCTCGAGAAACCGCGAGAGCTTGCCGAGCTGCTCGGCTGTGGCGAGCGATTCCGCGGCGAGCTTGCCGCGGTACAGCGGAAGGAATTGCAGCGCTTCGCCGTGCTCCATGGCCTCGACGACCTCGGTTTCCGACAGGATCAGACCGCTGCGGTGCAGCTTTCTGGCCTTCTCCGCCACGATCTCCCCTCGTCCGAGAGGCGCTTGTCCGCGCGCACAAAGGATATCGCGCGCCGGTACATACAGCACGCCCGCGGGGACGATCTCTTTGCCGTAGCGCTCGGCGCCGTGCTTCTCCAGCGTGAAGAGATAGAGCAGCATCTGCAGCCCCATGCCCTGCCACACATCGGAGAGCGCGAATTTTTTTCTTTCCGGACTTGTAGTCTACGATCCGGATGTAGAGCTTGCCGCCGTGCTCCCAGCCGGCCACGCGGTCGGCCGTGCCGGTGAGAACAAATTCGTCCTCGCCGCTGCCGACGCTGACCGGCGGCAGATCGGCGTCGTCCTTGTTGGAGAAATTCAGCTCAAAGTCGAGCGGGCGGAAGTCGGAGCGGCGCAGCTCCTGCGCCGTGTCGAGCAATGCGCCGCGATGTCTCCGCCAGGCGGCGGAAGAGATAGACAAACCGGGGGCTCTTTTCCCGAAAATCCTCCAGCTGCGTGCGCACATATTCGCGGACGTATTTGTCCGTCAGCGCGGCGACGGTTTTGTCGTCCGTTTCGGCAAAAGCCGCCGCGCTCCATACCGCGCGCCACGTTTTCCAATAGGAAGTGCAGAAACGTTCCGCGCTCCGGCGGGGCAAACTGCGCGCTCTGGCGCGGCTTGGCGCACAGACCGTAACGCAGGAAGAACTGGAACCGGCAGGAGGCAAAGTTATCGATGCGCGAGGCCGTGAGATAGAGCTTCTGCCCGTAGATCGCGCGCACGCCCTCGCGGGAGAGCCGCCCGCGTTCCTCCGCGGCGGCCTTTTCGATGGCGGCGATGCGCCCCGCTCTCGCCGCGCGCGGCGAAAAAACTCGCGGGCCGCGGCGTCTCCGGCACAGGCCAGCTCCAGCGCCGGAGAGCGACTGCGCTCTCGCGGCATGCACGTCGCCGTTCTCCTCGCAAAGCGCGAACAGCTTTGCGATACGGTCGGTGACGAAGGAGGGGCGCGTCTCGCTCTCGCCGGAGGCAAACGCGCTGCGGCTGACGTAGAGCGACGATTTGGGAAGCGTGAATACGTTATAAATGAGATTGAATTCGCGGTCGAGCTCGTCGTCGCCGCCGGAGAGCTCGATGTCGAGCGCGCGCGCTCGCTGCGCTCGGTGTCGGTGAACACGCCGGCCCCGTCGGAAACGCGCGGCAGACGCTCGTCGGACGCGCCCAGCACGAGCAGATGGCGGATGCTGCGCCGCCGCATGCGGTCAAAGTCTCCGGCGGTCACGCGGTCGAGCGCCACGGGGATCGTGCCGACGTCGTACTGCGAGAGCATCCGGCGGAAGAGCCGCCCAAAATCCTCCTGCGAGAGCGGCATGTCGCCGAGAATGGCGTCGCACTGCTCAAGCGCGGAAACGATCAGCTCCCAGAGCTGACGGTATTCCGCCGCGGCCTGAAGCTCTCCGGCCTCCTCGAGCGCGAGAGAGCGCTCTTCCAGGTGCTCCGGCAGAGAAATATCCTCCCAGAACGCCGCGAGCGCGGCGCACTGTCCGCGCGCGTCGGTCGGTCGCTTTTTCCGCGGCGCTCGAACGCCGCGAGCGGCGCGGCGACGCCCGGCGCAGCGTGTCGATCTTTGCAAGGAGCGCGTCGCTCTCCGGCGTGATCTTGCCGCCGAAGCCGTCCGGGTGCTGCCGCCAGGGTTCCTCGCGCGTCCATGCCGTGCCGCGCAGCGACCAGAGAAGGACGTAGTTTTCCAGCGCGTCGCAGTCGGCGCGGGAAATGCCGGTCAGACCGGTTTTCAGATAGGTGAAAACGCTCGTAGCTCCAGCCGTCGGCAAGAATATCGAATGCCGCGGCGATGAGCGCCGGAAGGGGACGGTGAAAATGTCGGTTCGTTCGCTCGCGTAGAGCGGCACACCGGCGCGGCGGCACGCCTCCTCGAGCGCGGCGCGGTAATCCCCGAAGCCGCGCACCGCAACGGCAATGTCCCGCCAGCGGCAGGACGTTTCGCGCACGAGCCGCCGCATCTCTGCCGCGGCCAGCTCACACTCCGCCGCGACACCGGGTGCGCGCACGAGCCGGATGCTCCCTGCGGCGTCGCGCGTCTCGTCCGTCCAGCCGAAGAGATTCTCCTCAAGAAACGCAAAGGGCGTGCGATCTTCGCCGCGCGGCACGGAGACGATCTCTACGGCCACGCCGTCCTCCTCGGCGGCGTCGCGCAGCGCGCGCATCGTGCGGCGGGCGAGGGAGAACACCTCGCTGCCGGAGGCGAGATCGTCGCAGGTGAGGCAGACCGTCACGTCCGCGAGCGGCAGCAGCGCGCGGATGACGCGGCGCTCCTGCGCGGTGAAGTCCGTGAAGCCGTCGATATAAAACTTTGCGCTGCGGAGCCAAGTGCAGCCGGGAAGCTGCTCGGCCAGCACGTCGAGCCGCCCGGCGGGATCGGCGCCGGACTGCGCGGAGAGCGCGTCGAGCGCCTCCTGCAAAAGCGCGAGATCGCGCAGCTTGCCCGCGAGCGAGGGCGTGGCGCTTTCGGCGGCTTTGCGCAGCGCGTCGGGCGCGGCGCAGCCGAAGCGAAGCTCATCGAGCGCCGAGAGGAGCTGTACCATGCGCTCAGGGCGAACGGGCGCTGCCGCCGTATACGCTGAGCGCGCCGCCCACCTGCTCAAGCGCGAGCGAAAGCTGCAGAAACCGCCCGGGCTTATCGATGTAAACGCGCGCGCTGCCGCCGCAGCCGATGGCGACGCGGTGGGCAAGGCGCGAGAACGAAAGCACCTCGGCATAGAGGCTCGCCGTATCGCCGCAGCGCTGCGCGAGCTCGCGCTCGGCCTCGTGGCTGTACTGCTCGGGTACGATGAGAAAGCTGCCGGACTGCCTCCGGGCGCAGCGCGCCGCGATCTCGGAAAACAGAAGCGCGGTTTTGCCCGTTCCGGCACGGCCCAAAATCAGCCGCAGCATGGCGCTCCCTCCTTAAAACAAATTCTTTATAGAAGCCTCCCTTTGTGTAAAGGGAGGTGGCAAAACCGGAGGTTTTGACGGAGGATTGTAGACAACGCAGCTTTCTGGAAAAGAACAATCCCTCAGTCAGCCTGCCGGCTGACAGCTCCCTTGCACAAGGGAGCCTTTTTCACCATTATATCAAGCACATTATCCGATAACAAGTGCTTTGAAAGTTCCTTTGCAATCCGCCGCGGCGTATGCTATAAAATGAAAAAGAGTAAAAGTAGAGAAGTAAGAGAGAGGGAAACGCTATGCTGTCACCATAAGCGAAATGAATCCCGTGCTGATCGCCGCGGCGGTGATCCCGGCGGTGATATTGCTGCTCCAGGTCTACCGTGCCGACCGGCTGGAAAAAGGAACCGACGGGGCTTTTGATCTCGCTGCTCGTTTTCGGCGTGATCGCCACGGCGCTCGCCATCGTGACAGAGACGATCGGCGAGAACATCCTGCTCTCGTTCTTTGACGAGACCGACCTCGGCTATCTGATCCTATCGAACTTCATCGTTGTGGCGCTCTCGGAGGAGGGCTTCAAGCTGCTGCTGCTCCGCTGGCGCAACGTGGCGCAGCCCGAATTTCCGCTCGGCGTGGAGCTGAAAAACAACGTCAAGCGCGCATGGTGGCAGAAGTTCGTGCAGGAAAACCCCTACAACGTCGGGCTCGACTCCGCGATCCTCATGAACCCGCAGGTCTGGGTGGCTTCCGGCCACGTGACGACGTTCAATGACCCGCTCATTGACTGCAAGTCCTGCAAGATGCGCCACCGCGCCGACAAGCTCATCGAGGGCTGGCTGGCCGAGAACCCCATGCCCGACGTGAACGTTGAGGCCATGACCAATGACGAGATGGTCGCCTTCATCCGCGCGCAGCAGATCCCCTGCCCGGGCTGCGGCAAGAGCGACTTTACCGATATCCGCAAGTTCAACCTCATGTTCAAGACCCACCAGGGCGTAACCGAGGACACGGCCGCCGAGGTGTATCTGCGCCCCGAGACCGCGCAGGGCATTTTCGTCAACTTCAAGAACATCCAGCGCACGACGCGCCGCAAGATCCCGTTCGGTGTCTGCCAGATCGGCAAGAGCTTCCGCAACGAGATCACGCCGGGCAACTTCATCTTCCGCATCCGCGAGTTCGAGCAGATGGAGCTGGAATTCTTCTGCGAGCCGGACACGGATCTGGAGTGGTTCGACTACTGGCGCAGCTTCTGCCACGAGTGGCTCAAGGGCCTGAACATGCACGATGAGAACCTCCGCCTGCGCGACCATGAGAAGGAGGAGCTGAGCTTCTACTCCAAGGCCACGACCGACTTTGAGTATCTGTTCCCGTTCGGCTGGGGCGAGCTCTGGGGCGTCGCCGACCGCACGAACTACGACCTGAGCCAGCACCAGAAGTTCTCCGGCCAGGACATGGACTACTTCGATCAGGAGAAAAACGAGCACTACATCCCCTACGTCATTGAGCCGTCGCTTGGCGCCGACCGTGTGACGCTCGCCTTCCTGTGCGAGGCATATGACGAGGAGGTCGTGGACGAGGCCAAGAACGACACCCGCGTCGTGATGCACTTCCACCCGGCGCTCGCGCCGTTCAAGTGCGCGGTGCTGCCGCTGTCGAAAAAGCTCTCCGAGCCTGCGACCGAGCTCTACCACAAGCTGCAGAAGCGCTTCATGTGCGACTATGACGAGGCCGGCTCCATGCCGCTTCTTTCCCATTCGGGAGAGAAGCGGCTTTTTGCGCAGGTACGGTATTGCAATCTCCCGTTGCGGAAAATATAATGAGACCAGCGAGAACGAGTCATTCATGCAGAATAAAGCCTGAGGTCGAACGGTAATGATACATAAAGAAAAATTCCGATGGATGATCCTGTGCATGGTGATCGCAGGGAGTGCAGTGGTATTTTCTGTCTTCTCGGTGATCACGGGCAAAGCCTGCGCATTCTATCAAGGGTTTGCCGTGGACGGCGACGGAATCTGTATATAGGGAAGACTCAGGTGATCGAGGTCCTGAAACCGAACGGCGATGTGCTGCGGCGGATCGACCCCTGCACCTCCAGAGGCTACCGATTCACGATGGATGCGGATCAAACGCTTTGGATCGACACCGGCGGGTATTTATACCGGACGGATCGGTTCGGCGCACGGATAGAAAGCAGAGAGATCCACGGCGACGGATTGAGCGTGTCGGTGCTGTATGAGTATGTTTCGGCGGACGGCACGGCGTACCGGATGAAAAACCGGTTTCTGCGGCCGTGCATAGTTCGCATGGAAGAGCCGGAGGACGTTGCGATCTATAAAATGCCAGTGTTTGATTCCGCCGTAAGGCTGCTGCTGATCTTTTGGCGTTCCGTGTTTCCTTGCCGCCGCGGGGCTTTTTTGCCATGAAAAACGAGAATGAAGGATCGGCCCTGAAAGAGGAAGCAGGACGGCTATCGCCGTCCCGCCCATCTATATTGAAGCAGAGCCGATTCCGGCTCTGCCGAAAAAGGTTCCGCCGCGCATAGCTTGGCTTATCAAAAGCCTCGTATGCGCGGCGGTGTCTGTTATTTTATTCCATGTGCTGCGAAAGCCAGTTTTCCGCCTGACGGATGCCGTCCACGGCGGCGGAGAGAATGCCGCCGGCGTAGCCCGCGCCCTCGCCGCAGGGATAGACCCCGCGGAGATTCGACTGCCCCCGTTTCGCCGCGCACGATGCGCACCGGCGGAGGACGAGCGCGTCTCCACGCCCGTGAGGACCGCGTCCGGCATGGCGTAGCCGCGCAGCTTTTTGTCAAAGAGCGGGAACGCCTCACGCAGCGCGGCGAGCACGAACTCCGGCAAACAGCCGTCGAGCGTGCCCGAAGCGCACGCCGAGCGGATACGTCGGCGCGACGCTGCCCGCGCTCTCCGACGGCTTTCCCGCGAGAAAATCGCCGAGCCGCTGCGCCGGGGCGCGGTAATCGCCGCCTCCGGCGAGGAACGCGGCGCGCTCCCAAGTTCTTTGCAGCTCCACACCGGCGAGCGGGTCGGCGGAGCCGAAGTCTGAGGGACGTACCTCACAGAGCACGGCGGCGTTGGCGTTCTGTCCGTCGCGCGCGAAGGGGCTCATGCCGTTCACGCAGAGAAGGCCCTCCTCGCTCGCCGCACCGACAACGTACCCGCCCGGACACATGCAGAACGTATATACGCCCCGCCCGTCCGGCAGATGCACCGCCAGCCGGTAGTCGGCAGCGCCCAGCGCCGGGTGAGCGGCAAAAGCGCCGTACTGCGCGCGGGAGATGACCTCCTGCGGGTGCTCGCACCGGACGCCCATGGAAAACGCCTTCTGTTCGAGCTGCGCGCCGCGCTCTTTCAAGAGCGCGAACAGCTCGCGGGCGCTGTGGCCCGCGGCAGGATGAGCGAATCGGCCTCAAGCGCTTCCTCCGCGCCGCCGTGCGCGAGACGCACCGCGCGCAGCGCCTCACCGGAAAGCTCGATATCCGTTAGCTTTGTGCGGAAGCGCACCTCGCCGCCGTGGGCGAGGATCATTTCACGAAGCCCCTTCACGGCGTCCGGCAGACGGTCGGTGCCGATGTGCGGCTTGGCCTGCCAGAAATTTCGCCCGGCGCTCCGGCCTGTACGAGATCGTGCAGCACCTGCCGGCCGCGCTTATCGTGCGTGCCGGTGTTGAGCTTGCCGTCCGAGAACGCGCCCGCGCCGCCCTCGCCGAACTGGATGTTCGATTCGGTGTCCAGCGCGCGGGTCTGATAGAATTTTTCCACGTCGGCCTTTCGCTCGTCCACGGCGCTGCCGCGCTCGAGCAAAATCGGCTCCGCACCGGCACGGGCGAGCGTGAGCGCGGCGAAAAGCCCCGCCGGGCCTGCCCCGCACACAACGGGGCGATGGGCGGGCCTTTCTTTTACCACCTCGACGCGCGGCGGCGTCCACGGCGTATAGGGCGAAAACTTTTCCTCGCCCCGCCGGAGCGACACCGCGGCGGTCACGGTGAAATGTACGTCGTCCTTATGCCGCGCGTCTACGCTGCGGCGCAGGAGCCGCGCTTCCAGTACGTCGCCAACCGGAACGCGCAGCTTTTTGGCGCACGCGGTCTTGAGATCGCCGTCAAGAGCGAGCCTTACATCACGAACCTCAATCACGCGGGCGCTCCTTCCCGCGCGCAGCCCGGAGGCGAACGCCCAGTGCAGGTTGTACCCGCCGCACGCGCCGTCAATGTCGACGCCTCACCCACGGCATAGAGCCCCGGCACGCGGCGGCTCTCCATCGTTTCGCTGTCAAACTCGGAGACGTCCGCGCCGCCGCGCGTCACCTGCGCGTGCTGCGTGTCGCCCGGACCGAGGACCGAAAGACAGTAATTTTTGATAATGCGGGCAAGCTCGGATATCTCGCCGCTTTTGGCGCGGCGCGCTACCGCCTCGCCGAGCCGCCGGTGGAAAATACCGGTGAAGAGATCGGCGTCAGTTCCGCGCAGCGCCTTCTGCGCCGAGAGTTCGCGGCGAAAGCGCGCTTTCCAAAGTAAGCTCCGGCAGCAGATCGAGCGAGAGCGTGTCGCCCGGAAGGCATGCCGCGACAGCGCGAGAATGTCACGCCGAAATCCCGGAAGAGAATTTCGCCCTCTTCGGTGTAAACCGCGGCGGATAAGCTCCGCGCGGCAGGCGCACGATGAGACCGCGGATGGATTCGCGGTCGGCGGGCAGAAACGGGAGAGAAGGGATCATCTCCCAGCCCGTGCGGGCGGTGCAACGATCACGCGGTCGGCAAAACTTCTCGCCCGTGCGGGCGGTGAGAGAAAGCCGCGGCCCTGCGGGCGATGGCGGCGATCTCCGCCGAGCAGCGCCCGCAACGCCCAGCGCCTCGCAGCCGAGACGCAGTACGTCGAGCACGGAGGCGGCGGTGTCGCTGCGCGGATAGACGCGGCCTTCTTCATCCGCGACCGTCCAGAGCCCGAGCGAGCCAAAGAAAGAGCGCAGCGCATCGCACGGCATGTCCGCAAGAACGGGCGCGACGAAATCCGGCCGGTTATAGTGCTCCGGCGAAACGTGCGTATTCGAGAGATTGCACCGCCCGTTGCCGGTTTTGAGCAGTTTTTGCCGACGCGGTTCGCCTGTTCAAAAATCGCCACATCCGCCCCGGCTTGCCCGGCGGCGATCGCCGCGCAGAGCCCGCCCGCGCCGCCGCCGATCACGGCGACACGGCGTGGCGCTTTTTCTTCCCATGGGATGATCCTCCCTGCTTTTTCTCTTATTTGCCGAGCGTTTCGAGCCACGCGCGCACGGCCTCGGCGCTCTCCCCGCGCTCATGCGCTTGCCGGGCAGAATGTCGGCCGCGGGGCAGACAGCGCGCAGAATATCGGCCGTCTTTCCCATGCCGCTGCCGCCGGAGGTGGCGAACGGGATCACGGTCTTGCCGGTGAAATCGTAGCTTTCAAGAAACGTTTCGATGATGCGCGGCGCCTGATACCACCAGATCGGGAAGCCGACGAACACGGTGCCGTACTGCACCATATCCTCCACGCGGCCCGCAATGGCCGGGCGGCTGTGCTCGTCCTTCATCTCGAGCGTGCTGCGGCTCTTCTTGTCCATCCAGTTCAGATCGGCGGAGGTGTACGCCGTCTCGGGACGGATCTCAAAAGGTCGCCGCCGGTCACGGCGGAGAGCGTTTTCGCAAGCTTTGCCGTTTCACCGCTGGCGGAGAAATACGCGATCAGAATTTTATTCATAGGGAAGCGCCCCCTTAAAATCATTATATTGTCAGTATAGCATATCCCGCGGCGGAAATCCACCGGGCAGGGAGTTTTTACGCACGGGGCGGGCGAATCGCTTGTGCGGTGCGGCGCGGCGTGGTATAATAAATCAATTATAGAAGTTATTTTAGAAGGAGCGCGTTATGCCGGAATTTCATGTGGTAAGCGAATATTCGCCCGCGGGCGATCAGCCGCAGGCGATCGAAAAGCTCGCCGAGGGCGTGGCCGCAGGACTGGACGAGCAGACGCTGCTCGGCGTCACGGGCTCCGGCAAAACGTACACGATGGCGAAGGTCATCGAGCGCGTGCAGAAGCCGACGCTCGTGCTCGCGCACAACAAAACGCTCGCCGCGCAGCTTTGCAGCGAGTTCAAGGAATTCTTTCCGGACAACGCCGTGGAGTATTTTGTATCGTATTACGACTACTACCAGCCGGAGGCGTACATCCCGCACACGGATACCTACATTGAAAAGGACGCCTCCACGAACGAGGAGATCGACCGGCTGCGCCTTTCGGCGACGTTTTCGCTGCTGGAGCGGCGGGACGTGATCGTCGTGGCATCGGTAAGCTGCATTTACGGTCTCGGCGAGCCGGACGATTTTGCGCGCATGGCCATTTCACCCGCCCCGGCAGCAGTCTGCCGCAGGAGGAGCTTTTAAAAAAACTCATCGACTGCCGGTATGAGCGAAACGACATCGCCTTCGAGCGCAACATGTTCCGCGTGCGCGGCGACACGGTGGAGATCTTCCCGGCCTACTGGCGCGATAAGGCCATCCGCGTGGAATACTTCGGCGACGAGATCGAGCGCATCAGCGAGATCAACCCCTCACGGGCGCTGCGGTGCACACGCTCAGCCACACGGCCATTTACCCTGCGAGCCACTACGTGACGCCGCCGGAGAAAATGGCGCGCGCCGTGCAGGAGATCCGCCGCGAGTGCGACGAGCGGGTGAAGTTTTCAAAGACCACGAAAAGCCGCTCGAGGCCGAGCGCATCGCGCAGCGCACGAATTTTGATATCGAGATGATCCAGGAGCTGGGCTACTGCTCCGGCGTGGAGAACTATTCGCGCATCATCTCCGGCCGCCCGGTCGGGAGCGCGCCGATGACGCTGCTCGACTATTTCCCGAAGGACTTTCTCATGTTCATCGACGAATCGCACGTCACGCTGCCGCAGGTGCGCGCCATGTACCACGGCGACCGCGCGCGCAAGGAAGCGCTCGTTGAATACGGCTTCCGGCTGCCGTCGGCGTTCGATAACCGCCCGCTGAAGTTTGAGGAATTCCAGCAGCGGGTAAATCAGGTCATATACGTTTCCGCCACGCCCGGCGAGTACGAGCGCACGCGCTCGGGCCAGATCGCCGAGCAGATCATCCGCCCGACGGGGCTTACCGACCCGAAGATCGACGTGCGCCCCATCGAGGGACAGATCGACGATCTCATCGCCGAGATCCACGCGCGCATTGAGCGCGGCGAGCGCACGCTCGTCACGACGCTCACCAAGCGCATGGCGGAGGACTTAACGGCGTATCTCGGCAACGCCGGCATCAAAACGCGCTATATGCACCACGACGTCGGCGCCATGGAGCGCATGGAGATCATCCGGGATCTGCGCCGGGGCGAATTTGACGTGCTCGTCGGCATCAACCTTCTGCGCGAGGGCCTTGACCTTCCCGAGGTATCGCTCATTGCGATCCTCGACGCGGATAAGGAGGGCTTTCTCCGGAGCGAAACATCGCTCATCCAGACGATCGGCCGCGCGGCGCGAAACGCCGAGGGCACCGTCATCATGTATGCCGACACGGTCACGCCCTCCATGCGCGCCGCCATCGACGAGACCGAGCGCCGCCGCGCCATCCAGACGGCGTATAACGAGGCGCACGGCATCGTGCCGAAAACCATCAAAAAAAGAGCATCCGGGATCTTCTTGAGATCACCGGCCCCGCGGCGAAGGACGAGCGCGGCATGCGCATGACCGAGCGCGAGCGGAAGGCCGAGATCGACCGGCTGGAAAAAGAAATGCGCAAAGCCGCGCAGATGCTCGAATACGAATATGCCGCCGTGCTGCGCGATCAGATCATCCGGCTGCGCGGGGAGAAGTGACCATGGCGGAAAAGAACGTACAAAACGATTTTTCCAAGGGGAATATCCCCGCGGTCGTCATGCGCATGGCGCTGCCGCTCATCGCCGCGCAGCTCGTGAACGTGCTCTACAACGTGGTGGACCGTATCTACATCGGCCATATTCCCAATGTCGGCAGCATGGCGCTCACGGGCGTCGGCATCGCGCTGCCGGTCATTTCGATCCTTTCGGCGTTCGCGGGCCTGTTCGGACAGGGCGGCGCGCCGCTCTGCTCCATGGCGCGCGGCCGCGGGGATAACGACGAGGCCTCCCGCGTGATGGGCAACGCCTTCTCCATGCTGCTCGTCTCGTCCGTTGCGCTCGGGCTGCTCACATGGGCATTTCTCGATCCGGTGATAACGGTGTTCGCCGCGGGCAAGGAGGCAAGTTCCTATGCACGCGAGTATCTCGCAGTGTATCTTATCGGGACGACGTTCTCGTTCGTATCCCTCGGCATGAATGTGTATATCAACGCCCAGGGCTTCGCCACGCGCGGCATGCTCACGGTGCTGCTCGGCGCGGCGGCGAACATCGTGCTCGACCTGCTGTTTATTTTTGCTTTCCGCATGGGCGTGCGCGGTGCGGCGGCTGCCACGGTGCTCTCGCAGGCGCTGAGCGCCGCGTGGTGCTTCCTCTTTCTGCGCAGCAGCAAAACGCCGCTCGAGCTTTCGTGGCGGACGATGGCGCCGCGGAAGAAGATCATGGGACGCATCATGTCTCTCGGCGTAGCCGATTTCGTGATGGGCGCGACGAACTCCGCCATTCAGACGGTGGCGAACCGCCAGCTCGGGCTGTACGGCGGCGATCTTTATGTCGGCGCGATCACGGTCGTAAACTCGCTGCGGACGATCTTCACCGAGATCATCCACGGCTTCGGCTCCGGCATCCAGCCGGTGCTCGCTTTAACTACGGCGCGGGGCAGAAAAAGCGCGTGCTGGAGACGATCCGGTTCAGCACGCTCGGCGCGGCGGCGTTTTCGCTGCTCGTGGGGCGGTGTTCATGCTCTTCCCCGAACCGCTCATCCGCATCTTTACGCCGGATGAGGCGCTCATCGCCGTGGCGGTGCGCGCCGTGCGCATTTATTTCTGCGGGTTCGTGTTCATGTCGCCCAATTCGTTGCGCATGTTCGACCGCCGCGAGCCGACGTTCCGCCACAAGGCACAGCCTGAGGCGTATAAGGCGACGCGCAAGCCATGCCGGACGAATCTCGCCGCGCAGATGCCGGTTTTGAAGGACGCTGCTCGACGCGCTCGGCATCGAGCGGCGCGAGCTCTCCGGCTGGGAGGCGGACGATCTTCTCGGCACGCTGTCCAAACTGGGTGAGGACGCCGGGGTCAGCCCCGTCATCCTGACCGGCGACCGCGACGCGCTCCAACTGGTGTCCGATACAACGCAGGTGCTGTTCACCCGCAAGGGCATCAGCGAAACGACGCACTTTACACCCGCCATGGTGTACGAAGTGTATGGCTTCTCGCCGGAGCAGGTGGTGGACTGGAAGGGGCTGGCGGGAGACAGCAGCGACAACATCCCCGTGGCCTCGCCCGGCAGGGTGCTCGTGGACGCGGACTACAGCCAGATCGAGCTGCGCCTGCTTGCGCACATCGCAAACGATGAGACCATGATCGCCGCCTTCCGCAGCGGGGAGGACATCCACGCCGTCACGGCGTCGCAGGTGTTCGGCGTGCCGCTTGCGGAGGTGACGCCGCTGCAGCGCTCGCACGCGAAGGCCGTCAATTTTGGTATCGTCTACGGTATCTCGGCCTTCAGCCTTGCGCAGGACATCGGCGTGTTCCAGAGTGAAGCCAAGGCGTACATGGACAGCTATTTTGCCAAGTACCACGGCGTGCGCACGTATATGACGCGCGTCGTCGAACAGGCCAAGGCGGACGGCTATGTCACGACGCTCTTCGGCCGCCGCCGCGATCTGCCGGAGCTCAAGTCCTCAAACTTCAACCTCCGCAGCTTTGGCGAGCGTGTGGCGCTCAATATGCCCATTCAGGGCACGGCGGCGGACATCATCAAGGCAGCCATGGTGCGCGTGGACGCGCGGATGCGCGCGGAAAAGCTACAGGCGCGGCTGCTGCTGCAGGTGCACGACGAGCTCATCGTCGAGTGCCCCGCGGAGGAGGCTGAGACGGTCAAGGCCATCCTCACCGAGGAGATGGAGCACGTGGTCGATTACCGCGTGCCGCTGCTCGTAGACGCGAAGATCGGCGCAAGCTGGGCGGAGGCGCACTGATGGACGTCACGATCTGTGATGCGCGCAGCGCGCACCTGCCACAGCTCGAGGCGCTCGAGCGCGCGTGCTTTTCCGCGCCGTGGACGCGCGCGCAGCTGGCGAGTCAGCTGCCGGACGACCGACACGTGTTTCTCATCGCCGCAGCGGGGGAGACGGTGCTCGGCTACGCAAACTTCCTGCACGTGCTCGACGAGGGCGACATCGGGAATGTCGCCGTCGCGCCGGAGTTTCGGCGGCAGGGCGTCGCGGATGCGCTGCTCGATGCGCTGTGCGCGCGCGCGGCGGCGCTTGATCTTGCATTTTTGACTCTGGAGGTGCGCGCATCGAATGCGCCCGCCATCGCGCTGTACCGCAAGCACGGGTTTCAGACCGTCGGTCAGCGCCGCAATTACTATCAGAAACCGGACGAGGATGCACTGCTCATGACCTGGTTCCGGAGAGAGGCGGAGACAATATGATTATTCTTGCGATCGAATCTTCCTGTGATGAAACGGCCGTCGCCCTCGTGCGTGACGGGCGCGAGGTGCTGACCGACCAGGTCTTTTCCCAGGCCGACCTGCACGCCATTTACGGCGGCGTCGTGCCCGAGATCGCCTCACGCTCGCACGTGGAGGTCATCTCCCAGCTCGCCGACCGCGCGCTGCAGGTGACCGGTCTGAGCCGCGGCGACATTGACGCCGTGGCCGTCACGTGTGCGCCGGGGCTCATCGGCGCGCTGCTTGTCGGCGTGAACTTTGCCAAGTCCGCCGCGCTCGCGCTCGGCGTGCCGCTTATCCCGGTGCACCATGTCCGCGGCCACATCGCGGCAAACTACATCGCCTACCCGGAGCTGGAGCCGCCGTTCGTGTGTCTGGCTATCTCGGGCGGCAACACGCTCATCTGTGACGTGCGCGACTATACCGACCTGCGCATCCTCGGCGCCACGCGCGACGATGCGGCCGGCGAGTGCTTTGACAAGACCGCGCGCGTGCTCGGCCTGCCGTATCCCTGGCGGCAAGCCCATCGACGACCTGTCCAAGACCGGCGACGACCGCAAGTATAAGCTGCCGATCGGCCACGTGGACGGCTGCCCGTATGACATGAGCTTCAGCGGGCTGAAAACAGCCGTCATCAACCTCGCCCACACGGCGGAGCAGAAGGGCGAGCCGCTTGACAAGGCGTCGCTTGCGGCGTCATTCTGCCGCGCCATGAGCGAGAGCCTTGTGCCGCGCACGATGGCGGCGGTCCGGGAGCTCGGCTATGACAAGCTGCGCTGCTGCTCGATGCGCGGAAGCGTCCCATTCACTGCGCGGCGATAAGCCGCGGCACGGTGGATGCCGCCGAAGTGAACGCCCGCAGGCTCGCCGCCGAGCTTGCGCTGCAGTACCGCGCGAGCGCCGTCATCCTCGCGCACAACCACCGGGCAGCGGCGTGGCGCTGCCTTCCGTAGAGGACGAGACCTCCACGGCGCGGCTCTCGCCCGCGCGCTCGATCTGCTCGGCGTGGAGCTTTCCGACCACATCATCGTCGCCGGAAACGACTACGTCTCCATGCGCGAAGGCGGATTTATGCGATAAATCACACAGACCTTACTTCAGATTTGATACCGGCGGGGGGCCTCCGCCGGTTTTGCAGTGCTGTGCATTTTTCCCTGCATATGGCGCGGAACGGTTCGTTATGGAAACCGGATAACGGCAGCCGGAAACAAACAAAATGCCGTTTGCGGGATTGACATTTTCTGGATATTCTACGGATAAGCATTGAAAATACAAAGAAAAAATCGATGTTGAAAAGTCTGTGGAAATGTTGATAACTCTTTGAAATCCCGGTTGCGTTTTCCCGGAAGAGGCACGCTCCACCGGCTCCGGCGGCGGAAATTATGGAAAGTCAATGCGAAAAAGCGTAGAAAAAACGGGCCGGGATTTTTGGCAAAATTCGGTCTTGACATACAAAAATTTCCCCCATGGGAAAGGCTGCGGCGTGCAGTTTTTGCCCTGCATATTACAAATTGTAATATTTTGTTTCCTGCACAGCAGAAACCGCTTGACATAACGCTAAAAGAATCGATAAAATGTACCCTATGATATTATGGGAGAGATGGGGAACTCCTTTAATTTCAAAATGACCCTTTATCATAAGAAGACTAAGGAAGAAGGAGGTAGACCGACTTATGCCGCAAATGTCCGTATGGATGATCGTCGCCAGCATCATTGCCGTGCTGGTGTTTTTGCTGATCGGCTTTGTGCTGGGCGTCATGTACCGGAAAAGGTTTCCGAGCGCGAGATCGCCAGCGCCGAGGATGAAGCGAAGCGCATCATCAACGAAGGCATTAAAGCCGCTGAAAACAAAAGCGCGAGGCGCTGCTCGAGGCGAAGGAAGAGATCCATCGCACCCGCACCGAGTGCGACCGCGAAGTAAAAGAGCGCCGCAACGAAGTTTCAAGCAGGAGCGCCGTCTCCAGCAGAAGGAAGAAAAATCTCGACCGCAAGACCGAAGCGCTCGAAAAGAAGACCGAGACTCTCAACCGCAAGCTCCAGGAAGCCGATGCCCAGCAGGAGGAGATCAAGCTCATCAAGAAGAGCCAGCTCGACATGCTCGAAAAAAGATCTCCGGCTACTCCGTGGAGGAAGCCAAGCAGTATCTCATCAAGAGCGTTGAGGCCGACTGCACACGAAATGGCCGCCAAGGTCCGAGGAAGTTGAAGCCCAGTTCAAGGACGAGGCCGAGCAGAGGGCCCGCGAGGTCATTGCCACGGCCAT
>VOFC01003287.1_pt1 | contig 43985 bp, 69 predicted proteins | sample 5384161 | NCBI WGS metagenome assembly VOFC01 (sample SAMN12384722, study PRJNA508395) | human gut metagenome | isolation source: healthy gut B | host: Homo sapiens | reverse complement strand
CTACGAAAGCGAAAACAACTATGGGAATCGGCAAAGAATATTAAATGTACTGATCGGACAAGTTGTTTATCATAAGCGTAACGGTATTGGGACTAAGTTTTCTGGCGAAAAAGGCATTGGTGGATGCAATCAGCCGTGGGGCAGGAGTCGATAATCGCAATTTCACACCGGATGATGGATGCTGTGTATTCGGTTATGCAGGAGCGATGATACGGAATGGATCGCAAAGATACAGAACAAGATCGAGAAAACGGAGTACAGGCAATTACACAAAAGGTCATGAACGAGATACAGAGATCTTTCTGTTATCAGATAACAAAGAACTGAATCGGATTCTGATGACAGCATGGTGGAACAAGGATAAGGAACTGGAATTAATGACGATATGCTAAGAATGATGAAACAGCAGTTGGAAAAGAGAAGAACTGGTTGATGCAGGATGCTGAACAGCCATGCTTCAAACCTGTATGATAATATGAACGATACCAGTACGGTGGTAAGTTGCAAAAGCTTTATACCATATTATTGTTCATGCTGTGCCGTGTGGCAAAGCGGGAGCAGCAATCCTGATTCTGCGGTTCTGACGATTCTACTGCCAAGATGTTAGAGTGTCCTTTTTCACTTGTAGCGTCTGATCTGCGGTGTTGTCTTTGCGCCGGGAATCGGACTTATGGGAAACAAGGTACTCAGCTTACTGACGACAGAATACTTGACGTACGATTGATGTGAATTCTGAAGCGTATTCCTTGATGGACAAAATTTTTGCTGAGCAGGAGTGGTATTCCTGTTGCAGGCTGACGTGAGCTGGAAAGATGAGCAGATAAAAATTCAAAAATTTTGAAGTATGGAATTGTGGTTGTAAGTTATAAAAAGATACATGTAAAGCTGCATTAAAGATTGAAGAATAGAGTTGATTCAGAGCATGGAAACACAACATATCATCTTACAATTTCGAAACTAATCTACAACAATGAACATTCCAAAATCCTGATGTTTTGAAACCATGCCGTCTCCGGAAATCCTCAGAAGTCGGCTTTACTACGGGCCATCCAAGAAACAGATTCTGGAAGTTGTAATGGATGTCTGTGGAGAAGCATCCGACAAGAGAAGATACATTACATTTGCATGACAATCTGGTATTCAGTTTAAATGCAACAGTCCCCATTTTCTTAATGATGATACTGGGACTGTTCTTCAATAAGATCGGGTGGATGGATGAGAATTGCTAATAAGATGAACAAATTCGTGTTCCGTGTTCCGCTTCCGGTATTATTATTTGGCGATCTGGCAGTTGTAGACATTAAAGAGGCGTGACATACGAAATTTGTAATCTTCTGTTTTTTATTACACATTGATCAGTATCACGATCGCAATCGGAATCTCCTGCCTGTTGAAAGACAGAAGTATTCAGGAGAATTTATCCAGGAGCGTACAGAAGTAGTGCGGCACTTCTGGGGATCGCATTTATCCAGAATATCTATGGTAATTCCGGTCAGGCACCGCTTATGATCATTGAAGTGTGCCGCTTTATAATATTATGGCGGTGGTTGTACTGTCATTTTTCAAGCCGGGACAAAAGGCATGGATAAAGCACTGATCAAGAAGACACTGATCGGTATCATTACGAATCCAATCATCATCGGTATTGTGGCAGGTCTGTTTATGGTCGGCACTGAAACTTCCGATGTTTAAGGGATCTTACATAAGGCCGTCAGCAGTATCGGCGGCGTAGCAACACCGATGGGACTGATGGCGATGGGAGCTACATTTGACATTAAGAAAGCATTTGGCAAGATTAAACCGACCGTGATCGCTGCGTTTATCAAATTAGTGGGATTTGTAGCAGTGTTCATGCCGCTTGCAGTGGCAACCGGGTTTCGGAGAGAGAAACTGATCGCAATCTTAGTCATGCTCGGATCGGCAACAACAGTCAGCAGTTATGTTATGGCTAAGAATATGGGACATGAAGGAGTTGTGTCTTCGAGTGTAGTTATGCTGACGACTATGTGCAGCGCATTTACCCTGACAGGATGGCTCTATATCATGAAGTGTTTCGGATTGGTGTAACCCTTAAGAGTTTCTGAAAAATCCCTAAAATCCTTGACAAATGGGGATTCGATGGCTATCATATTCAGTAGTTTATACGTAAAGGCATTGATGAAGAGGAGTACACGTAAGTTCGTCCATACCAGAGAGAGTGATCCATCGGCTGAGAGACACTTAAGGAATACGAGACGTCGGAAGGTAGCTTCGGGAGCCGGATGAATGAACCTGTAACTTATGATAAAGTAGAATTAGTTCATCCCGGAGTCGTTCCCGTTAAAGAAATAAGATGAGATATATAGCGAAGGATTTCTTCCTATATAATGAAGGTGGTACAGGATATCCTGATCCGTTATAAGAGAATGGAAGGGATACAATGCACTGTGGATTCCGGGAACAGACCATGCGGCTATTTCTACCGAGGTCAAGGTTACGAACCAGTTAAAAGAAGAGGGAATGGACAAAAAAGGAACTTGGCCGTGAGGGATTCCTTGAGAGAACCTGGCAGTGGAAAGAAGAGTATGCGGGAACGATTGAGAATCAGTTAAAGAAGCTTGGTATTTCCTGTGACTGGGACAGAGAGCGTTTCACCATGGATGAGGGATGTTCCAAAGCGGTAGAAGAAGTATTTATCAGCCTTTATGAAAAAGGTTATATTTATAAAGGATCAAGAATCATCAACTGGTGTCCGAAATGTAAGACTTCGCTGTCTGATGCCGAGGTGGAACATGAGGATCAGGACGGACATTTCTGGCATATCAAATATCCGATTGCCGGAACGGACCGTTTCCTTGAAATTGCAACGACCCGTCCGGAGACATTGCTGGGAGATACTGCGATCGCCGTACACCCGGATGATGAGCGATATAAGGATATTAGTAGGAAAAATGGCAATCCTTCCACTTGTAAACCGTGAGATTCCGATCGTTGCTGATTATTATGTAGACAAAGAGTTTGGAACAGGTGCTGTTAAGATCACACCGGCACATGATCCGAACGATTTGAGGTTGGAAAGCGTCATAACCTTCCTGAGATCAACATCATGAACGATGATGCAACGATCAATGAAAATGGTGGAAAATATGCAGGAATGGATCGCTATGAGGCAAGAAAAAGCAATCGTGGCAGATCTGGATGAGCAGGGATACCTTGTAAAAAGTTGTTCCACATATGCATGCGTAGGAACTCATGACCGATGTGGTACAACAGTAGAGCCATTGATCAAACAGCAGTGGTTTGTCAAGATGGATGAGCTTGCAAAACCGGCGATCAATGCACTGAAGACAGGAGAGCTGCGGTTTGTACCGGAGCGTTTTGACAAGATTTATCTGCACTGGCTCGAGAATATCAGGACTGGTGTATTTCCCGTCAGATCTGGTGGGGACATCGGATTCCGGCTTACTACTGTGATGAGTGCGGTGAATTTGTTGTGGCAAGAGAGATGCCGGAAAAATGCCCGCATTGTGGATGCACACATTTCACGCAGGACGAGGATACACTGGATACATGGTTCTCTTCCGCACTGTGGCCGTTCTCCACACTTGGCTGGCCGGACAAGACACCGGAGCTGGAGTATTTCTACCCGACAGATGTGCTTGTAACTGGATATGATATTATTTTCTTCTGGGTAATCCGGATGGTATTTTCAGGCTATGCACATACAGGAAAAAGCACCGTTCAATACAGTATTGATCCACGGTCTTGTAAGAGATTCACAGGGACGTAAGATGAGTAAATCTCTTGGGAAATGGAATCGATCCGCTGGAAATCATCGATCAGTATGGAGCAGATGCACTGAGACTGACACTGATTACCGGAAATGCACCGGGAAATGATATGCGTTTCTACAACGAGCGTGTAGAAGCAAGCAGTAAACTTTGCAAATAAAGTATGGAATGCATCCCGTTTTATCCTGATGAACATGAAGGAAAATGTGGTTGAAGAAACCGGAAGATGCACTGCTGAACACCGGCTGACAGATGGATTTTATCCGCAGTCAATACACTTGCAAAAGATGTAACAGAAAATATGGATAAGTTTGAACTTGGAATCGCGGTCCAGAAGATCTATGACTTTATCTGGGATGAGTTCTGTGACTGGTCAATGCGTTCTGTGGACATTAAGAGAAGTTCTGAAGAAATCACTGAAACTGCTACATCCATTTATGCCGTTTGTTACAGAAGAGATCTACAGCACTTAGTACCGGAAGAAAAATCACTGATGATGTCTGACTGGCCGGTATATGAAGAAGAGTGGAACTTCCCAGTAGATGAGAACATTGTAGACCACTACAAAGAGATCATCCGCGGAATCCGTAACGTGCGTGCCGAGATGAACGTTCCAAATTCAAGAAAAGCTACAGCATTCGTTGTATGTGAGGATGAAGAACTGGGAGCAGGACTTGCACTTCTTGGACATGCTGCACAGAACATGGCAGCTCTGAACGAACTGGTAATCCAGAAAGACAAGAGCGGTATTGCAGACGATGCAGTATCTATCGTAGTTCCGGATGCAACCGTATACCTTCCACTGGAAGAGCTGATCGACTTTGAACAGGAGATCGAGCGTCTGACAAAAGAAGAGGAAGACTTAAAAAGAAATCGCACGTTCTAACGGTATGTTAAATAACGAAAATTCGTAAGTAAAGCACCTGCTGCAAAGGTTCAGGAAGAAAGAGACAAACTGGAGACCTACCAGCAGATGATGGCACAGGTAAAAAAGAAAGACTGGAAGGATTAAAAGCAAAACAGTCATAAACAATACATTTCCGCAGTTATCGGTAACAGGATAACTGCGGATTAGATATCAAAGGGGATTATATGAAAAACTTCAGTTAAAAAACCGGATATCAAGGGTAAAATCCGCAAAATAAAAAATTTGAAGAAAGAGGATGTCATTGCATACTGGAAAGGCAGACATGAACGACGTGAGAGAATACTGGAAGCAAGACGCAACAGTGCATTTGCAAAAGAAGATGCAGCCGGTCTATGCATTCATGAATAGATTCTCTTTGATATTTCATGCGTTGCTTGCATGCATCATTAACTTTGTAATAGAAGCAATTTCCAGACACTCCGTTGTTGCAGCCTGGGACTATATGACAGGAACACCGATGGTATTTTTATACAATGCATTTATGATCTTTGTGACATTTTCGATTGTATATCTGTTCAAACGAAGGATATTTGTCCGTATGATCATCGGTGCGATCTGGGTGATCCTTGGAATCGCGAATGGTTATATCCTGTTAAAGAGAGTTACACCGTTCAATGCACAGGATCTTAAGATCGCAGGGGATGGAATTGCGCTGATCAATAATTACTGTAATGGATTTGAAGTGGTTGTGATCGCTGTCGGAGCGGTAGCACTTCTGATCTGGCTGATATCTATGTGGAGACGCGGTGGGCAGTATGCAGGTAAGATACATCATATTGCAGCACTGATCGGAATTATTGTATGTGGCGTTCTTTACACTTTTGTAACGAATATAGCAATAGATAAACGAGTGGTATCTACTTATTTTGGAAATATTGCGTTTGCCTATGAGGATTACGGACTTCCGTACTGCTTCTCGGCAAGTCTTTTTAACACGGGATCAGTGAGCCAAATGGATATACGAAGAAAGCAATGGCAAAGATTGACAAGGACGGAGAATTAAATCAGACGGCTACGAGCCGTTCTTCTGATGAACTTCCGAATATCATTGTTGTGCAGCTGGAGTCATATTTTGACGTTGCAAACGCAGAGTTTTTCACCACATCTGAAGATGCATGCCCGAATCTGCACAATTTATATCAGAATTATTCAAACGGATATTTTAAAGTACCGTCTGTAGGAGCAGGTACGGCAAATACAGAGTTTGAAGTGCTGACAGGTATGAACCTGCGGTATTTCGGACCGGGTGAGTATCCGTATAAGACTTATTCAAAAAACATCCGACGGAGAGTGCGGCGACAGCGCTTGCCTCTCTTGGATACGGAACACATGCATTACATGATAACACAGGAAATTTCTACAGCCGTGCCAATGTATTTAATAACATGGGATTTGATACATTTACCAGTAAGGAGTTTATGAATGTCCTGCAGACGACAGAGAATGGATGGGCAAAAGATGAGATTCTGACACATCATATTATGGAAGCCATGGATACAACAAAACAGGAAGATTTTGTATTTACTGTCAGTGTACAGGGACATGGAAACTATCCGGAGACACAGGTGATCGAGAATCCGAAGATCAAGGTTGAAGGAATCGAAGACGAAGCGCTGAAAAATAAATGGGAATATTATGTTAACCAGGTCTATGAGATGGATCAGTTTGTAGGTGATCTGATCAAGGCAGTGGAAGAAAGAAATGAACCATCTGTTGTCGTATTCTACGGAGATCATCTTCCGACTATGGGACTGAAGGCAGAAGACTTAAAGAGCCGTTACTTATATAATACGAACTATGTAATCTGGGATAATATCGGACTTCAGAAGCATGATAAGAATATCCCGGCATATCAGCTGATGTCAGAGGTACTGAACAGACTGGATATCCATTCCGGTACCGTATTCAATTATCATCAGCAGAGAAAGGGAACAAAGAATTACCTTTCAGATCTGGAACTCCTGCAGTATGATATCCTGTATGGAAAGCAGTATGTATATAACGGAAAAGCACCAATCACCGAAGGCCATATGGTGATGGGAATCCGTAATGTGTCACTGAGCAGTATTGTTCCGCAGTTGAACAGTGGATATAGTCTGTACGGTGAGAACTTCACAAAATACAGCCGCGTATATGTCAATGGTGAAAAGCAGAAGAGCAGCTTCCTGAATAATACGCGTATTAATCTGTCGGAGACAGAATTAAAAGACGGTGATGTGATTCAGGTTGGACAGGTTGGTTCCAGTGATACGATATTCCGGATGTCGGATAAGTACACATATCAGAACGGACAGCTTGTAAAACAGGAAGGCACAGCAACCGATAAGAGCAAATCTTGGGTGGATCAGGATTATGATGTTAACTAAAAAGAACCGGAAACGTTCACATATGAAGAGGCAGCAGCGTATATCGAAGAAATTCCGAAATTTACAAAGAAACATACGCTGGAGCACACAAAATGTTTTTAAAAAGATTGGGTAATCCGGCGGCGGACAGAAAGATTGTCCACGTCGCCGGTACAAATGGAAAAGGGTCTGTATGTGCATACTTACAGGCCATACTTATGGCAGAGGGAAGAGAACAGGGTTCTTTACATCCCCTCATCTTGTATCTGTAAATGAGCGGATACGGGTAGATAATATACAGATTGATAATGAGACATTTCTGAAGGTGTTTCGAAAAGTTTTAAAGATAGTACGTCAGATGGTGGAAGACGGGATCGAACATCCTTCGTATTTCGAATTTCTATTTGGAATGGGTATGACAGCATTTGCAGAGACAGATGTAGAATATATCATTCTGGAGACGGGACTTGGCGGACGGCTGGATGCGACAAACGCAATAGACAATCCGGCACTTGCCATCATAACATCAATCAGTCTGGATCATACGGCGATCCTCGGTGATACGATCGAGAAGATTGCGGGTGAGAAAGCCGGAATTATTAAGCCGGGTGTTCCGGTGTTCTTTGACGGAAGCAGTAAAAAGCAGCGGAAGTCATTAAGGCAAAAGCTTCGGAACTGGGCGTATCTTGTAGAGAAGTTACGAAAAATGCGTATGAAATTCAGGAAGTTCACCGCAAATATATTGCATTTTCCAGACGGAGTGCGTATGATAAAGATGTTATCTTTCAGGTACCGATGTGCGGATGTTACCAGGCGATGAATGCAGAGCTTGCACTGGAGGCGTCGGAATATCTGCTTGCGGGAGAAGAGATACATATGGATGGGGTGGAAGGAAGCACTTGCAGAACTTCACTGGGAAGGAAGAATGGAACGGGTAGGAGCACATATTACCGTAGACGGTGCACATAACCCGGGCGCAATGGAAGCGTTTGTAGAAAGCGTAAAAGCACTGGATGAGTCCGAACGCGGAGAAATGGTATTACTATTTTCAGCAGTATCGGATAAAAAGTACGATCAGATGATAGAATATCTGTGTGAGAATCTGGATGTGAAAGCTTATGTTGTCACACAGATCGAGGACGAAAAAGAGGTGTTCCGGCAGAGGAACTTGCTGATGTCTTCCGAAGATACACAGACAGACCGGTGTACTGTAAAGAACGATTAGAAGATGCCGTGAGAACGGCAATGAATGAACGGGGAGAGACAGGAGAGATATACTGTCTTGGCTCTTTGTACCTCGTAGGAATGATGAAGAAGTTACTGGCAGGAGGTGCCATAGATGCTTGATTTTGAAGAAGAATTAAAGAAGTTCCAGCCAAGTCTGGAAGTAGAGGAACTGGGAGATGCGATTTACCAGGATGATCTGACAGACATGACAGATCTTTTAAGAGAAGTAATCGAACAGACAAAGCAGGATGATCCACAGTAAACTGCGGTAGAGAGAATATAGAGGGAAGTATATGGATTACACAACAAAACTGGCGTATCAGTCGAATTACTGGTATAATGACGGACTTAACAAAGCGAATATCCGGGATCTGACCGGTGCCATTACATCGCTTAAGAAGAGTTTACAATATAACAGAGATAATATTGCGTCAAGAAATCTTCTGGGACTTGTTTATTATGGACGAGGCGATGTGGTAGAAGCGCTGGCAGAATGGGTCTTAAGCAAGAATCTTCAGCCTAAGGAGAATATTGCGAATTATTATATCCAGAAAGTAAAAGAAAAAAAGAGAGATGATCTGGACAGAATCAATCAGGCTATAAAAAGATATAATCAGGCTTTGGATTACTGTTATCAGAGATGTGAAGATCTGGCGGTTATGCAGCTTAAGAAAGCAATCGAGATGCATCCGACGTATGTGAAAGCATACCAGCTTCTGGCGCTCCTTTACATTATGGAAGAACAGTATGCAGAAGCGAGAAAGAATATCCGGATCGCTCACAAACTGGATAAGACCGACGATATCACGATGCGTTACATGCATGAGTTGAATCAGGTACGGAAGTCAAGAAACATCCGCCTGATAGACGATAAAGATACCGGAAAGAAGAAAAAGGGCAGACAGACAGTTACTTATAATATCGGAAATGAGACGATCATTCAACCGGTTGCTTCAGGATTAAAAAGATAATGTCGGCCTGCATACAATGGTTAATATTGCAATCGGTGTTATTGTAGGTGTGGCAGTTATGGGATTCTTAATCATGCCGGCTGTGTCTGCATCAAGACAGAGTAAGCTGAATAAGCAGACCGTTAAGTTCAGTGATCAGATCGCAACTCAGAAATCACAGATCAGTGCACTGAAAAAGAGCTGGATAATTACCGGAGCAGCAGTAAAGAAGCAGAGAATCAGCAGCAGACAGCAGAGATCACAAAGACAAGCTATGAATCACTGATGACCGTTATATCTCATTATTCAACCGGAGATATGAGTAATTCGGCACTGGCAGAGGAACTTCTGAAGATTAATTCAGAGACACTTGGAGCATCTGGAAAAGAAGAGTATGATACACTGACAGGAAAGATATATCCAAGAGTCTGTGAGAGTCTGTATGTAACATCACAGAAGAATTATCAGGTGGCAAATTATGATACGGCAGTGACGAATCTGGAGCAAGTCGTACAGATGGACGAAGGATATCAGGATGGTGCGGCTATGCTTCTTCTTGCACAGTCCTATGAAAAACAGGGTAAGCAGGATAAGGCGAATACGTATTATCAGAAGATCATCGAAAAATATAACGGGACAGAGGCAGCAACAGAGGCACAGAATGCTCTTGATGTACAAAATGCCAAAAAAGACCAAAGACAATAATAATTAGAAAATGTACGAAAGAAAAGGATATACACGGTAAAGTGTATGTCCTTTTCTTTTATACTTAAGTATGTAAGGGAGTATGTAACATGAAATATCAGGTACAGGAAAATTGTCTTACTATATTTTTACCGGGGGAGCTGGATCATCATAATGCAGAAGAGATACGAAAAGAATCAGATCATCTGATTGAACACAATCACATACGTTATGTGATCTTTGACTTTGCGAATACAAAATTCTGTGACAGTTCCGGAATCGGAGTGATCATGGGTCGTTACAGAAAGATCTATATGCTGGGCGGTGAAGTGTGTGCGGTACATACAAGCGAGAGGATCAGGAAGATTCTTATGATGTCAGGAGTAACAAAGATTATGCAGATTTATGAGGAGGAGAAATAAATGGAAAATACCAATGAAATGACGATTATTTTTGACAGTTATTCATCCAATGAAGCATTTGCAAGAGTGGCGGTTGCTGCATTTATGACATCGCTGAATCCGACAGTGGAGGAAGTAGCAGATGTAAAGACTGCGGTATCAGAGGCTGTAACCAATGCGATCATCCACGGATACGAAAGCCGGATAGAGAAGATCACGCTTCGTTGTAAGACATGCGGGGATACTTTGTATATCGAGATAGAAGATCATGGAAAAGGAATGGAAGATGTAAAGAAGGCGATGGAACCGTTATTTACTACAAGACCGGAGCTTGACCCATCTGGGATGGGATTTTCTTTTATGGAAGCTTTCATGGATCAGGTAGAAGTAAGTTCAAAGCCGGGAAAAGGAACTATTGTGAAAATGCAGAAAACAATTGGAAAAGGACGAAAGGTATGAATACACAATCGCTTTAATTCAGAAATCTCACGAAGGGGATGAAGAAGCAAGAGCTCAGATTGTGGAGGAAAATACAGGACTGGTCTGGTGTATTGTAAGAAGATTTACGGGAAGGGGAACAGAGCTGGAAGATCTGTTTCAGATCGGAACGATTGGATTACTGAAAGCAATCGACAAGTTTGATCTGAGTTATGAAGTGAAATTCTCAACTTATGCTGTTCCGATGATCAGTGGAGAAATCAAGCGCTTCTTAAGAGATGATGGGATGATAAAAGGTAAGTAGGTCGTTAAAAGAACTGTCTTATAAAGGATATCAGGCCCAGGAAGTACTCGGAAGAAAGCTTGGAAGGGAGCCGTCGGTCACAGAACTTGCAGAGTATCTTGATGTGTCACCGGAAGAACTTACAATGGCGATGGATGCATGTACGGATGTGGAATCACTACACCGGCCGGTATACAAAAAAAGAAGGACAGGAGATTTCACTGATGGAAAAAGTAGGAAAGGAGGACGGTGCGGAAGAAAGAGTACTGGATCATCTGCTGTTAAAAGAGCTTCTGACAAGTCTGGATAAAGAAGAAAGAAAACTGATCTATCTGCGATATTTTGCCGAAAAGACACAGACTCAGGTAGGAAAGGAAATGGGAATTTCCCAGGTTCAGGTTTCCAGAATGGAAAAGAAAATATTAAAAAATCTAAGAGAACGTATCTGACAGGCACATCATGAATATATTCTGGAAAATCAGCCATACTAACTCATGAAACTTGGATGGAAAGGGTGAGTAAGATGGAGGATGCCAGAAGAAAGATCAGGATGTGCCTGATCTTTGTTGTGACATTGGCAGTGATCATCGGGCTGATTTATTACTTCCATGATGTAAGAGGCAATCACGGAGTCAATGAAGGAACACTGATAAAAAGAATGGAAATAACTGCAAAAAATGATGAGATAAACAGGAGGTGAAGAAGATGACCGCGAATTCTGATGATATATATATAAAAAAGCAGACCGGAATATAGAGGTCGCAAAAAGTCGGTAACGCTTGGAGATGTATTGAAGATTGAATGCGTCAATCCTGCAATGCTGGCCAGAATCAGAAGTACGCATCTTCTGACATTTCATCACCCGGATAATAAAAGGGAAAAGACGAGTGGTCATGTCGGTCTTAAAAAGTGATACAGAAGATCCATGAAATCTATCCGGAGGCTTCTGTGGAAAATATCGGGGAGACGGATTTCATCGTGACATATGAAGAACAGGATGGGAAAGGCGGAGCTATTCACGTGGCGAAGATTGTCATGGTGGTGCTGATCAGTTTTTTCGGAGCGGCATTTTCAACAATGGCATTCAATAATGATGTAGGCGTGACAAAAATGTTCGGACAGATATACGAACTTCTGACCGGAACAAAGTCGAATGGATTTACGATTCTGGAATTTATGTATTGTATTGGTATTATCATCGGAATTCTGACATTCTTTAATCATTTCGGTAAAAACGGCTGTCGGTAGATCCGACACCAATGGAGGTAGAGATGCGACTGTATGAAAATGATATACAGACGACGCTTGTGGAAACGTACTCCAGAAAGGAGAAAGAATTGGATGTGGATGAAAAACATATTACTGGCAATTCTGGGACTTAGTGCCGGAATTACGGCGGCCGGAGGTTTATTTTCTTTTATTATCGGACTGGGGGTGGTGTCGGATTTTGCGGACAGGACACATACAGGTGAGCATGTTATGCTCTATGAAGATGCCATTGCAGTGGGCGGCAGTATCGGAGCAATCATCTCTGTCTATCATCCCACGATACCATACGGAAGCTGGCTGGTTCCGCTGGCGGGACTTTTCGGTGGAATCTTTGTAGGATGCTGGGCGATGGCTCTTACTGAGATGCTGGATCTCTTCCCGATCTTCATCAGGAGAATCCGGCTTGTGAGAGGGATTGAGCGATCATTATAGGAATCGCTTTTGGAAAAGGATTAGGAGCATTACTGTTTTTTTGGAAAAGGTGGTAAAAATGGATAAAAAAGACAGCAGCAGGCTTATGAAAATTATGTAAAAAGCAAAAAACACCGGTGCATAATCTGCCTGCTAATATGACAAAAGCATTCGTAACGGGAGGCGCAATCTGCGTGCTGGGACAGGGGATTTTGAATATCTGTGAGAAGGCAGGATTAGATAAAGATATAAGTGGCGGCTGGTGTTCTATGCTTCTGGTATTTCTGAGTGCAGTACTGACGGGATTCAATGTCTATCCAAGGATTGCAAAATGGGGCGGAGCCGGAGCGCTGGTTCCGATCACCGGATTTGCCAATTCGGTGGCAGCATAAACGATCGAATACAAAAAAAGAAGGACAGGTTATGGGAATCGGCTGTAAGATATTTACGATTGCAGGTCCGGTGATTCTGTATGGAATCTTTACAAGCTGGGTTCTGGGACTGTTCTACTGGCTGTTAAGAATTGTCGGAGTATTATGACGGCAGAGGATCTCAGATATGTAAATATGTCGGGAAAGGATAAGATGAATGATAAAGGGAAAGCAAAGTATAGCCTTTGAGGTATCTCCGTACCTTGAAGAGAGTGCTTCGGTTGTTGGGAAAAAAAGAAGGAGAAGGGACCTTTGGGCGGTATGTTCGATATGGTGGCAGAGGAAGATCTTTTCGGGGAGAATACCTGGGAAGAAGCAGAAAGCACCATGCAGAAGGAAGCATGTCTTCTAGCTCTTGGTAAAGCACATTTGGCACCGGAGAGTATCCGTTATCTGTTCGGTGGAGATCTGTTAAGGCAGGGAGTGGCAACTTCAATGGGAGTAGAGACCCTTCAGATCCCGATGTTCGGATTATATGGAGCATGTTCGACTTCCGGAGAAGCACTTGCCCTGGCTTCGATGAGTGTAGCTGCGGGATATGGAGAACGGATGCTGGCGGTAACATCCAGTCATTTCGGAAGTGCTGAGAAAGAATTCCGTTTTCCTCTCGGATATGCGAATCAGAGACCATTATCGGCACACTGGACAGTGACCGGAAGCGGAGCATTTATCGTGGGAAAAAATAGAAGTCATGTGAGGATAACCGGGGTGACAGTAGGAAAAATTGTGGATTACGGTCTGAAAGACTCACAGAATATGGGGGCATGTATGGCTCCGGCCGCATGTGATACGATCATTCAGAATCTGGAGGATTTTGAAAGAAAAGAAACAGATTACGACAGGATCATTACCGGAGATCTTGGCTATGTGGGGCAGAGTATTTTATTCGACCTTATGAGGGGAAAAGAACATGATATCAAGATAAATCATATGGATTGCGGAATGACAATCTTCGATCAGAATCTGCAGGATACACATGCCGGAGGAAGTGGCTGTGGTTGTGCGGCCGCAACATTATCCGCTTATATCCTGCCAAAGATATCAAGAGGAGAGTGGAAACGTGTACTCTTTGTACCGACGGGAGCGCTTATGTCAACCGTCAGTTATAATGAAGGAGCCAGTGTACCGGGGATCGCACATGGAATTGTCTTAGAACATTGCTAGGAGGAAAAGATTATGGATTATATCAATGCATTCTGGGTAGGGGGGACTGATCTGTGCTCTGACGCAGATACTGCTGGACAGGACGAAGCTGATGCCCGGAAGAATCATGGTGCTTCTGGTCTGCAGCGGTTCTGTACTGGGAGCATTTAAGATATATCCGGTTATTCAGGATTTTGCCGGAGCCGGAGCCAGTGTACCGTTACTGGGGTTTGGAAATCTTCTGTGGAAAGGTGTAAAAGAAGCCGTAGAAAAAGAAGGATTTATCGGAATCTTTATGGGAGGATTTAAAGCCAGTGCAGTAGGTATATCAGCGGCTCTCATCTTTGGCTATCTGGCGTCCCTGATCTTTGAGCCAAAGATGAAGAAATAGCTGTGAACCCGGATTAAGAGATCATTAAGATTCGTTCATACCGGAAAGTACTGCCATCGGCTGTTTGAAGAAATGATTAAATGCGGCGATAGCACGTCCGACCCCGATCACGGCAAGGGACCGTTCCGATTCCGATGCCTGCCAGGTGATGCGCAAAGATAAGACCAACAGAGATTGTCAGACAGATATTAAAAAGGTCGAAACAATTTTTGGTAAATCCTACGCTTTTGTGGATGAAATCGGAGATTGCCTGAACAATTCCATCTCCGGGATTGGGGATGATACGCATGTTCAAAGACATGGCGGCACCGACGCCTGTCAGAATGATGGCAATGATCAGAAAGAGGATCCTTCCGGGAAAACTTCCGGCAAAAGAATCCGGATAAGTTGTCCAAAGATCAGGGATCATACCGGAAAATATATTCAGGAACCGGGTGAAAATCAGGCTTAGCGGGAATTGTAAAATGGCCATAAAAGGACCAGTTTCAGGTTCATCTGATTAGCGTGTTCCAGAGGAAGACCTTCCGATTGTCTGGCATGTGTTCAGCGTGATTCCCAGAGCGAGAATAAGAAGTCCCATGAGATAGAAAAGTCCACGGTAAAAATATGTTTTTTGCATATATAAAGCCACTTCTTTCTATAGAATTTTGTATAAAAATGTAAAAACTGTCATCGGCAGATCCTGTAGATATCCAAATATACAAGAGACGTTATTGATGGCAAATTCTGTAAATATAATAAAACTCCCCGTCAGAAACTGTCAATGAGACAGTTGCCGACGGGAGTGTGTATCGCTACCTAATCAGATATCTGAGAGAACCGCAAGGAGTTTGATTCTCTGGATACAGGAAAATTAAGCAAGTTCTTCGCCTGTGATCATCTTGTAGCACTGAAGATATTTGTCGATTGTTTTCTGAACTACGTCATCCGGAAGAGTCCAGTCGTTATCCGGGTGAGAAGTCAGCCAGTCACGTGCAAACTGTTTGTCGAATGATGGCTGTCCATGTCCCGGTTCATAACCTTCTACTGGCCAGAAACGAGAACTGTCAGGTGTAAGCATCTCATCACCGATCACCATGTTACCATTCTCATCAAGACCGAATTCGAATTTTGTATCGGCGATGATAATACCACGGCTTAATGCGTAGTCTGCACATTTTTATAGAGAGCGATTGTACAGTCACGAAGTTTGGTTGCGTATTCTTCGCCTTTGCCAGGGAAATATTTCTCAAGGTGGGCAATACTCTGCTCATAAGAAATATTTTCGTCATGATCTCCGATCTCAGCTTTTGTGGATGGTGTGTAGATTGGCTCTGGAAGCTTGTCGGATTCTTTTAATCCTTCCGGAAGTTTGATACCGCATACAGTGCCATTTTCTTTATAGCTCTTCCATCCGCTTCCTGTAATGTAACCACGTACGATACATTCGATTGGAAGCATCTCGAGCTTTTTGCACATCATGCTGTTTCCGTCATATTCTGGTTTCTGGAAGAATTCAGGCATATCTTTCACATCAGTAGAGATCATGTGGTTTGGAAGAATGTCTTTTGTCAGGTCGAACCAGAATTTAGACATCTGTGTCAGAACGGTTCCTTTCTTGGAAACAACGTTCTTAAGAATTACGTCAAAACAACTGATACGATCAGTGGCAACCATAATCAGGCTGTCTCCGTTATCATAAATTTCACGGACTTTACCTTCTTTTTATTGGTTTCATAACAATACCTCGCTTATTTATTATTTTTTTTTAATATGTCTTCACTAATAGTCAAACAGATTTTGCGGAAAAAAACAATAGTAAATTGCAAAATTTCGAAAAAAAGTACAAAATATAAATTATGTTGTATAATAACAATATCGTAAAAAAAGAATACTGATAAGTAATGGTAATAGTGACTGATAACGACAGATAATAAGCGGAAAATCAGTGAAAATATGAAGCAGAGAAAAGACAAAAGAAAGAAAAAATAAAGGCAGTAAGGAATGAAATTATGAGACATATTACAATTGGAATTCTGGCGCATGTGGATGCCGGGAAAACGACATTATCGGAATGCATGCTCTACTTAAGCGGGCAGATTAGAAAGCTTGGAAGAGTCGATCATAAAGATGCATTCTTAGATACATACGAACTGGAACGGGAAAGAGGAATCACGATCTTTTCCAAACAGGCAGAATTAAAAATGGGCAATCTGGGGATAACGCTTCTGGATACACCGGGGCATGTGGATTTCTCCGCAGAAATGGAGCGTACCTTGCAGGTACTGGATTATGCGATCCTGGTGATCAACGGAGCTGACGGGGGTGCAGGGACATACACGCACGCTCTGGAGCCTGCTGAAAAGATATCAGATACCGACGTTCATATTCATCAATAAGATGGATCAGGTGGGAACAGATAAGGCAAAGGTACTGGCAGATCTGCAGAACCGACTGGATGAAGGATGCATTGATTTTTCGGAAATGTCAGAAGAAACATATGACAGCATTGCCATGTGTGATGAGAAAGCGATGGAAGAGTATCTGGAATCGGAGAAAGTGGAAGAGGATACGATCGCGGAGATGATCGGAAGCAGAAAAGGTGTATCCGTGTTATTTCGGTTCGGCGCTAAAGATTGAAGGTGTGCAGGAATTTATGGACGGATGTCTGCTTATATAGTACGAAATGAGCAGATAAATAATACAGACACTGGTACATGTGATTTTGGTGCAAAAGTTTTCAAGATATCGAGAGACCCATCCGGCAGCCGACTGACGCATCTGAAAGTGACATCCGGAACTCTGAAGGTAAAAAGATACATTGACGGAACGACAGGAAGGAAGCAGAGCAAGAACGAATCTGACCGTACACAAGATACATCCGAGACAGTTATGAACGGCTGGGAAGAAAAGGTCAACCAGATTCGGATCTATTCTGGAGAAAAATACGAGATGGTACAGGAAGCAGGATCCGGCAGGATCTGTGCGGTAACGGACTGAATTACACTTATCCGGGGAAGGCCTCGGCATAGAATGCGATTCCGAAGCACCCCTAGCACTGGAACCTGTCTTAAGTTACAAAATCGAACTCCCGGAAGGCTGTGACGTTCACAAAATGCTTGGAAACTTACGGATACTTGAAGAAGAAGATCCGATGCTTAAGATCGTGTGGAATGAAGAACTGGGAGAGATTCATGCAAAACTCATGGGAGCAGTCCAGATTGAGATATTAAAAAGCCTGATCAAAGGCAGGTTCGGCGTAGAAGTAGAATTTGACACCGGTAATATCGTATATAAAGAGACTATACAGAATACCGTGGAAGGTGTGGGACATTTTGAACCGCTCCGGCATTATGCGGAAGTACATCTGAAGATGGAACCGGGAGAAAGAGGCAGCGGTATTGTGATTGGAACAGACTGCAGTGAAGATATGCTAGATAAGAACTGGCAGCGTCTGATCCTTACCCATCTTTTGGAGAAAGAACATAGAGGTGTGCTGACCGGTTCTGTGATCACAGATATGAAGATTACGTTGACGGCAGGAAGGGCGCATCTGAAACATACCGAGGGGAGGAGATTTCCGGCAGGCAACTTACCGTGCGGTGCGTCAGGGACTGATGCAGGCAGAGAGTGTACTGTTGGAACCGTATTATGATTTCCAACTGGAGGTCCCGTCAGGAATGATCGGACGGGCACTTACAGATATCCAGCGGATGAATGGGGAGGCCGGTACGCCGCAGACAGAAGGAGAGATGACGACGATCGAAGGCTATGCACCGGTTGCAGATATGCGGGATTATCAGATGGAAGTGAATTCCTACACAAGAGGACAGGGACATCTGACCTGTACATTCCGCGGTTATGAACCTTGCCAGAATGCAGAAGCAGTGATCGAAGAGATTGGTTATGATCCGGAACGTGACATTGAGAACCCGACCGGTTCCGTATTCTGTTCCCATGGTGCAGGATTTAACGTTTCATGGGACAAGGTACCGGAATATATGCATCTGGAGAATCAGTTAGAAAAGGAACGTGCATTAGAAGAAGCAAAGAGACAGTCGGAGCAGGCAGCCCGTCAGATGCCGAGAGCAGCAAGAACTCCGAAAGTCTATTCCAAAGCGGAAGAAAAAGAGCTGGAAGAGATATTTATCCGGACATATGGAAAAGTAGAAAGAAAAGGCGGACTGACACCGAAAACTTATGAAAGTGAGTATGCCAAAAAGCAACTTAAAAAAGAAGAAGCCATGCAGGAATATCTGCTAGTTGACGGATACAATGTCATTTTCGCATGGGAAGAGCTGAAAGAACTGGCGAAAGTCAGTATTGAGGCGGCACGGGATAAGCTGATGGACATCCTGTGTAATTATCAGGGATATAAAAATGCGTTCTGATTCTTGTGTTCGATGCATACAAGGTAGAGGGTTATGCGCTTGAGATCCAGAAATACCACAATATCCATGTTGTATATACAAAAGAAGCAGAGACAGCCGATCAGTACATCGAAAAGGTTGTTCATCATATAGGAAGAAAGTATCATGTAACAGTTGTGACGTCTGACGGAGTAGAGCAGGTGATCACGATGGGACAGGGTGGAACCCGCATTTCTTCCAGAGATTTTCTCGAGGAGATCGAATATACCAGAAAGCTGATCGAAGAGGATAATGAAAAGCAACGAGTGAGTGACAGGAATTATCTGTTTGACCATGCGGATGAGGAATTCGTGGGAAAAATGGAAAAAATCAGACTTGGAAAGAATCCGGAAGAATGATAAACTAATATAGTATGCATGAAATATACAAGAAATATGTAAGAATATGCAAGAACATAAAAATACAGAATGATATTAAAGAAAGTAAAGATACAAAAAGGAGAAACCAATGCCAGTTTTTGATTTTAATTCAACACCAGATGAAAAAGAAACCAGCGGAATGTACATATACAGTCATCCGTTCGAATGAAAATGAAGCAACAGCCGAGAAACCAATGATGGTTCTCGATAATAAGATCTGCCAGTGGGATCATCATTCCTGCGGTGTATTTACGAACCCGATTAAGAGAACCTCTTTCGAATTCCAGCAGGAAGACGGAACCGTAAGTGCAGACATCTTAAAAATCGATGCAAGATTCGTAAGCCTGTTAAAATGGCTTGGTGAGAATCATATTAATGTACGTCTCTCTGGGGAGAATACAGAAGAAGGATATGCGGTATACAAGATCCGAGAGACTGCTTTTGGCGGAGGCACCAAGCTTTCTGCTGAGGATGGTTTTCTTCAGTTCATGATTGAACGTCTGTTTGCAAGCAGTGCGCCGGCAGAAGAGGTGGACGACGAAGATGAAGACGAGGCAGGAGATGATATGAAGCTGACCAGCCTTCAGAGCATCACGGATTTCATGACCTGTGCCGGGAAGAACACTTCCGGACAATATCCGCCTCTGGGCGAGAAGAAACCTTGCAGTGGCACGTTCACACGAAGTATCTCCGGAGGAGAGACGTCATGCTCAGCGGGCGCTTTCCATCATGATGAATGTACAGTGGAAGAGCAATTATTTTGAAGCAATCGATCCGGAGGAAGCGCGTAGGATCCTTGATGAAGAACTTTACGGAATGGAACGTGTAAAACAGCGTATCATTGAAACCATTATCCAGATCAACCGTACCCATACCCTGCCTGCTTACGGACTTCTGCTGGTAGGACCTGCAGGTACCGGTAAATCCCAGATCGCCTATGCGGTAGCACGAATCCTGAAGCTGCCGTGGACCACGCTGGACATGAGCTCCATCAATGATCCGGAACAGTTGACCGGAAGTTCCCGTATCTATGCCAATGCAAAGACGGGTATCATCATGGATGCATTTGCCATGGCCGGAGAGTCCAATCTGGTGTTCATTATCAATGAGCTTGATAAAGCAGCGGCAGGAAAGGGAAACGGTAACCCGGCAGATGTACTGCTGACTCTGCTTGATAACCTTGGATTTACGGACAACTATATGGAATGCATGGTGCCGACAGTGGGTGTATATCCTATTGCGACTGCCAATGACAAATCCCAGATCAGCGCACCGATCCTGTCTCGTTTTGCAGTGATCGAGATTCCGGATTATACCAAAGAGGAGAAGAAAGTGATCTTCTCCAAGTTTGCATTGCCGAAAGTATTAAAGCGCATGAGCCTTAAGGAAGATGAGTGCATCATGAGTGAAGAAGGTCTGGACGAAGTGATCGAATTATATTCGAATACATCCGGCATCCGCGATCTGGAACAGGCAGCAGAGCATATTGCAGCTAATGCACTGTACCAGATCGAGGTCAACCATGTGAAGTCTGTGACATTTGATGCAGAAATGGTAAGAAATCTGTTAAAATAAATGAAAACTACAAGAACAACATTTTTTTTACAAGAGATAAAAAATTTTATAAGACATTTTTTCGGTTGATGCTGGTCGTAGCACTTCAGAATCTGGTGGCATACAGCGTGAATATGTTAGATAATATTATGCTTGGAAGTTACAGTCAGAATGCGCTGTCCGGTGCGGCGACGGTAAATCAGATCTTCTTTATTGTGAATCAGCTGGCACTTTCCATCGGAAATGCACTGGTAGCGATATGTTCTCAGTACTGGGGAAAGCAGGAGACAGGAGCGATTCGTAAGATGACGGGAGTGGCACTGGCGCTTAGTGTCCTGATCGGGGCAATAGTCGTGACAGCATGCACCTGTATTCCGGAGCAGCTCTTGAGAATATTTACGACATCACCGGAGATTATTGCCGAAGGAAAGGCGTATCTTGGACTTCTGAAATGGACATTTTTACTGTTCATGATAAGTAATCTGCTGATCGCCATGCTTAGAAGTGTGGAGACAGTGAAGATTTCGTTTGTTATATCGGTAGTGTCGTTGATCACGAACGGTTGTATTAATTACACACTGATCTTTGGACATTTTGGATTCCCGGAGATGGGAATCCAAGGAGCTGCAGTCGGAACACTGACAGCAAGGATGCTGGAGCTTCTGATCATCGTGGTATATATATGGAAGATAGATACGAAAGTCAGATTATTTGACATTAATTTGTTCAGAACTATATTTCTGCCGGAGAACAGAAAGATATGGGGAGCATTTTTCAAAGTTGCGTTTCCGATCATGTGCTCAGGGATGATCTGGGCAATCTCGGTACCGATGCAGACGGCGATTCTGGGGCATTTGTCTGCGGATGCAATTGCCGCAAATTCTGTATCCAGCACATTTTTCCAGTATCTGAAAGTCATTGTAATCGCTATATCATCGGCATCGGCCGTTGTGATCGGGAAAGATATCGGAGAGGGAGATATAGAAAGGGTAAAATCCGATGGAAGGACACTTTCTGTGATCGATGTTCTGATCGGTATAGTACTCGCTTCTTTGTTATTTGTACTAAGAGGACCACTTTTGTCTATGTATAAATTAACGGATACGGCAGCAGTACTGGCAAATCATTTTATTATGATCATGAGTGTTGTTATGGTGGGAATGTCTTATCAGATGCCGGTATCGGTAGGTGTAATTCAAGGTGGTGGAGATACCAGATTCTCTATGTATATGAATATGATCTCTACTTGGGGAATCGTTATGCCGCTTTCTTTTCTTGCGGCATTTGTATGGAAACTTCCGGTGGAACTGGTTGTGGTTGCAGTGCAGTCAGATCAGTTGTTCAAGGGGATTCCGGTATTTTTACGGTTTAGGAGCTATAAGTGGATTCACAAATTAACATAAAAAGAAGTATGGAATGGAAAGAATTTGAAACAACATTTTCGGTAAAATTAAATCAACAGCAAAAAGAAGCAGTACAGAGCACAAAAGGGCCGGTACTGCTTCTTGCTGTGCCCGGATCAGGAAAGACCACGGTACTGGTGACACGTCTTGGTTATATGATCTACTGTAAGAATATTCCTCCGGAGAGCATACTTACGGTTACATATACGGTGGCAGCGACAAAAGATATGTCCGAAAAGATTTGCAGTCCGTTTTGGCGAGGATATGGCAAAGAGACTGGAATTTCGGACGATTAACGGCATCTGCGCCAAGATCATTCAATATTACGGAAGACGGATCGGAAAGACACCGTTTGAACTTGTGAAGGATGAAAAGGCAACAACGGGGATGCTGATCAGAATCTGTCAGGATCATGGCATGGGATATCCGACGGAGAGTGATCTTAAGAATGTAAGAACGTTGCTCACATATATAAAAAAATATGATGCTGAACGAAGAAGAACTTCAAAAATTAGAGGAAGAGTCAGATATCCGGATTGCAGGAATCTACCGTGAATACTGTAGGCAGATGCGAGAACAGAAGCTGATGGATTATGACGATCAGATGTTGTATGCCTATAATATGCTGCGAAAAGACCCGGGTGTGCTTGCATATTTTCAAAATAGATATCCATATATATGTGTGGATGAAGCGCAGGATACATCAAAGATCCAGCATGCGATTATTGCGCTGCTGGCAGCCGGAACAGGCAATCTTTTTATGGTTGGAGATGAAGACCAGAGTATCTATGGATTCCGGGCAGCATATCCGGAGGCATTGCTGTCATTTGAAAAAAGCATCCGGGAGCAAAAGTCCTTCTGATGGAAGAAAATTTCCGCTCAAATGCAAAGATTGTAGAAGCGGCAGATAAATTCATTCAGAAGAATACACTCCGGCATGAGAAGCATATGAGAGCGGCAAGAGAAGCCGGAGCGGATATCCGGGAAATTTCTCTAAAATCGAGGAAAGCACAGTATGTGTATCTGATGAAAGCTGCACAGGAATGTACGACCGGAATGGCCGGCATGAGCGGATCGGAGGAACATAGGGGCAGGGCAGATGCTTCGGTGACGGAGACAGCAGTTCTGTACAGGGATAATGAGTGTGCGATTCCACTGATCGATCTGCTGGAAAGAAAGAATATTCCGTATCGCATGCGGAATGCAGACCTTTCCTTTTTTTACCCACCGGACGGTTCTGGATGTACAGAATATCATCCGGTTTGCAATGGATCCAAAAGATACGGAACTGTTCATGCAGATCTATTACCGGCTGAAATTGTTCTTTAACAAGAAAGATGCATTAAGATATGCACAGATCAGTCAGGAGAAAGATATGGAGGTGCTGGATGCGGCATTAAAATACGGCAATCTGGAGAAATATCAGGAAGATAATATCCGTAATCTGAAACGGCAGATGGTACGTATCTTAAATATGCCGGGGGATGAGGCTGTCAACCAGATCCTGACATATATGGGATATCAGGATTATCTGAAGAAAATGGGCATGAATGCCAACAAGCTGGAGACGGTCAAGTTGATCGGAAGCAGGGTAGAATCTCCGGAAAAATTACTGGAACGACTGGAAGAACTGAGAACGATCATTCAGGAAAAAGTATCAGATAAGGATTGCCCGTTTATTCTGTCTACCATGCATGCAAGTAAAGGACTGGAATATGATACTGTCTATCTTCTGGATGTTATGGATGGGATATTGCCGGAAAAAGTACTGGCAAATCCGCGGACGGCATCAAAGGAAGAACTTGAAACTTATGAGGAAGAAAGAAGACTCTTCTATGTAGGTGTGACCAGAGCAAAGAATCAGCTGAATGTATTTACGACGAATAAGCCGTCCAAATTCTGCAGTGAGTTGCTGGGAAAGAGGAATCTGAGAGAGAATCAGCAAAAAGAATATGCAGGAATAAAAAAATGGGAGATTATAGTCCGGCGGGAACATATGGCATAAAGGGAAATGGAATGTATCATGGATATGGCACCGGGCATGGATTTCAGAAGCAACCTGGAAAAAAGCTATCAGGAACTTGCGGATGCACTTGGTGAAGGCATGATTGTAAAGCATAAGAAATTCGGTGAGGGCGTCGTTGTAGACATGGAAGGTGAGCACATCCGTATCCAGTTCGGAGACAATGTAAAGAACATGGATTTGAAAGTTCTGGCAAGACTTGAGATGCTGGAAATATAAGAATAAAAATGACCAATAGTCAAAAATTGTATTGACTGTTGGTCTTTTTTTTTTTGTATATTGCAATTAGGTACAAAAATGACCAATAGTCAAAAATACTGATAAGAGTAAGAAGAAATAAAAAAGGATGTAAAGAAATGGTCATAAAAGGAGGGGCGGTTATGAATATGGTTGCATTTGGTAAAAAGGTAGTGAAGTTCAGAATTCCGATACTGATCATCAGTATCTTACTCTTGATTCCGGCGGGACTTGGATATGTGAATACAAGAGTCAATTATGATGTGCTGACATATTTACCGGAGGACATTGAGACGATGCAGGGTCAGGATATCCTGGTAAAAGACTTTGGAACCGGTGCTTTTTCAATGTTTATCGTGGACGGAATGGAAGATAAAGATGTATCGGCATTGAAAGCAAAGATCGAAAAAGTAGATCATGTGCAGAAGGTTCTGTGGTACGATTCACTTGCAGATATCAGCATGCCGAAGAGCATGATGCCGAAAGATGTCTACGAAGTATTCAATTCAGATACGGGCACGATGATGGCAATCTTCTTTGATGAGGGTACTTCTTCCGACGGAACGATGGAAGCAATCGGGGAGATCCGTAAACTGGCCGGAAAGCAGTGTTTCTTAAGTGGTATGTCTGCAATTGTTACGGATACGAAGAACCTGGCTGAGAAAGAGACACCGTTATATGTACTGATCGCAGTTGTTCTGGCGGTGATCGTATTAGGACTTACGATGGATTCGTATTTTATCCCGTTACTTTTTATGCTGAGTATCGGAATGGCGATCATTTATAATCTGGGAAGTAACTATTTCCTAGGAGAGATTTCCTATATTACGAAAGCGTTGGCGGCGGTACTGCAGCTTGGCGTTACACTTGATTATTCTATTTTCCTGATGCACAGCTATCAGGAGCAGCAGGTGCGCTATAACGGGGATAAAGAGCGGGCGATGGCACACGCGATTTCCCAGACATTTTCATCCGTAATCGGAAGTTCAGTCACGACGGTTGCCGGTTTTATCGCACTCTGCTTTATGAGCTTTACGCTTGGTATGGACATCGGTGTGGTTATGGTAAAAGGTGTCGTCCTCGGCGTGATCGCCTGTGTGACAATCCTTCCATCCATGATCCTGTGCTGTGATAAATGGATCACGAAGACCATGCATAAGCCGTTTCTTCCGGACATCGGAAGGATATCGGATAAAGTTACAAAGCGGTATATGATCTATGTGATCATTTTCCTTGTACTTTTATTCCCGGCAATCTATGGAAATAATCATACATCCGTTTATTACAATCTGGATGAGACGCTTCCAAAGGATCTTCCGAGTATCATTGCAAATGAAAAACTGAAGGAAGATTATGACATGAACACGACACACATGATCCTCGTGGACAGTTCGGTTGAATCCGCAGATGTGGCAAAGATGATCAACAAGATGGATGATGTGGATGGTGTCAAATGGGCACTCGGCCTGGACGCGCTGATCGGATAAGCAATCCCGCAGAGTATGATCCCGGATTCCGTAACCGAGATGCTGAAGAATGATAAGTATCAGCTGCTTCTGGTCAATTCTGAGTATAAGGTTGCATCGGATGAACTGAATGTCCAGATTAAAGAACTGAATAAGATTCTGCACAAATATGACAAAGGCGGTATGCTGATCGGTGAAGGACCGCTGACGGCAGATCTGATCGACATTACAGATACAGATTTTAAGACGGTCAGTGTGGTATCGATCGGTATCATCTTTGTGATCATATTAATACTGTTCAAGTCCATTTCACTTCCAATCATTCTGGTTGGCGTGATTGAATTTGCTATCTTTGTAAATATGGGAATTCCATATTATACAGGAACGAAGCTGCCATTCGTTGCATCGATTGTTATCGGCACGATCCAGCTTGGATCTACCGTAGATTATGCGATCCTTATGACGACAAGATATAAGAGAGAACGCAATCACGGAGCAGAAAAAATATGATGCGATCACAACTGCACACCGCGCATCGGCACAGTCGATCATGGTAAGTGCACTGAGCTTCTTCGCAGCAACGATCGGTGTCGGATTGTATTCGAATATTGATATGATCAGCTCACTGTGTATCCTGATGGCGAGAGGTGCGATCATCAGTATGATCGTGGTTATCTTTGTACTGCCGTCGATGTTTATGGTATTTGATAAAGTGATCGTGAAGACGAGTAAGGGATTTTTTGCCATAACTCTGGAACCACGGGGACGTGAAAAATGGCTTTTTTACTGTCCCCGTTGGCATCCGGTAATTAAATATACAAAGCCGGAATGTAAAGGCCGGAAGGATAAATATATTGTCATGATTATGCAAACATGCTACAATATGACTTTGAACTGGTTCGCAAACCTCCCAGTATAAAAAAACTAGGCAAAGTACATAACATGTATGATTACTTTTGTTTATGGGGGTTCTGTAAGCAAAAAGTATTTTTTTGCCTTTTGAATTGCAGTGTATTCGTAAGGAGCTGCCAGTGGTAGGTCCTGTAGAAGATTGAGAAAGGAAAAGAAACATGAAAAAAGAAAAGTAATTATTGACTGTGATCCGGGTATTGATGACAGCCTGGCTATCATGCTGGCATTGCAGTCGGAAGAACTCGAGATAGTTGGAATCACCATTGTATGCGGGAACTGTCCGGTAGAGATGGGATTCGGAAATGTGAAAAAAGTGCTGAAGCATATGGGAAGGTTAGATGTTCCTGTCTATATAGGCGTAGAAAAACCGCTGCGCCGGGAGTATGTCAACGCACTTGACACGCATGGAGAAGATGGACTTGGTGAAAGCTTTTTACCAGAAGTAGAAGGATTTCGTCAGGAGATGGGAGCAGTGGAATTCCTTGCATCAAAGCTGAAAGAAGGACACATTTCCGTAATAGCACTTGACCGATGACGAATCTTGCAACATTGCTCGAACAAGACAGAGTTGCGTTTGATCAGATCGAAGAATTCGTGTCTATGGGCGGAACGTTCAAAAGCCATGGAAATTGTTCGCCGGTAGCGGAATACAATTACTGGTGTGATCCGGATGCGGCAGCGAAAGTATATGATGCAATGTATCAGAATGGACGGAAGATCCATATGATCGGTCTGGATGTGACGAGAGAAATTGTTCTGACACCAACAATTCTTGAGTATATGTGCCGGATAAATGCAAAAAGAGGTGCATTTATTAAGAAGATCACAAAGTTTTATTTTGATTTTCACTGGCAGTGGGAACACATCGTCGGATGTGTGATCAATGATCCTCTTGCTGTAGCATATTTTATTGATCCTTCGATCTGTGAAGGATTTGAATCCTTTGTCCAGATTGAGACAAAAGGGATATCACTGGGGCAGTCGGTTGTCGATTCGATGAATTTTTACCGGAAAGAACCGAATGCAAAAGTACTGACACAGGTAGATACATATCGTTTTTTCGAAATGATGCTTTCGAGAGTACTGGAAGTAGAACCTGAGAGTCTGGATATTTTGGAAAATGTATTATAAGTGAGGAGAAGTAAGTCATGAAAAAACATCAACATATAGAGTATCAACATATAAAATCTGCATCGTTGCATTTGCAATCTGCATTAATCTGGTCGGAGGACAGATTGCATTATTTCTGAAGCTTCCAATTTACCTGGACAGTATCGGAACCGTATTCATTGCATCCACATTAGGCCCGATTTATGGAATGCTTCCGAATGTGATCAGTGGTCTGTTCATGGGAATGACGGTTGACGTATATTCTTTATACTATGCACCTGTCGGTATCATTCTTGGTCTGGTGACAGGTCTGGTATATCAGAAATATAAGCCGAAAAAATGGTGGATATTTGTGGCAGCGCTGGTAATTACATTACCGTCAACCATTGTAAGTTCCTGCATTACGGCATTCTTATTTGGCGGGATTACATCATCAGGTTCTACGGTTCTGGTGCAGCTTCTTGCCAAAACCCCGATGGGAATGGTAGGAGCATGCTTTGTGGTTCAGTTCTTTACAGATTATATTGACCGTGTGATCTGTCTGTTCGTGGTAAGCGCGCTTACAAAGGCACTGCCAAGGAATATGATGGAGAGATTATAAGGTGACCTTATAAGGAAAATTTGTAGAGAAAAGTTCATAAAGGCGATTATATAGAGGAAAATTTATAGAGAAATTAAAAAGAGAACTTATAGAGGGAAGGTAGAAAGTGAATGTATTGATAACAGGTACAAGTTCCGGAATTGGAAAAGGGTGTGCGAAATATTTTCTGAAAAACGGACATAAAGTTTATGGATTTGACCGGAAAGAATCTACAATAGAACATCCGGATTATAAGCATTATTGTCTGGACATCCGTGATAAAGAGATGTATCCAGAACTTCCGCCCATGCAGATCGTGATCAACAACGCAGGTGTACAAAATGAAGATGATATTGATATCAATCTGAAAGGAACCATTGCGGTCACAGAACATTACGCAGTACAGCCGGAGATCCGATCTGTGATCATGATTGGATCTGCAAGCGGCCATACCGGATCGGAATTCCCGGAATATGCGGCAAGTAAAGGTGGGGTCCTTTCATATACCAAAAATGTTGCGATGAGAATTGCTCCGTATCAGGCGACCTGCAACAGTCTGGATTTCGGTGGAGTGATGACAGAGTTAAATAAACCGGTGATGGAAGATGAAAAACTATGGAATGCGATCATGGATCTGACTCCGCTGAAGCGGTGGATGACTGTGGATGAAGCTGCAGAATGGATTTATTTTATGGCTGTAAAAAACCGCTTCTGTACAGGCCAGAATATTCTCATCGATGGCCTGGAAGCCGGAAACTGCAATTTTATCTGGCCGGAGTAGAGATCAGATAAAACCATAGAGAACGGTGTAGAAAAAGAGGTATAGAACATGGAGTTTAAATACTGTAAATTAGAAATATTTCTCCCGCCGACGCATCTGGAAGTTGTGCAGAAAGCACTGCAGGAGGTTGATGCGGGACATATCGGGAACTATGATTCGTGCATGTCGGTAAGTCCGGTAACGGGTTACTGGCGTCCGCTTGACGGATGTGATCCGTATATCGGAACCAACGGTGAGATCAGCTGCGAACCGGAGCTGAAAGTGGAAGTAACCGTGTATACAGAAAATGTTGATAAGACAATTGAAGCCGTGAAGAAAGTACATCCGTATGAAGAACCGGTGATCAATGTGATACCACTGTGGAGAACAAGCTTTTAAGTCTGGAGTATATAAGTAAAGCCGTTGATGCTAATTTTTTGTGGTTACAGCACTTCAATGCGCCTTGGAAGGAGGAGAACGCATATGTCAGAAAGAAATTTACTGTAAACCATGGAAGTTTACGTCCAGTGACGGCAGATTCGAGATGGATTTTCTTCCAATATTAGACCGGTCGGCATGTCTGGATTATAAACTGATCGTGTCGGATCAACACCAGGTATTCGGACGGATGAGCGGAATGGCAGTGCTCGATGACGGAACAAAGATAGAGATAAAAGACGTGCTGTGCTTTGCGGAAAAAGTACATAACCGGTATTAGAATGTGCCTGAAAAATCAGTTCCACAATCTTCAGACACACTCTGAATCGGTGGAAAAACAGCCAGGAAAATAGACGGGAAAACAGTTCCGAATACGGAGACGTTAAAGCTTTTGTCAAAGGAATTCGGGGTGTCGATCAATACGCTTCTTGGTGCACCGAGAAAGCTGATCTGTCAGTGCTGTGGAATGCCACTGGAAGATGACAGAATTATAAGTCATGACAGTGACGGTACACTGAATGAGGATTATTGTAAATGGTGTTAGGAATTGATGAATGATAGCATAATTTCAAGGAACAATGGGAAATGAGAAGTTGCCGATTTTTCACAAAAGGAATCTTGACAGTAACATCGGAAATTGTATAATAATATTAACAGAACCCACCACGCCTCTGATTTTTCATGCGCAACCCGGTGGGACTTTCTTATTTATGGGGTGTTTTATGTATTGTGACACAAATCAGTTGGACAAATTACTTTTACAAGACAGTTAGACAGTATAAAAATGCATATGAATATATTAAGTGAGAAAAATAATGATAAAAATTATGTGAGGAGGTGTATATTATGGCTACAGTTGAGCTGAAATCCATAAGCGAGTTGTTTGGCCTTCAGTTTTTTATTCCATCTTATCAGAGAGGATATAGATGGACAACTGTGCAGGTTCGTGAATTACTCGAAGATTTATATGATTTTTCTGATGATAACAAGCGTGAAGATGATGATTACTATTGTCTTCAACCAGTTATTGTCAAGGGCCGTGGGGAACAGTGGGAATTGGTTGATGGACAACAAAGACTCACTGCCATTTGGCTTTTTGTCTGCACTTTATTATTGCAGCAATCGTGACGATGAAATTAATCTGGAACACCAAAAGTATGAATTGGAGTACGAAGGGAAGCCAATATTCACAGAATTATTTTCATTGATTTCTAAATATGTACAAGATGACACTATGCCAGCTCTCATTAAGCATTTAGATGCATATAAAGAGAAAGAGCATTGACTCAAGAAACTTAATTGAAAGCATCAGTATATTGCTCAGTTTACAAGAAAAAACAAACGACCCAAGGGTGTACTAGCTAAAATTTTTGAGGCAATTAATAGTATTAAGATTATTTGGTACGTTTTTATATTTCATTGTCCTATATGAGGGTAGCATATCAGCAACAAGAAAGCGGCTTCTTTTTTTGAACAAGTATGGCGAGCGTATTACCACTCGTGGCATTTCTGGACAACTGAAAAAATTAGCAGTAAGATATAATATCAATCCGGCGGTTTGAGTACAGCTATATGCGGCGATAAAGTGCGATAAAGCAGGGCAAATCGTGGTGAGGTGATAGGAAAGGGACTACGGTTTTTTATACGGACGAGTAAAAAATAGTTGACCATATGTTGAAGCAGGTGCGAAAATGCCTGCTTCAACATATGGTCATAGAATTTCAAATTTACTGTAAAACATGATTCTGCAAGATTGGACATAGTAGGGTGCAATGTGGCGAATAACCGCATGAATTCTACAATTTGGACTACTTAAACACATAAATGGATGATTAGGCCATAAAACCTAGGAAGAAATGTGCCGGGGAATGTGGCTTTTTCTTGTTGATAATATGTTATAAGAATGTTATAATTTTGCTATAGCTTTTAATTGTTTATTATTGATCTTTTTGAGGTGAAAACATGGGTTTTTCAGAGAAAATAAAAAATTTAAGACAAGAGCGTTTACTTAGTCAAGAGGCATTTGCAAAGGAACTAGGTGTTTCTTTCGCAACTGTTAATCGTTGGGAAACAGGAAAACACAGCCAACATATAAAGCTTTACGCACTATAAAAGAATACTGCGAAAAGAATAATGTTGAATTTTCGGTAGATCTTAATATTGAAAGAGGTAGTACAAATGGCTAAGTCTACAAATATAAATAATAGAAGGTACCTTGGAAATAAATATAAACTTTTACCATTTATTAAAAAAGTTGTCGATTCAGAGTGTACAGATATTGAAATTGTTGTAGATATTTTTTTCGGGGACTGGTGCAGTTGCCTCAGCTTTTCAGGACAAGCAGTTGATAACTAACGATATTTTGTACAGTAATTATATTTCTAACTTTGCATGGTTTTCACCACGAAAGTATAGTAGAAAAAAAATAGAAACCATAATTGATGAGTATAACGCTATGGTAATTAATGAAGAGAATTATATGACCATAAATTTTTCTAATACATATTTCAGTCATGATGATTGTTCGAAAATTGGATATATCCGAGAGGATATAGAGACTAAATATGCAAACAAAGAAATAAACGAGAGGGAAAGGGCATTATTGATAACTTCACTTCTCTATGCGATGGATAAAATAGCGAAGACTTGCGGACATTACGATGCGTACCGTCAAGGTGTAGAATTTGATATGCATTTAGAATTATTGTTACCGGAAGCGAGTATAACGAATAATAAAAAGAATAAGTGTTACAATATAGATTCGAATGATTTAGCGGGTAAAATTGTTGCTGATTTAGTATATATTGATCCACCATATAATTCAAGGCAGTATTGCGATGCATATCATTTGCTTGAGAATGTAGCCAGATGGGAAAAAGCCAGAAGTCTTTGGCGTTGCAAAGAAAATGGATAGGACGGCATTGAAGAGTAAATATTGTACCAAAAAGTGCAGCAGAAGCTTTCGATGATTTAATTAAGCAATTGAAGTGTAGGTATATTGTGCTGTCTTATAATAATATGGCAAAAAAAGGGAATGATCGTTCTAATGCAAGGATATCAGATGATGATATCTTCAGAATCCTTTGTGCTAAAGGAAAAAGTAAAGGTATTCTCTGAGGAATATAAAGCTTTTACAACTGGGAAATCTGATATAGAAGATAATCAAGAGAGATTATTTTTATGCATATGTAATGAGGAGGAATAAAATGATTCAATCGCCATTAAATTATACTGGCGGAAAAATACAAGTTGTTGCCACAAATTCTGCCACTTTTTCCTAAAGATATAAATTGTTTTGTCGATTTGTTTTGTGGTGGTTGCAATGTCGGAATTAATGTTTGCGCAAAAAATATGTTTATAATGATAGCTGTGAGCCATTGATTAATCTCTATTCTGTTATGCAGACTTTAGATTCAGCAAGCTTTATAGAAAAAATAGAAACTGTAATAAAAAGATATGGTCTATCGGATGTAAAACTATATGGGTATGATTTCTATAACTGTAATAGTTCAGATGGATTGGGGGTATATAATAGGGATAAATACATGAAGCTTAGAGCGGATTTTAACGCATTGAAAGAAAGAAATGTTGATTATTATGTTATGTTGTATGTACTTATTGTATATGCATTTAATAATCAAATAAGATTCAATAGAAATGGAGAATTTAATTTACCACCGGGCAAAAAGAGATTTCAATCAGAAAATGCATAGTAAAGTTGAAAACTTTATAGAATTGCTTCAAAATCAAAATGCTACATTTATACATAGTGATTTTAGAGAGATAGAAATTGATAAACTTACGGATAAAGATTTTGTGTATGTTGACCCACCATATTTAATTACTTGCGCTGCTTATAATGAGCAAGGGGGTGGTCAGAAGTTGACGAAGAGGATTTACTTCAAAAGCTCGATGATTTATCACAAAGAGGGATTAAATTTGCATTATCTAATGTTTTGGAATCCAAGGAAGAGAAAATGTTTTGTTGAGAAAATGGATTGAATCTAGACCAAACTACAAAATGGTAGATTTGAATTATTCATATAATAATGCAAATTATCAGAGACAAAATAAGGAACAAAAAACTAGGGAAATTCTTGTTGTAAATTATTAGGAGGCTAATATGAGAATAAAAAGAAGGTCAGATTTTTTAATCTGATGGATACAAATGGAAGAAGAAATGATGTAATCAATGCTTTGCAAGGTTATAACAATCTTAGATGATATTCAGAACGAGCAAAAAATGAATTGGGCCTCTATGCCGGAGAGCTTGGCGCAGTACGAGTTTTATAGACAGGCTATAGAATTATCACCTGAGGTTTTTGGGAAGCATGGACCATATGATAAACTTGCTGAAACACTGGAAAGAAATAAAGATTTCGCAACAGCCGTTCAAACTCAAGATATGGAATGGATTCAAAAGAATAGTTTTATGTTTCAAAGTCTTGTTAAGCAATTTGATTTAGGAATAGAAGATAGAGCTAGGCATTATACAAGTAATTTGGTGAAATTGGGATTCACAGATGAAGGTAGAGAAATTTCGCCTGTTGGAGAGCTTCTTCTTGATTTGAAAAAAGCTGAGAAAAGATGATTTAGAAACTATGCTCCCGATAGATGGAGTTAATATAGTTTATTTGCGTCAGTTAATGAAATTGCGATTATTTGATACTGAAGGAGAAAGATACTATTCACCATTTAATTTGGCTTTTTTGCGTTATTAAAACGCCATAGGTTGTCGGAAAATGAGTTTTCTGAGCTTGTTCAGGGGTTAAGTCCGTATTCGGATTTTTCGGATATCGAACAATATGTTTTAAATTATAGAGAAGGTGATATTGTTTCTGGTGTTTCGATTGATATTCCGGCAGAGATACATACAAATGAAAGAGTATCAGAAACTGTATTTCGAGACAATTATAAAAATAGAAAAAGTAATGCTGGAGTTGATATATACTGGGTGTATTATAATCTTCTATTTGATTATTTAGAGAATCCATCCTCTGCAACAATAGATAAATTGCTTACATTTTTTGAAAATAACAAGGCAATGCTTAATAAGGCATTTGGGTGTGGTCAGAATATTTTTACACAAAAAACGGGAGATAGGCCGACAACAATTGAATTTGATAAGCAATACAAGAAAATGTTTGAAGGAAATTTAAATATTTATATTTTTAAACAGTTTTCATTGTCAAAGATACTTGATCAAATTCGTGAGTATTCAGATACTACAAAACGTATTTTTAAAGCAACCGGTATTATTAGTTTTGATAATGGGTTTGTTGAATTAGCCTACCGAGAATTGTGTGCATGCATATTTGAGGAAGAAATAATTAAAAATAGAATAGCTGGAAGTATAAGCGAAGAGTTGCATTCATATTATGATTGTTATGCAGAATACGAAGAAGGAATAAACAGTTTTTATTGTGATGTAACTTCTTTGTCACAAATACTGGAATATTATGAAGAAGAAACTAAACAAGTTGAAGATAATATTCAAAAAGAATTTCCGGGTGCAACTATTGAAGAGATTCCAGTTATAGTTGCAGATAAACGAAGAAAGGAGTTTGCTGAATTTATAGATAAGAATTATCCTGCAGAGAAGGTTAAGGAAATTCTTGGACTATTTAGTAATCGAAGTAATGATAAGCTTATTAAAGACATAGTTAGTCCGGATGCAACAGTTCCAACTATCTATGAGTATGTCGTTGGTATTGCCTGGTACTATTTTTTCGGGAAAAAGAGTTGATATTCTGAGTAGTTATAATTTGACGTTGTCCGCAAACTTTGAACCTTTAGTACATGCTGGTGGAGGACAAGGTGATATTGTAATATATGAGGCTGATAAGGTTATTATGCTAGAAGCCACATTGATGAATGCAAGTAGTCAAAAACGTGGAGAATGGGAACCTGTGCTTAGACATTCTATTAATTTGAAAGTCGAGGAGGAAACTGCTAACACGGGTAGGGAAGTGACATCATTCTTCATTGCGGATAGCTTTGATTACAATACCATTAATATTTGGAAAGCTGTTGCTGCAGTGCCACTTCAGTCTTCTAATGATAAAGATAAGTTTACGGATAATGTTGTTATCATGCCTGTTAACACAGACGAATTGTCTTCATTGATAGATAAGTCATCAGAGTACGATGAAATCATATCAAAGGTACATAAACTATTCGAGGTTGACAAGATAAACTTTGATATTGAATGGAGAGAAAAATTTATGGGAGCTATTATTTAAGCTTTTATGCTACATACTGGGAGAGGTTAAATCTCTGTGCTAGTAGTAACCCATCCATTTTTTTTACTCCGTTTCTACTACGATTGATGTACACATCTTGCAAAATTTTGCTAAGATTTGCATTTTATGTACAGAAATGACCAATACATAAAGAAAAAAACTAACACCGCGCAAAATGCTGCAAATGGCAGCAGAACAGCGCTTTAGAAAGGAGTTTTTATGAGTATACGCGTACTTTTGTTTGCCACGGCAGTGTTTAAGGAACGGGGGAAAAAGCCTTGACTTTATTGGGTTTCTTGGATGGAAACGTAGAATTTACACCTTATTTACACCTTTGGAAGATCGGATCGGAATAGTTGAAATAATAATAGATAAAGGCGTGGGAGAAAAATCCTACGCTTTTTGCATATAATCACACAATTTGAACGAAAAAAATCCTCATGATCATGAGGGAAAATGAAAGAAATTTGGAATGAGTAATAACACAAGCTGTGTACCTTTTTTTTGCCCCATTAGATCCATTAAGATATAGTTAGTAAAAATTGTAGTGGAGGAATGATAAATGTGGAATAATACAAAAGGTGAGCAGGACAATCTTTTGTTTGGCACTTATAAATCCAAGGCTATGTAAAAAGTTAAGTATTAAGGTTGCAGTAGAGCAGCATGATACGAAGACAGCAGTACCATATCTGCATGTATTTTTAGATAATACATGGAATCTGAAGAATTGTGCATTTATTCGATTGGATAAACCGGAGTATGTTCCAGAAAAGAATTCTAAAAGGTTGTCAACAAAACAAAAGGAAGAACTAATCTATATATTGACGAGGGAATGTAATGGAAATTGATTGCATCAATTATTGATAAAAGTAATATTAAAGCGGCGACAGGATATGAAACCGCTGTTCAGACATGGATAGATACTTATGAAGGAAATAATAAAATTCAATACGATAAAAACGGATTTCTTGTTATGCCGGATTATACAAAATTATAGAGTCGAAAATTATGTACAAGAGATGAGATGTTGAATGATATTTTGCTGTTCGTTTTTATGCCCGTTGAAATCTGTGAAATGTAGGCATACAATGATACTATATGAACTGCGCAGAACGGAGAGCAAAAAATATGAGTGATATACATCCAAAAAATTGTTGATTTTGTATATTTTAGATATCTTACAGAAATATACGGATGAAGAACATAGGCTGAGCCAGAAAGAAATACAGGATATCTTGAAAAAAAGAGTATGAAATGCCGGGTTGACCGGAAAGCTATAAAGAGAAATCTCTTAAATCTGATTGAATATGGCAGCAGTATTGAATATCGAGAAGTATCACGGAAAGAAATTTTCAGAAAAAAAGAGTGTAGTATCAGACGAAGATAGCTTAGATTTGGAGGATAAAGGAATCCCGGAAGACGATTTGTTATGGACAGATTTTTATTTGAAGCAGAAATTCACGAATGAAGAATTGCGTCTATTAATAGACAGCCTATTATTTTCAAAGCATATACCCTATAGCCAGGCAAAAAAATTGATTACAAAATTAGAATCATTATCTAATATATATTTTAAATCACGCTCGCAATACATTTATCCGTTGCCGGTTGACCGGACGGACAATAAGCAGGTGTTTTATAATATTAGTATATTGGATGAAGCCATTCGCAAAAAGCAGAAAGTGTTATTTGAATATGCAGAGTATCATACGGATAAGAAGATGCATTTGAAAAAGCGGGAAGATGGAAGTGTACGGGAATATGTTGTTACACCGTATCAAATGGCTGCACAGGAGGGAAAGTATTATCTGATCTGCAACTATGATAAATATGATGATATCTCGAATTACCGTGTAGACAGGATTCGAAACATACAGATTCTTGAGGAAAAAGGTAAGCCATTTGAAACTTTGAAATGGTCCGGACATCAGCCAATGAATCTGAATGAATATATGAAAGAGCATGTGTATATGTATTCCAGTGAAAATGCGTTTGTTAAATTTAGAATCGTAAAAGCAATGATATCCGATGTGATTGATTTATTTGGAAAAGGGGTGAAGTTTTCAGAAGAAACGGATACGCATGTATCGGTGAGCGTGCATGTAAATGAACGTGCAGCGGAGCAGTTCGCAAAAAAAATTATGCGCCGGATGTGGTGATATTGCAGCCGAAGAGATTAAGAGATAAATTAAGGGATGACTTGAAAAAGCGTGGGAAGCATATGAAGATTAAAAGAAAGGCATAAGAGATGAAGAATCATTTTTCAAAGTCGAAATATTGCAGATTGTGGCAATGTCCGAAGATGTTGTGGATGGATAAATACAAGCCGGAAGAGAAAGCCGAAGATGCCACAGATGATTCCAGAATGGAAGCGGGAACAGAAGTAGGGAAGCTGGCAAGAGAATTATTTGGAAAGCCGGTAGATGTAACAGAGACTGTTAATGGACAATTAAATTTACCTGCAATGACAGACCGGACACAAGTGGAAATAGAACACGAGACATCTGTCATATGTGAAGCATCATTTTCCTATCAGGGGTGCTATTGTGCGGTAGATATTTTGAAAAGAGAAAATGACGGATGGGCAATATATGAAGTAAAAAGTTCGACGGTAAATGAGAAAAAAATATGAAAGCGGTATATGTGGCAGACGTTGCTTATCAGAAGTACGTACTGGAACATTGCGGAGTGCGGATTACAGGAACGTACATAGTTTCCATTAATAACGATTATGTATATGATGGAAAATTGGATTTGGAAAGGCTGTTTCAAATTACGGATGTGTCTGAATTTGTGAGAAATGAGATTGGGGAAGTAGAGAAGAATTTATTACAGGAAGATACATTGTTGGAATCAGAGAATGAGCCGGAGCGGGAACTGGGATTATACTGTAAAGATCCATATGGATGTCCGTATTGGGAATATTGTGCAAAAGAATTACCAACTCCGTCCGTATTTGACTTATATCGGATGCCGTTGAAAAAGAAATTAGAGTATTATCGGGAAGGGAATTCTGATTATAGACAATTAAAAGACTGTGGAAAGATTAAGAATGAAAAGCAATTAAGGCAGATAGAATTTGCGTTAGAAGACAAAGGTACATATGTAAATATTGATGGAATCCGGGAATTTTTAAGTACATTGTCTTATCCGTTGTACTTTCTGGATTTTGAGACCATGCAACCAGTGATACCGTTGTTCCCAGGAACAAAGCCATATCAGCAGATACCATTCCAGTACTCATTACATTATATAAAGTCTGCAGGTGGACCGTTATTACATAAAGAATTTCTGGCAGAATCAGGAGAAAATCCATTGCAGGCAATTGCAGAAGCTTTGTGTAGGGATATTCCGATGAATGTGTGTGTAACGGCGTACAATAAGTCGTTTGAATGCAGCAGAATTAAAGAATTGGCGGGAATGTTCCCGGATTTATCTGAGCATTTATTAAATATCAAAGAGAATATCAAAGATTTACTGGATCCATTTCAGGCAGGTCATTATTATAACCGGGCGATGGGAGGATCATTTTCAATTAAAAGTGTTCTGTTTACGATATTTCCGGATGATCCGGAATTAAATTATCATAATCTGGAAGGTGTACACAATGGCTCAGAGGCAATGACGATATTTCCGAGGATAAAAGATATGCCTGCGGAGGAACAGAAGAAGGCAAGGCATAATTTGTTGAAGTATTGCGAGCTGGATACATATGCGATGGTGAAAGTGTGGGGAGAACTTGTGAGAGTTGTGGAAGGAGATGCAGAAGATGGAGATTGAAAAAAGAAGTAGAAAATTTTAAAGATGTAATAAGGGCAGATTATAAAAAATGGCTTGATGAAAAACCTCTTATGAAGAAAGATATAAGGGTTTATGTTGATGCATTATATCAAGGTTATCTTGATGCATGTAGGACTTTTAAATGGTCATCGGAGTCGAAGGTTAAGAAATGTAAAAATGATGTTGATAAAAGAGAGAAGATAAAAAAAATTTGCGAAGGGGAAAAACCGAGTGGGTGTGCATATCAGATAAGGGAATATTTAACAAAAGATAATTCAATAGATTTTAATGAGAAACATGTGGAATTATGTAAAAGTTTACATGAAAATTTTAAGAAAAACGGAGTAATGGTGTCATATGGTCAAGCACAAAAGATTGTAAACATGGCATTTAAATATTTATATTGCTGTAAACTTGATGATAAAATGAGAGAGCGTTTTAAAGCTTGTCATATGCCTTTGGATAGTTTTAGTTTAGAATGGTTTAAAAGGTGCTTTAAAGAAGAAGATTTTTTTGACAAGGACTATTTCACTAAATTGCCAGATAAGCTTTTTAAAAAAGTAGATGGTGAAAAATTGCTGTTAAAAGCAGAGTCTATAGGTTCATGGAGTTCAATCAAAACATTATCAGAAAACGAGACAGAGGAAATGATTAGGTATCCATATGAATTTTACAGAGATGATAAAGAAATATTGCGAAGAATATAATGAAAAAAGAAGTAAAAGAGAAATTTACCCATTGCAATTGGATTTTATTGTCTGGCCTAAGATGCAAAAGATTATGGCAGCGGAGGCTTTTATAAAAACAATGGAAGAAAGTGAAGATGAAAAGGAATATGAAAAAATAAATTAGAAAAATATGATATAAAGGATTCATTGAATCAAGTGTTGAAAGATAGATTAAATAGAATCAGAGATTTAATCGGAGAAAAATAAGATGGAAAAACAGTGTTTCAGCACTGTTTTTTATATGATCAGAAATGAGCCATTTTTACCCCATACAATCATATATCCTATTATTTATCAAGCACAGATTGAGTGAAAAAGTTGAAAATATCCATTTATTCAAGAAAATCAATAGAAAAATTATTAGAAAAAGATTTTCCGGAAAATGCAGTGGTAATCAGTTTCTATGATCCGCCAGGAAAATTCCGTGATGATGCGGAATACAGGCCGGTAGACTATTCGGCGAAAACGAATTGTGTATTTCAGGCAGCACTGCATGACATTGATCTGGCAGTATTGCCGAAATATCATTTGACTTACGAGACATATTTTCCAGAAGTAGATGATCTTGCAGAATTTATTTTCAATGCAAAAAAAGAAGGAAAAGATATCATCTGTCAATGTGAATATGGCGAAAGCAGAAGTTCAGGATGTGCGGCGGCTATCCATGAATATTTCTATAAAGACGGTATCAAGATATTTGCTGATTATAGATATTATCCGAATCAGATGGTGTATCACAAGGTGTACGATGCGCTTGAAAAAATATGGAGTTGAAAAGAATGTGATAAGAGAAAGTGGTGAATAGATTTATATGATGATAGAATTAAAGCAAGAGATTTTGGATTTGATTGAATCACCGAAATTGCATGCATATTTAATGGAAGATGCAGAACGACTGAAGTTGAGAGACTATGTGTCAATTATTGCCGGAGCACCAGTCAGTTTAAAAAGAAAACAGGGATTATTGTATAAGCTGAGAGCAACATCAGACACAAAGCAACAGGATACGGATTATTTGAAATTATGCTGTGAGTGTATTGATCAGGCAGTGCAATATTTAACGATGGAAAGTGAAAAGATTTTTTCTTATACAACTGATGGGATATGACGATGATAATAAAAAAGTGATATTATAGATGGTTATATATTATGACATCCCTTGAAGATATGAAAAAGGCAGTACAGGAATATTACTGGAATGAACCGGATTCTACATGGAACACTTTATATTGGCGGGTTGAATTATATCTTGATGGTGAGCATGAGATTAAGAAAAACGAATTTTTATCACCGATGTACACATACATCATGAATAAAGATGGAGAGATTCAATATTTTATTCATGAAAAGTATCGTCAAATTATTTGAAAGGACCTTAGGAAGTATGGCAGAGTGGCTGTTTCATTCTGTATGCCCAGATTTAAACCTGCCTGTTCCGTATCAGACGGGAGATGTTCTGTTTATAGATTGCAGACCATATGCACCAGATGCTTTTTATTGTCGGCTCAAAAGAAGTAGGAGATGATTGCTGTGGAATACAATGTGAATATGTGAATCCGGAAGGAGAGATTGAAACCGGTGCGTTAAAACATGGGGATTATTTCTTTAATCATAGAGAAGTGTATCAATATTTATCGCCGCTATATAAGGCAAAGATTGTTTCAAAAGATGAATTAAATTGGGATGATTATATTAAAGGAAAACAAAATGTTAGCAAGACCGCATAAAGGAGTATTTTTTGGTTAATAGACGGAAAAATCTGGGCAGTTCCATTTGACAATCAAAAATATAAATCTGGGATTTCAAAATCAGGGGATTCTTATGTGCACAGAAAAATCTGGAAGGAGATAAAGCCTCGAAAGTGTCGATATCCATATAATTATTATCCTAGAGGGCGAGTTGAAATTACTTCAAAAAATGTATGTATTCTATATATGAATCCCAATATAGGTGAAGAATATATGGACGAAATAATGAAGAAATTTGGACTGGTTTCCGTATCAAAAATAATTTACGATAATAGCAGTCATTATAGATCTTATCTGGACAATGGATGGAAGGCAGATAAAAAATGAGGATTATTATTGTCAGGAGAAAAAATGTATGAAGATATGGCTGGATGATATACGACCTACTCCGGAAGGATATGTATGGTGTAAAAGTGTGAATATTGCCAAGAGAACCATTGAATCAGCGGAGGAACCGATTGTGTTAATTGACTGTGATCATGATTTGGGAGATTATGCTTATGATGGCGGGGATGGGATTAAATTATTGGATTGGCTGGTGGAAAATAAACGTTTTTATCCAATCAGGCTTCATACGATGAATCCTGTTGGTAGAGAAAATATGTTGCGGATGATTCGGAGATATTGGTAGGAGTAGAGGAAAGAGATATATGACAAAGAAAGAAGTATGTTATAAAAAATTGTAAAGAGCAAGATCCACCCGTGTATTACAGTATTGTCATTTTGACAATTTTGTATTACTTACGAGTAACAGACCTTGATTGGGATTACGTCCCCATACCCACGTGAAAATATAATTGCTGGCAATTATATTTTAGCAGATATGCAGGCATATCTGGATAAGAGTCACAGACAACAAAATAATGAAATTTTGATAAGGCATTCACCTGGAATAGGTGAGTGCTTTTTTTTGCTTTCAAATATTTAGTTAACGAAAAAAAAAAAAAATCTCCTCAGGGGCTGTAAAAATGCCTCTCAGCGTTTCGTTTTATGTAAGGGTATTTTGGACAGGAAAAAATAAAAAAATTTTATCAAGAACCTGTATTTATGCCCTTCATCTTTTGAATATGTGTAAGGACATTTTTTGAGCCGGTATAAAAATGATTTTTACAACAATTAGAAACAGAAACGAGGCGAGAAAAGAATGAAATATGAATACATGAAGGAGTCAGAGCAGATGCTTCAGTACTTCCAGTTTCAGTTTTTGCTAAAGCTGCGCATTTCTCAAACTGCAAAATATCTTTATATGATTTTGTATGACCGGGCGCGGATATCGAGAAAGAATAGCTGGATAGACAAATATGGAAATGTTTATCTGATTTTTCCGATAGAGGAATTGTCTGCTCAAATCGGCAAATGTAAATCTTCTGTAAAAACAGCATTGAAGGAATTAGATGATGTGGGACTATTGGTTCGTAGATCCGGTGGTTTTTCAAAACCCAATCATTTATATGTAAAAATTCCATCTGATGAGATCGGTTTACAGACGGTTGATGATAAGGCGGTTGAAAAGATAGCTGTAACAGAGTCGGAAAAAGCAACCTTCATCTGGTCGTAAAAATGGC
>VOFC01002161.1_pt1 | contig 43990 bp, 50 predicted proteins | sample 5384161 | NCBI WGS metagenome assembly VOFC01 (sample SAMN12384722, study PRJNA508395) | human gut metagenome | isolation source: healthy gut B | host: Homo sapiens | reverse complement strand
CTGCGGCACTTCGCGGCCGGTGCAGGTTTCAACCAGCGTTTTTTCAGCGCCCTGCGGGTAGCGCATGGGCAGCGGCTTGACCGAAAACGCCCTGCATATCGCGCACCAGGGAGCACATTAGATCAATGCACTCCGGCTTGTTTCGTTCAATGCCGATGATGCAGTTGGGAATGTTGCAATACTTCATGACGGCAGTAATGCCGGAAAGGATCGTATCACTGCATTCCAGCATCTCGCGCGTATCCGTGGACAGATACGGCTCACACTCAGCTGCGTTGATCAGCAGGGTGTCAATGCCCTCTGCTGCCAGCTTGACATGCGTCGGGAAACCGGCGCCGCCAAGGCCAACCAGACCGCAGGCCTGCACAGCTGCCATCAGGCTCTTTTTATCGGTCACAACCGGCGGCACACAGGCCGGGTCAACCGTCTGCTGGCCATCGGCTGCAATCGCAACCGCCTGGCAGGTAGAACCGTTGACCATGCGGAACGGTGCAACGCCCTCAACTGTGCCCGAAACGCTGGAATAGATATTGGCACTGACAAAGCCGCCGGCTTTGCCGATGAGCGTACCAACACAGACCTGATCGCCTTTTTTGACGACCGGCTCTGCAGGTGCACCAATGTGCATCGACATGGGAATAATCACGTGCGCAGGCGTGGCCATTGTTACGGTAGCCATCCCGGCCGTGCCCTTCTCATGCGGCACTGCGGCACCCTTGGCAGAGCGCTTCAGGGATTTAAACATGGACTCATTTCCCCCATTTCATTGTCTGCCCTGTTATGGAAAGCTCCGGAGCCGGTCATCCCGTCCCCGCTGATCACAGCGATCGCCGATACACCTTTTTATAAAGTCAAACCGTCATTGCCCCCACTGCCAGCCGAATCAAAAAAGCTGAGCCGCCGGGCCGATGCCGTTCCATGGCCGCAAAAACAAAAACCGCCTGCATTTATCAAATGAAACCCAGGCCGTTTTCAGGCTTTTGGGGCACACTGCCCCTTTACAAAAGATGTATTCTTTCCCAAAAGGCAAAATAAATACAGTATTATTGTAGCATTTTTGCCGTACAAGTCAAGAAGAAAGGGTCGCAAACCGCAATACAAAGTCGAATGTTTATACTAAAAAGTAAATTCTTTATGGGTTGCTAATACCGCCGCTCTGTTGGGCTTTCCACGGAAAATGCCTGTTGTGTATGTTGTTAATTTTTAGACATAGCGCATTGTTTCCTGTTGTTCCCTAAGGTGTATCTGAAAACAAAGAAAATGACGAATATTTCGCAGACACAAGCAGGATTTAAGTCAAAGAGCCTTGGAATCCTTTGTGAATTCCAAGGCTTTTTAACGCAAAATCCCGCTGCGCTTGTAGAAACAGACGATATTTTCGACGTTTCAGATACACCCTATGGATTTTCTGGATTAAACACTCTGCGGGCTGCCGGTGTTCCCAATCCCCCGCCGCCTTTTGCGCAGCGGTTCATTGCCCGTTTTTGCAGCCAAACCGCTGCGGCAAGCCAGAGCAAAAGCGCATATATTTTGTCATCTCTTGAGTCGCCCTGCATTTTATGCTCGTTGCTTCGTAATTTCCATATTTTATCAAAAAACTTCAAAAACGTGTTGACAAATGTCTGCCAGTCCGCTATAATAACTAAGCGTTGAGGGCAGCGCGAAAGCAAAGCTTCTTAACAAACATGCAATGGGGATTTGCATAATGGTAGTGCGACGGACTCTGACTCCGTTTGTGGGAGTTCGATTCTCTCATCCCCAACCACCGCAGCAGCAAAGTTGCTGCGGATTTTTTTTCGGGGTGTAGCGCAGTTGGTAGCGCGCTTGGTTCGGGACCAAGAGGCCGTGGGTTCGAATCCCGTCACTCCGACCACAAAAAGCTCTTTCACCGTCTGGTGAAAGAGCTTTTTGTTTTTCACGGAGTGACGGGATTCGAACAGCCCGCTCTCGCCACAGCGGGACACAAACAGTCCAGTGGACTGTTTGCGAGGGTGCGGGAGAATCCGCGCCCGTTTGCCGCATAGAGCTCTTTGGACGGTGCCGAGGCAAAACAGTCCGCGGAAAAACTCTCAGCGCGCCAACCAGCAAAGCCACTCACGCATCTTTTTAAAGATTTTCCCCCGCCCTTCTACAAAAATCTGCCAAGAGCATTTTCAGCCCTTGGCAGCGAAGTCTTTATTTCACCATCAATAAGTTTTCATCCGGATTTTATTTGGGTATGCCTCATTCAATCGTTTCAAAGCAAACCGTATATCCAAGCTCTTCTACCAAATCATTGTCAATGATTTTTCTAATGATATTTTTTGCATTTTCAAATGCTTTATATCACTCCGTTCCAGATCAAGGCCGCACTTCCGGTTCAGGCAGCCGCGGCAGTAGCATAAAACTCAATTTCTTTATTGGTCAGCATAACGCTTACCCTCCCCATTTTATTTCGAGCCGTCGCTGTTTTTTAATCCAGCTTTCCCATTTGTTCTTTCAAATCGGTCTTATTCTGCACAGCGGCTTCAATGGCAGCTGCCAGGGCCGCGGTAATGTCTGCCAGCGGCATGGCCGGGTACCTGCAGCTTTGCCTTCCAGCTGGCTGGCTGCATACGGCACATGCACAAAGCCCGCCCGTATATGGGGATTGCTTTGCACGGTATGCAGCACGGTATACATGACCGCATTGCAGACGTAAGTACCTGCCGTGTAAGACAGCTGGCAGGGATAGCCCTTTGCCTGTACCCCGCACACCATGGCCTTGACCGGCAGCTTGGCAAAATATGCCGGGGCACCGTCCTGTACCAGCGGTTCGTCCACCGGCTGTGCGCCGTCATTATCCGGGATACGGGCATCCGCCAGGTTGATGGCTACCCGTTCTACACGCAAACCAGCAGCGCCGCCTGCCTGGCCCACATTCAGCACCAGATCCGGCTGGCAAAGTTCGATTTGGCGCACCACTTCTGCGGTGCCGCGGGTAAAGCTTGTCGGGATCTCCCGCTTGATGATCTGCGCCCCGGCAATTTCATCCGGCAGCATTTTAACAGCTTCGTAAGCCGGGTTGATGCTTTCCCCCGAACGGGTCAAAGCCTGTAACTAAGACTTTCATTTCACTTTCCCTCTCCTCATCTTTTCAAATTATACCACACGTTTTTCATTTTTCACTCCTATTTACAAAAATATCCTACTTTATTCAAAAAAATGACCACGCTCGCACTTAGCGTGGTCATTTCATTAAGGCAATACCGCATAATTCTAATTGCCGATACAGCGAGCGAGGTGCGGCAGATGCTAAGCCAAAAGCACAGATAATACTGGATGCTGCAAAGGTGAGCGCCGCCAGTGGCGGAAACAGCGAACCGAAGCAGGGGCAGCGGTCGCAGAGTGCGAGGGGCTTTTGCCCCTGAAGCACGATGCGGGTACCGCAACCCGACATTATCGAGGCAACACAGATGCCGTGCCGCAGCCGCCGGAGCGGTGCTTGAGCCGTTAGGCGGAATTGTGCGGTATTGCCTTAACATATGTTACTTTATTTTTCCCTTAGCTGCTCTTCCAGCCCGGCGCGCGGGTAATATAGACCGTTGTATAATCGTTATACAGCACCATGCCAGGGCGGGCGCCGTTGGCTTTCCAGATGTTGCGCACCTCGGTGGTATCCACCGGCACCTTGGCACCGCCATTCTGGCTGGAGTGCAGCACAGCCAGCTCTGCGGCCTCCTGTTTGGTGGTGTCCGGCACATCCTCGCCGCGGCTCATAACCACCGTATGACTGCCGGGGCTTTCTGTACATGGAACCAGACATCCTTGCCGCGGGCAGTGTGCAGGGTCAGCTTATCGTTTTGCAGGTTGTTGCGCCCGATCAAAATTTCAAAGCCATCGCTGGAGCGGTAGCGCAGGAAATCCGCCGGTTTCTGTTTGCGTTCCCGCTGCTTATAGTATTTCAGGTAGCCCTGGCTTTTCAGCTCGGCGCGCACTTCGTTCAGGGCCTGCTCGCCGGGGGCAGTCTCCACCTCATACAGAACATTGGCAAGGTATTCGATCTCATCCTCGCCCTCGAGCAGCAGCTTTTTTTCAGCATCTGGCCGGCGGTCTGCTTCTTTTTATAATCGCGGAAATACTTCTGCGCGTTCTCGTTGGGTCCAGGCGGGGGGTCCAGGCGGATGGTCACATCCTCGCCGGTATAGTAGTTTTGCACGGTGGCCTGGCGGTCGCCTTTCTGGATGGCCCACTGGTTGGCCTGTAGCAGCTCGCCGTACAGGCGCAGGGTATCGGCTTTTTCACTCTGGGCCAGTTCCTCCCGCCGGGCGGACTGTTTGCGCACAGCGCGTTCGTACAGGTTATGCACCGCTTTGTACAGCTCGCGGCTCTTCTGCTTCAACCGCTCGGCGCGGTCCTTGGTGGCGTAATAATCCTCCAGCAGCTCGCTGTAGGTGGGGTACTGCGTTAAAATGGCCGCACTGCCGTACTGCTGCGGGATAAAAAAGCTGAACTCTACCGGCTTGTTCACACCGTCCGGCTGGGGGATGCGCACCGCCGTGGGGGTGCCGCCTGCAGCGTGTTCATCCTTCAGGTTTTCGATTGCGGCGCACAGGGCCTGCTTCTGTGCTTCGTCCAGGTCACAGGCCAGCAGGGGCGTTTCGCCGCCAAAGGCACGCCACACAGCCTCCCGCGCAACAACGGGGCCGACACCACCAACCGCTTTGCCCAAAGCAGAAGCCACCGGCAGGTCTTTTTTTCGCAGGCAGCGGCCACCATGGCGGCGGCGCTGGTTGCCAGAAAATCCGGCTTATTGGGTTTGGGCGGCAGCGTATACGGCAGGCCGGGCAGCAGCTGGCGCACCTCGCTGTCCTCAAAGTCCACACGCTTCAGCGCATCGATGATCTTGCCGCTCTGGATCAGCACCAGGTTGGAGTAACGGCCCATCAGCTCGGCAGCCAGGGTATTGGTTACCAGGTCGCCCATCTCATTGGTGCACAAAAGTCAAAAAAACACAATGCGGTCGCCGGGTTCCATATGCAGCCCTGTCAGACGGCCGCCGGTCAGGTGTTTGCGCAGCAGCATGCAAAAAAGCCCGGCGGGGTGAGCGGGTTTTCAAAGCTTTCTTTGGTCAGGCAGACACGCGCCGAGCCGCTGCGGGCAGACAGCAGCAGCTTGAACGTCTGGGTGCGAGTGCGCAGGGTCATCAGCACTTCATCCCGCGTCGGCTCAAAAATTTTATCAATTTTGGCATCCAGCAGGGTGCTGTTCAGTTCATTTGCGACCAGCGCAAGGGTCGCGGCATCCAATGCCATGGTGGTACTCCTTTTTTTTTTGGGGCAGGGTTTTATGAAAACGACAGCATTCTTCTCACGCGGCAGGATGGGTTCATCCCACCCCATAGTGTTCAGCCGCCGCAGGGGTTACAGGTAGCTGTAAGGGTCAACATCGGCCAGGCTGGGGCCACAGTAACTTCTTTGGGCAGGCGCTCGGTCAGGGCATCCGTCAGGGCAAACACCACCGGGTGTTCCGTTCCCCAGTGCCCGGCAACAACCAGGCCCACGCCTTTCTGCTTTGCCAAAATGGCAATGTGGTGGGCGGCTTCGCCTGTCACCAGGCAGTCTGCGCCCTCGTCAATGGCCTGCTGCAAATAGCTGCCGCCTGCGCCGCTCACTTCGGCCAGCTTTTCTACCGGGTGATCGGCTTCCACAAACTTGCAGTGGGTGTGCAGCATCCGGCTGCAGGTTTCGGCCAGCTGTTGGGCCGTGGTGGGCACGTTCAGCGTGCCGATGCGGCCGCAGTTATCGGCGAAATCACGGCGGTTCTCAATGCGCAGCAGGTCTGCCAGCACATCGTTCACACCGCCGGGAGCGGCATCCAGATTGGTGTGCATGCAGATGGCCGAAATGCCGTTCTGCAGCAGCATTGCGGGCACATCCTCCGCCGTCACGCGGCGCAGCGGGTCAAAGATGACCGGGTGGTGGCTTACAATCAGCTCACACCCGCTTTCGGCGGCATCGCGCACCACATCGGCGGTAATATCCAGCGCCGTCATAATGGAGGTAACCGGGCGTCCGGCATCCACCAAAAAAGGCCCACGTTATCCCAACTGCAAGCCAGCTCCGGCGGGGCGATCTGTTCCAGAATTTCCAGTACCTGCTGTACTTTTTACGGCCATAGTCCATCCTCCATTTCCTGTATCAGGGCATCCACCCCATCCGCCTGCGGGCCGGGTGCAAGGCCCAGGCGGTATTTTTCAGTTTGACCAGCTGCTGTTCACGGTAGGCCTGGGCTTCGGGCTGGCCCTGCGTTTTGCCGCACAGGCAGGCAAGGCCGGTGGGCTCCGCTGCCCGGCCAGTATACTGCGCGTTGATCACGGTATACAGCCGCCCGGCTGCACGGCACAGTGTCTCGCTTTTTAAAGGCAAAGCCGCGCTGGGCAAGGCCCTTGCGCAAAACGCTGTGCTTGGTGGCGGGTACAAAAACAAAGTTATACTGTTCGTTCCTCACCCAGGGGGCGGCATCCAGGATTTCCAGCACCGTTTCGGCCCCCATGCCGGCAATGATGATCTCCGTTGCCTCCCCCGGCTGCAGCACACTCAAGCCGGAACCGAGGCGGAACTGGATCTTATCCGCCCAGGGGGCGCAGGTCATGCGGGCTTTTTGCAGCGGGCCTTCCCGCAGATCACATGCAAAAACAAGCGGGCAGCAACCGCTGCCCGCCAGCCATGCACTGAGTTTTCCATGGTCACACCCAATATCGGCGGCAATATGGCCGGGCCGCACATAGGCAGCCGCGGCGGCCAGCCGCGCATCCAGGTGCGGCACAGGCTTACAGGTGTGCAAAGTAGTCATTCAGTTCGGCGCACAGTTCGTCGGGGTCCACACCGTGGACCATGCAGGCCTGCTCCACGGTCTCACCATGGGCAGCCATGCAGCCCAGGCAGTGCATACCCGTGTTCAAAAAGATGGGCACGCAGCCCTGGGAAGGATCGTTCTGCAGGATTTCGGCAATGATGGTATTACGGGTAACAGTCATGGTAATGTTCCTTTCTGCATTATACAAAACGTATAAAATGATAATTTATGACGGCATCTGGAAGGTCGCGTACAAACCCGCGCCTTGCAGAATGACGAACGATGTCAGGCAGAGCATGGCAAATACCGCCTTGCGCTCTGCGGACTTTTGCACGGCGAAGGTGCGGTTGTGGTGCACCAGCGCCAGCACCAGCGGCAGCACGGGCAGCCAGTAGCGCCCCTGCAGGCCAAAAATAGTGGTGTAATTGATGGGGGTCCAGTTGAGCGCCGTGACGAACGAAAGGGCAATCACGCAGAGAACAATACCCCAAACGCCCGCTTTGGTGCGGCGGCCCAGAGGTACGGTCTCACCCGCCTGCGGCAGCGCCGCGGCCAGCAAAGCCAGGATAAAGCCAACTCCCAGCACCCAGCTGGCATCCACGGTATACACAATGGGTTCGCCCAGGGCAGTGCCCAGCACGCCCTGCACCCACTGCGCCCCCTGCGCACTGAAAGAGCGCAGCAGCAGTTTGGCCGTGTTGGGCAGATTGCGGCAGATATACCCGGCGGAATAGGTGTAGATGGAATCGCCGTTTTCCTGAATGGAGCCAACCAGCTGTTCCGGCGTTAAGCCGCCCCACATGTGGGTCAGCTTATACAGCCCAACCGGGATGGCCAGCACCACAACCGCGGCAATGGCACCCAAAAAGATTTTCTTCTTTTTGGGGTCGCGGCGGATCTTCCAGTACAGCAGCGCCAGCAAAGCGGCACCAGCCGCGGCGGCACCACCGGCGCGCAGGATGCCCACGGTATCCACATCGCGGGCTGCATACAAAGCAGCGCCCATATTGACCTGCACCCAGCCGATAGCGGCCAGCACCAGCGCCAGAACTTTGGCAATGGAGCCAACCAGCCAGCGCTTGCCGGGCAAGGCAAGGTTGGCATCGGGAATCATAAAGATCAGCAGCACGGCGGGCAGATAAATTGCCTTAGCCGGGCCGATGAGCGCCGCCAGCACCACAGCAGCCACCGTTTCCGGCCAGCGGGCCGGGCGGGTGCGCAGGGTCAGGCAGAGCGCAGTAAAGCAGAAGAGATACCCCAGCACGGCGGCGTCCGCCGAAAGGCTGCCCGCCAGCTGCAAGGGCTGGGCCAGCAGTGCCACACCGGCAAAAATGCCGCGCAGCCGCTGGGGTGCAATATTGACCGCAGCCGCAGCCAATGCCAGGTACAGCGCCAGGTTGCACAGCCGCCCCAACAGCAGCATGCCATGGAAGCCAAGCCCCATCATGCGCGCCAGCGTAATGCCGGCAATCTGACCCAGGTAGAGCGTATTGTTGATGGGGTCCGCCGTTACATAGGTATCGGAGCTGACAGTCGCTTCACCGCTGCAGCCCGCATCTCCCAGGTGTTCCAGCATTTCCTTGTAAGCGTAAATGCCGATATCACCGGTATGATTTTTGAAATAGGGAGCATCGCAGCTACGCACCAGCAGCATATCATCATCGTCCGCCACCGGCTGGCCCAGCAATGTGCTGGACTGGCGGTAGCATTTGGCCAGGTGGGTGTATTCATCGGGGCCGACAAGGGGCGGCGTTAAAAGGCAAACGCCACGCCCAGCACCGCACCGCACACCAGCACCACCTGCCACAGCTTGGCGCGGTGGGTGAGCAGGATAAAGCCCGCCACCACCGCCGCAAAGGTCAGCACGCCCAGCAGGCGGGAGATCACATGGGACCAGCTGCCGGAATCATTGACGACATACTGCAATGCCGGATGCCCGACGATGGAATCCGTTGTGCCGTTTGCATTCCGGCGGGTCATCTGCTGGCTGGTGTCGGCATCCGTCCAAAGGCCCAGCAGGTGGTACACATCCCAGTCATCGCCGGGGGTATACCACAAGCGCAGGGTCATGTTGGGGTTTGCCAGGTCATAGTCCGCTTCGGCATCGGCTGTGCCGGGGCGGTATAGGGCGCATCAAACGTGATGGCCGCAAAGGTGTTATCTTTAATGGTAATGCAGTCCAGCTCACCGTTCGCCACGGCGTTGCCATCGGCATCCAGCAGTGCAGCGTACAGGGTGCCATGCCGGAACGCCCAATTATGGGTGGTCAGGTCCAGTCGAACCCCGTAAATGCGCTGCCCGCTTTTGAGCGGAACGGGCAGGTACAACCCGGTTGTGCCGTCATCCTGCGTTGCAGCGTCCGCCGTGGCAGGAATTACAACGGTACGGGTATAATCATCGTTGACGATTTCATACACCGGCTGGTTATCCACCCGCTGGCCAAGGTCAAACCCGGCCCACGCGGCCACAGCGGCGGCAGCCAGTGCCACCAGCAAAGTCAGCCACAGCAGGCGGTGCCGCTTGCAGAAATCTTTGATTTTTGCATGAAGCCCTCCCCTGCTTTAGGGTTGCTTACAGACAGTTTTATTATACATGATGATTGGCGAAAGTGCAATATTAGCCTTACTGCACTTTACTTTTCTCATTTTCCCTCTAGCTTTTAGGCTAGAGAATGATATCATCTATGTAAAAAATCACATAAAGAGGTCGTGATATTGCTATAATTAACTGATACAAAAACACCCCCGTCTGCATTACCAGGCGGGGGGCATGTTATTGCATTACGAGAAACGGTCGCGCAGGTTCTTGAAGAAGCCCTTGCGCTTTTCGTAGTTATCCTCTTTCATGCTGTCCTCAAAAGCTTTCAGGGCTTCGCGCTGGGCGCGGGTGACCTTTTAGGGATCTCAACATCGACGATCACATACTGGTCACCGCGGCCGCGGCCATTCAGGTACTGGATGCCCTGGCCGCGCAGGCGGAACTTGGTGCCGCTCTGGGTGCCTTCGGGGATATGCTGCACAATGCGGCCATCCACGGTGGGCACCTCAACGTCATCGCCCAGCACAGCCTGGCTGAAGGTGATGGGCACATGGATGGTAACATCGTACCCGTCACGCTCAAACATCGGGTCGGCCTTAACGGTAACATGCACGATCAGATCGCCGGCCGGGCCGCCGTTGGAACCGGCATCGCCCTGGCCGCGCAGTGCAATGTTCTGGTCATCATCAATACCAGCGGGGATATTGATCTCCAGGCTCTTGCGCGCGGCGGTCTTGCCGGTGCCGCGGCAGGTCTTGCACGGGTTGCGGATAATGGTGCCGCGGCCGCCGCCGCAGTGGCTGCAGGGCTGCTGGCTCTGCATTACGCCAAAGGGGTGCGCTGCTGTGTTACAACATAACCACGGCCGCCGCAGTCGGGGCAGGTTTCGGGGCTGGTACCCTTTGGCCGCACCGGTGCCGCCGCAGTCGGGGCAGGTATCCTGGCGGTTGATGGTGATCTTCTTGGAGCAGCCGTGGGCGGCTTCCTCAAAGGTCAGGATCACGCTGGCCTGAATATCATGGCCCTTTGCGGGGTACATTGGCGGTGCGGGTGGAAGAACCGCCGCCAAAGCCGCTGAATCCACCGCCAAATCCGCCGCCAAAGATATCGCCAAAGATGTCGCCCAGGTCCACGCCGCCAAAACCACCGCCGAACCCGCCTGCACCGCCGCCGTTGGCAGCCGCATAGTTGGGGTCTACGCCGGCAAAACCGAACTGATCATAGCGCTGGCGTTTCTGCGGGTCGGAAAGCACATCGTTGGCTTCGTTTACCTCTTTGAACTTCTCCTCGGCATCCTTATCGCCGGGGTTCAGGTCAGGGTGGTACTTTTTGGCAAGTTTGCGGTAGGCGCTCTTGATCTCGGCATCCGTGGCGTTTTTGCCGATGCCCAGCACCTCGTAATAATCTCTTTTTTCTGCCATATGATCACACCTTTATGTGTTGAAGTAAGTTGACTTTTATTCCTTTCCCCTATGGGAACAGCCGGTTCTTTGTCCGTAAGGGCGTACAGCCTGTGCCTGCAAGCGGCAACGTGATTTCACTGCGGGCACACGCTGTGCGCCCCTACGGACGGGACGACGCAGCTTTGTGGGCTTAACCCCACAATGGCCGCCGCCGGAATTGCCTGGCGGCGGCCTTTTGGGTTACAGGGATGTTCCCCTGTTTATTCTGTTATCTTACACCTCGTGGAAGTCAGCGTCAACAGCACCGTCATCCTTCGGGGCGGAACCGGCATTGCCCGTGGGGCCCTGCTGGGCGTCAGCGCCCGGCTGCTGGCCCTGCTGCTGGGTAGCCTGCTGGTAAACCTTCTCGCTGATGGCGTAGAAAGCCTTCTGCAGGTCGTCCTGCTTTGCCTTGATGGCCTCAATATCAGTACCCTTCAGGGCTTCCTTCAGGGCGTTCAGCTTAGCTTCGCACTCGCTCTTCTCGGACGGAGAGACCTTGTCGCCCAGCTCGCCCAAAGCCTTTTCGGTCTGGAACACCATCTGGTCGGCGTTGTTGCGGGCATCAACATCTTCGCGGCGCTTCTTATCCTCAGCAGCATACTGCTCGGCATCCTTAACGGCCTTGTCGATGTCATCCTTGCTCATGTTGGTGGAAGCAGTGATGGTAATGCTCTGCTCCTTGCCGGTGCCAAGATCCTTAGCGCTTACATGCACAATGCCGTTGGCATCGATATCAAAGGTAACTTCGATCTGGGGCACGCCGCGCGGAGCCGGAGCGATGCCATCCAGGTGGAAGGTACCCAGGCTCTTGTTGTCGCGGGCAAACTCACGTTCGCCCTGCAGAACGTTGACTTCAACGCTGGGCTGGTTGTCAGCAGCAGTGGAGAAGATCTGGCTCTTCTTGGTGGGGATGGTGGTGTTGCGCTCAATGATCTTGGTGCAAACGCCGCCCAGAGTCTCAATGCCCAGGCTCAACGGGGTAACATCCAGCAACAGCAGACCCTTAACGTCGCCCTGCAGAACACCGCCCTGGATGGAAGCGCCGACAGCAACACATTCATCGGGGTTGATGCCCTTGAACGGCTCGCAGTTCAGTTCCTTCTTGACAGCGTCATAGACAGCGGGGATACGGGTGGAGCCACCGACCATCAGGACCTTAGCCAGGTCAGAAGCCTTCAGGCCGGCGTCAGCCAGAGCCTTGCGGACAGGGGCCATAGTGCGGTCAACCAGATCAGCGGTCAGTTCATTGAACTTTGCGCGGGTCAGGGTCATATCCAAGTGCTTGGGGCCGTTGGCGTCAGCGGTGATGAACGGCAGGTTGATGTTGGTGGAAGTGGCGCTGGACAGCTCGATCTTTGCCTTTTCAGCAGCTTCCTTCAAGCGCTGTGCAGCCATCTTATCCTTGCGCAGGTCGATGTTGTTTTCCTTCTGGAAATCCTCAGCCATCCAGTCGATGATGCGCTGGTCGAAGTCATCGCCGCCCAGGTGGGTATCACCATTGGTAGCCAGAACTTCAGTAACGCCATCGCCCATCTCGATGATGGAAACATCGAACGTACCACCGCCCAGGTCGTAAACCATGATCTTCTGGTCGGATTCCTTATCAATGCCGTAAGCCAGAGAAGCTGCGGTCGGCTCGTTGATGATACGCTTTACGTTCAGACCAGCAATGGTACCGGCGTTCTTGGTTGCCTGACGCTGGCTGTCGTTGAAGTAAGCGGGAACGGTGATGACAGCCTCGGTAACGGGCTCGCCCAGGTAAGCTTCGGCATCAGCCTTCAGCTTTGCCAGGATCATAGCGCTGATCTCTTCGGGGGTGTAATCCTTGCCGCCGGCGTGAACTTTCTCGGCAGTGCCCATCTTACGCTTAATGGAGGAGATGGTGTTTTCGGGGTTGGTGATAGCCTGACGCTTTGCAACCTGGCCTACCAGACGCTCGCCGGTTTTGGTAAAGCCGACAACAGACGGGGTGGTACGGGCACCCTCAGCGTTAGGGATAACAACGGGCTCGCCGCCCTCCATAACAGCTACGCAGCTGTTGGTAGTACCAAGGTCAATGCCAATAATCTTACTCATAATATAAAACTCCTTTCATATTCCTCTTTCAGGAAACATGGAAATGTGAATGTCTTAATCTATATCTGAACGGGCTTTTGCACCCGGTTCATGCTTTGTTATTCGGCCACAACCACGGTTGCATGGCGGATGATCTTATCGCCGATCATGTAGCCTTTCTGGAACACGCGCACCACAGTGCCGCTTTCCTGGCCATCCTCTGCCGGAACCTGCTGAACAGCGTTCATAAAGTTGGGGTCAAAGGGCTTGCCCATGGATTCGATCTCGGTGATGTTCAGCGTTTTCAGAGCTTTTTCGGCTTTGTCCAGCGTCATCACAACGCCCTTTTTATAGTTTTCATCGGTGCATTCGGCATTGGCTGCCATATCCAGCGTATCCAGAATTGCCAGGATCTGGTTGACCGCGTGGGAAACACCATCGTTGAACTTCTGGTCAGCTTCGCGGGCGGAACGCTTGCGGTAATTGTCATACTCTGCAGCGGTGCGCAGCATCTGGTCTTTCAGCTTTGCGTTGGCCTGCTCGGCGGCTTCCAGCTTTGCCTTTACGGCTTCCAGCTCTTTGGATTTTTTGCCGAACCAGTCTTTCTTTTCGGTCTTTTCTGCAGCGGGTTCAGCTTCCTGCTTATCGGATTCTGCTGCGGGCGCTTTTGTTTCAGCAGCGGCCTGTTCCTGTTCAGTTTCAGGCTGCTTCTTTGTTTCTTCGCTCATGTCTGCTCCTCCTTTTTTTACCGGACATTGATTGCCCTAACTTAATTGCAAAATAATTCAAAACGGGGATCAAGTGTTCGTACTCCATGCGGTTGGAGCCGATCACCGCCACCGTGCCGTACAGCCCGCCGCCCGCAAGGTAACGCTTGCTGACGATGCAGAGGTTCGGCATGGCGGGCTCGATATCCTCGCCCAACGTGGCGGTCACTTTGCCGCTGCCCGGTTCGCTCAGGGCGCGGGCCGCTTCGTTGTCAGAAAAAACTTCCAGCAACGCGCCAAGGTTTGTGCGCACATCCGGCATCTTGGCCAGGTACTGCACGCCCTCCAGGTAAAACTGCGGGCGGGTGCGAACCAGCGCTTCGGCGGCGAACACCACCGGCGCCAGCCTGCGCCCGGCGGAAAGCACCAGGCTTGCCGTCAGCGACGGGGTCAGATCCTCCGGTGCCACAAAGGTCGGGCTGCTGTTCAGCAGGCGGGCCATCTCATCGGCATCCTCCCGCGTCAAGCCGGTGTGGATACGCGCCACACGGGTGCGCACACCGCCGGAGCTGGTAACCGCCAAAACTGCGGCGGAATACCGCCCGACCTGCACGACCTCAAAATGGGCGATGCACAGATCCTCGGCCTGCGGGGTGGTAGCCACTGCGGCACAGCCGGTATAATCGGCCAGTGCGCGGGCGGCGCTCTGCGCCAGCTTTTCGGGCTCAACGTCCATATCGGCAAACAGCCGGTCAATGTTTTCGCGGTCCGCTGCGCTCAGTGCTATGGCGGCGGGGGCTTCCAGCAGGTGGTCTAGGTAGTACCGGTACCCCTTAGGGCTGGGCACGCGGCCTGCGCTGGTGTGCGGCTGCTCCAGCAGGCCAAGCTTTGTCAGCGCGGCCATCTCGTTGCGGAGCGTTGCGCTGGAAAGTGCCATGTCAAAGTGGCTGGCCAGCAAACCGGAGCCGACCGGCTCGCCGCCGGTAGAATAAATGGCAACAATCGCTTCCAGAATGCGCTGCTTGCGTGCATCCATCGTCATGCTGCCCTCATCTCCTTGTTTGCTTTTTTCTTGTTTAGCACTCTCTCTTCCTGAGTGCTAAATTTATTATATCCCAACTCTTTGTTCTGTCAAGCCCTTTTCATAAAAAAGTTTCAAACTTTAACAGATTTGACACAAACGCCGCGGCAAAGGGTGGTTTTTGCCCTCCGCCGCGGCGTTTTTCTGTTATTTTATCTTGTTTTGCTGCCCGCCAGACAGCAGGGTGATGCCGGCCAACGGTTCATTCTTCCATCCACTTTGCTAAAAAATGCCGCGGCAATGTTTACTGCGCGGGCGGTCTCGGTATCAGGGGCTGCATCCTGCGGGCGGCCGGTCAGCAACACACCGCCTTCCACATCCCCCCTGCACCACAATGGGGCAGACGCACAGCAGCACCGTTTCCCCTTTGTCAAAGGCCGTAATGCGGCGGGCAGCGGTTTCCGGCGCGGTGTAAGGGCCGCGCATGGCCAGCAGCCGGGCGGCGGCATCGCTGATCTGCCGCCCCAGCAGCTGCCCTTTGCCCGTGCCGGTGGCGGCCACAATGCTTTCCCTGTCACACACCAGCACAGGGCGGCCCAGGTTTTGGCCAGCACCTCGGCATACACCCCCCGGCCAGTTCGCCCAGCTCCACCAGCGGGGAATATTTTTGAACACCACCTGCCCATCGGCAGCGGTAAAATTTCCAGTGCATCGCCCTGGCGGATGCGCTGGGTTCGCCTGATCTCTTTGGGAATGACCACCCGCCCCAGCTCATCAATCCTGCGCACGATTCCTGTTGCTTTCATTGGGTACCCTCCTGCCCTTCCATATTCTGTACAATATACCTATTATGGAAAGTGCGGCGGTTTATGTATGGTTCGTGCCTGTTTTTTTGTCAGTGCTTTATCCAGCCCCACAGCAGGGCATCATGCTGAACGGCTTGGCAATGTGGGCGTTCATGCCTGCTTCAAGCACCTTTTGCGGTTCCCTCAAAGCCATCTCCATTTTGGAGATATTATAACGGAGCGCCGCGTAAATTTCAGGATATTGGTTTTCTGCCCGCCAAATAGCCGCCTGCACATTGTCTGCAGCCTTGCCGCCTGTACTATCCGGGTGGTATACTGATACCAATGGCAATACCGCATAATTCTAAGTGCCGATACGGCGAGCGAGGTGCGGCAGCTGCTAAGCCAAAAGCGCAGATAATACTGGATGCTGCAAGGTGAGCGCCGCCAGTGGCGGAAACAGCGAACCGAAGCAGGGGCAGCGGTCGCAGAGTGCGAGGGGCTTTTTGCCCCCGAAGCACGATGCGGGTACCGCAACCCGACATTATCGAGCATTTTGGCGATGCCGTGCCGCAGCCGCCGAAGCGGTGCTTAAGCCGTAAGGCGGGAATTGTGCGGTGTTGCCCAATATATTTTGTGTGCCCCGCACACAGGGAACGAGGCTCCGCTATGGCTGAACTGCTGCAAACCACTCTGTGCTACCTGGAACAAAACGGCTGCTACCTGATGCTGCACCGCATTAAAAAGAAGAACGACGTCAACCACGATAAATGGATCGGTGTGGGCGGCAAGTTTGACCCCGGCGAAACTGCCGAAGCTTGTGCCATGCGCGAAGTGTGGGAGGAAACCGGCTTGACGATGCAATCCCCGCCTACCGCGGCATTGTGGATTTTACTTGCGAGCCATGGCCCGCCGAGCGGATGCACCTGTACACCTGCACCGATTTTACCGGCACGCTGACCGACTGTAACGAGGGCACACTGGAATGGGTGCCCAAACCCGAAGTAGAGAACCTGCCGATCTGGCAGGGGGACAAAATTTTCCTTCGGCTGTTGGCGGAGGGCGCACCGTTTTTCCATCTGGAGCTAACCTATCACGGCGATACCCTGGTGCAGGCGGTGCTGGAAGGCGAGACACTGCCCTGCGGTTGAACAGCCATTATAATAAAGGCAATACCGCATAATTCTAAGTGCCGATACGGCGAGCGAGGTGCGGCAGATGCTAAGCCAAAAGCGCAGATAATACTGGATGCTGCAAAGGTGAGCGCCGCCAGTGGCGGAAACAGCGAACCGAAGCAGGGGCAGCGGTCGCGGAGTGCGAGGGGCTTTTGTCCCCGAAGCACGATGCGGGTACCGCAACCCGACATTATCGAGCATTTTGGCAACGCAGATGCCGTGCCGCAGCCGCCGGAGCGGTGCTTAAGCCGTAAGGCGGGAATTGTGCGGTGTTGCCTAAAGAAATAAAATAAAAGCATGTGCAGTTTTTCGGGCTTTCCCAAAAACGCACATGCTCTTGTTTTTATTGGTTATTTCAGCAATCCGAAATGTTCCAGCGCATTCCAGATGCCGTCCTTATCCACATCGGTGGTAATGTAATCCGCCGCGGCACGGGCGTCTGGCCAAGCGTTGCCCATGGCAACCCCGATCCCGGCAAAAGCAAGCATCTCGGTATCGTTGCCGCCATCGCCAAAGGCAATGCTGTTTTCCCGCGTAAGACCCAGATGATTGAGCGTTTCCTGCAAAGCCGTTCACCTTACCGCCGGTTGCGGGCAGGATATCGACAAATTCTTCGCTCCAGCGCACAGCGCGGCAGCCGGGCACGTGAGCCATGAACTCCGGTTCCTGCTCGCTGCTCAAAAAATGCGCTGAGCTGATACGTCGGGTAGGTAAAGCAGCGCTGGGCCGGATCGATGGTTTCCTGCGGGATCTCTTTCAAAAGTTTTCACACAGGGCATTGGTGCGGTTCATGTAAGCGGTATCCGCTTCCACAAAGGAAACCGCAATATCTGTTTTTTCCAGCCAGGGCAGCAGCTCGCGCAGTCCCTCCTGCGGCAGCGGGTGAGCGTAAAAGCAGCCGTCCTTATCCCGGCAATATTGGCCGTTCATCATCACCATGCCGTCAAATTCAAACGGCAGATCCTTTTTCAGGTAATGCAGGTGGTACGGCGGGCGGCCGGTTGCCAGGTAAAGCTGCACCCCTTTGGCGCGCAGAATGTTGAGCGCCGCCACGGTGGATTCCGGCAGGTGGTGATCCGGCGGCAGCAGAGTGCCGTCAATATCAAAAAAAGCAATGCGAATATCTCTGTTTTCCATGTTATTATTCCTGTTTCAGCTGTCGGCCCATCATTGTAGCCAACGCATCGCGGGCGGCCAACCGACCGGACAGAATATCATCCACCGCATTCACGATGGGCATTTCTACCTTATACTTTTTCGCCAGCTTGCAGGCTGCGGGCAGGGCATTGATGCCCTCCACCACCTGACCGACCTCTTTTTTGGCGGTTTCCACATCCTTTCCGCGGCCAATCAGCATGCCGGCATGCAGGTTTCGGCTGTGCATACTGGTGCAGGTCACGATCAGATCGCCCATACCGGAAAGCCCGGCAAAAGTCTCGGGCTTGCAGCCCATGGCCACACCCAGGCGGGCCAGCTCGGCGTTGCCGCGGGTGATAAGGGCAGCCTTGGCATTATCGCCGTAATCCAGGCCCATCGCAATGCCAACAGCCAGCGCGATCACATTTTTGACAGCGCCGCCCAGCTCCACGCCGCGGCGGTCGGTGTTGGTATACACGCGGAAGGTGGGGGTGGTAAAGATCTGCTGCACCTTGCGTGCGGCGGCTTCATCCGGACTGCCCGCCACGATCAGGGTGGGCATATCGCGGGCCACTTCCTCCGCATGGGTGGGGCCGGAAAGCGCCACCACATTGCAGTGGGTGTGTTTGCCATCCGCGGCCAGCTCCTGCTCAATGATTTCGGACATCGTCATCAGCGTTTTTTCCTCCACGCCTTTGGCCACATCCACGATCAGCTGCCCATCCGGGATATGCGGTGCCGCCTTGCGGGCGGTGGAACGCACAAAAACCGAGGGCACCGCAAACAGCAGCACATCACGGTCGCCGCAGATTTCTTCAATATCCGCGGTATAGTGCATATCGGCAGGCAGGCACATGCCGGGCAGGTTGGGGTGGGCATGGGTCACGCTCATGGCTTTCAGTTCATCGGGCAGGGCGCTCCACATGGTAACGTCACAGCCGTTTCCTGCCAGCATGCGTGCCAGCGCGGTTCCCCAGGTTCCGGCACCCAGAACACCGATTTTGGTTTTGGTCATCGTATTTGTTCTCCAATCGTTTATGGGCAATACCGCATAATTCTAAGTGCCGATACGGCGAGCGAGGTGCGGCAGATGCCAAGCCAAAAGCGCAGATAATACTGGATGTCTTATCGAGCATTTTGGCAACGCAGATGCCGTGCCGCAGCTGCCGGAGCGGTGCTTAAGCCGCAAGGCGGGAATTGTGCGGTGTTGCCTATGGTATCAGGTACGCCTTCAAGCTACACCTTAAAAGTGCCCCGTGCGGTTAAACTGTTTCCACCTCTCAATCAAAGAGTGGCGGCGCGGATCCGGCTTATCCGGCAGGTCCAGCGTAAAGCGCTCATAGCAGTTCACAATGCGTGTCTGGCCGTACTGGTGCTCCCGCGGGATGTTGGCTCCATAGGTCAGGTGGATATGCCCGTGCAGCATCAAAGCCGGGTGATAGGTATCCAAAATTTCATTGAACACCGTAAACCCGCGGTGCGGCAGGTCGCTGAAATCCCCATAGCCGTGCAGCGGCGCATGGGTAACAAGGATATCCACCCCGCCCGCGTGCTGGATCTTGCTGCGCAGGTGGCTGATGCGGCGTTTCATTTCCGCTTCGGTAAACTGCCAGGCACCGGCGCGGTAACGGCAGCTACCGCCAAGGCCCACAATGCGGTAGCCCTTGTACCAGTACAGGTCATCGTCAATGCAGATCGCACCGCGGGGCGGTTCTCTATCATAGCTGGCATCATGGTTGCCGTGTACATAAAGCACCGGAACCGGCGCTGCATCGGACAAAAAGTTCATATAATGCCGGCTCAGATCCCCGCAGCCGATGATCAGGTCGATATCGCGCAGCTTGCTGGGCTCATAGTATTCGCACAGGTACTTGCTCTCTTCGTCTGCCACTGCCAGAATTTTCATAGATCAGCCTCTTTCTCTGCAGGGAGCCGGTCGCGGTGGATGCCCTGCATGCGGTACATGGGGCGGGCACAGTCCATCAGTTCGTCAAATTCCGGCAGGTGGCCCTCCACTGCATCGCACAGCCAGTCCATATGCAGGATCTGCTCCGGGGTAAAGCCGGTTCGGCCCTCGTTCATCACAGTACCGTTCTGCGCGGTAATATAGCAGGCAAACGGGTCAATGCTGCCCGCAATAATGCCGCTGCGCAGGATGTTGGCCAGGTGGCGCACATCATGGGGCAGCTCGCGGCTGAGCAGCACATCCATCACACCGCTGTTCATGCCCCACCAATAGTTGACGGCAGTACCGTCGGTGCCGGATTTATCGCGGGTCCAGCCGCCATCCAGCACGGTGCGCACCACGTTTTTCATAGAACTGGCCCCAATGCCAAAACGGCGAAGCCAGATCCATCAGCGTGCCGCCGGGGCTGATGCGGAAAGTTCCGAACTCTCGCGCAGGGCGGAACGGCGTGGGGGTATCGCGCCCCGAGATCACCGTGATGCCCTGCTTCTGGAAGGCCTGGATCGGGTCCCCGGCAGGCAGGACCATTGCAGGCTGACCTTAACGCGCGGGTTGACCATCCGCGCGCCAAGGGCAAACGCATTGATGTTGGCCGGAACGCCAAAGGTGGGCGTATCCGCCACATAGCCCACGCGATCCTCCCGCGCCACAGCGGCAGCAATGGCGCCGGTGATGAACTTTGCCTCATACACGCGGCTGTAATAGGTGCGGATGGAAGCATACGGCATATCGACCGAGCAGTTCAGGATGCGCACATTCGGGTGGCGCAGCGCCGCGCGCAGCGAAGCCCCCACCAGTTTTGGCGAGGTTGTAAACACCATATCCGCGCCGTCCTGGATGGCTTTTTCCACCAGTTCATCGGCATTTTTGCCCGGCTCTGCGCCATGATAAGCCACGGTTTCCACCTTGCCGGCAAACACCTGGTCCAGCTGGGTACGGCCAAACTCGTGCTGGCTGGTCCAGGTAGAAGTTTCCGGCGTACGCTCGTTGACAAACGCTACTTTCAAGTGGCTGGGCTCACTGCGGATCCCCGGCAGGATGCGGTTCAGCAGGCTGTTCTTTTTGGCCGGGGCGGACGGCTGGGTGCTGAGCTTGACCGGTTCCGGCGCTCCAGCGCCAGAACGTTATCCCACACAGCGTCAATAGCTGCGGCAAACTGGGCGGGACTATAGGTTTTCAGCTCATCCAACTTATACAAGCGGAGCAACAGCAGCATAACATCCGCCGGGGTGGTGCGCATTTTATCGCCGCCGTGGGCATTATAAGCCTTGGTGATCCAGTTCATCAGGCTGACAACTTCCCGCCTTATCGTCTGCGGTCCACTTTTCATCCGGCGCTTTGCCCAGCGCTTTCTGCAAGCGGGCAAAGCTGCCCTCCTGCGTAAAAAATAGAATGCAGCCGGTACAGCCCGCACAAATGGGTAATACTCCATGAACTCGTAATATTCACGAATTTCCGGCGTATCATTGAACCGCGGCACAACGCGGAAAAGCTGAAAGCCACCGCCGGCCGCGGCCTTTTTATTGCTCTGCTGCTGTTTGTGGGCATTCCCCTGCCCGCACCGGCGCATGGACCGGCACCCTGGCCGCCAGCCTACTGGATATGGATTTCAAGGAAAGCGTTCTGGCCTGCATGGGCGGCGTTCTGCTGGCAGGCTGCATTATGGGCGTACTGAGCACTTTGGGCATTTCCGCTTTTGGGTGCAATCGCCGGTTGATTTTTTCCCTGATTGTATATGACAAAAAGCAGCCCCCGCGGGGCTGCTTTTTGTTATTATTTTACTTAGCCGTCTCTTCCTGCCTGCTCAACAGGATGCGGTCATTATCCAACCGGCGGCCCACATTTTTGGCGAACTGATCCAGCAGGCCGTCCACCGTGGTGTTGGCGCGTTCTTCCCCGCTGATATCCAGCACAATGTGGCCGGAATCCATCATCAGCGTTTGCCCAATTCCAGGGCGGCGTGCATGTTGTGGGTAATCATCAGGCAGGTGATGTGGTTTTCGGCCACAATTTTTCTTTGGTCAGCTCCAGCACCTTATCTGCGGTGGCGGGGTCCAGGGCCGCAGTGTGCTCGTCCAGCAACAACAATTTGGGGGTAACCAGGGTGGCCATCAATAGGGTCAGCGCCTGGCGCTGGCCGCCGGAAAGCAGGCCAACCGGCTGTTTCATCCTGTTCTCGAGCCCCAAGCCCAGCTGGACCAGCCGATCGGTAAACAGTTCGCGGTCCGCCTTGGTAATACGGGAAAACGGCGAAGTATGGGTGGAAGCGCGCAGATAGGCCAGGGCCAGATTTTCCTCAATGGTCATGTTGGGGGCAGTGCCTTTGAGCGGGTCCTGGAACAGGCGGCCAATAGCCTTGAGCGGCGGAAATCCGGCTGGAAGGTCATATCCACCCCATCCAGCAGAATACTGCCGGTATCCGGAATAAAGCTGCCTGCATGGCATTGAACAAGGTGGATTTGCCCGCGCCGTTGGAACCCACAATGGTAGCGAACTCGCCGCTTTCCATATGCAGATTGATATCGGTCAGCGCTTTTTTCTCGTTCACCGTACCGGGGTTAAAGGTCATACTGACATGGTTCAGATCAAGCATGGGTCTTGCCCCCCCTTTCTGGCTGACGGCACGGCGGCGGCGCAGCGCAAGGTTCTTTTTCAGGGCCGGGGCCGCAATGGCCAGCGCCACAATGACGGCAGAAATCAGCTTCAGGCACTCGATGGGAACATTGGCACGCAGGGCCAACGCAATGATAAAGCGGTAGATCACGCTGCCCGCCACAGCCGCAGCCGCTTTGACCCACATACCGCCGCGGCCAAACAGCGTTTCGCCAATAATCAGCGAAGCCAGACCGATGACCACCATGCCAGTGCCCAGGTTGATATCGGCGGATTTCTGATACTGAGCCAGAACCGCGCCGGAAAGCGAGGTCATGGCGTTGGAAACGCAAAGGCCCACCGTGATGGTGAACGCCGTGTTGATGGAGGAAGCGCGCACCATATCCGGGTTATCGCCGGTAGCGCGGATGGAAAGACCAAGCCGGGTGCCAAGGAATAAAATCAGCAGCGCGCAGGCCACGACTGTGACCGTGACGGCAACAATGAGTTTATAGGGAGATTTTTCGCCAAACAGGGCGCGGGCCATAGTGAACACTGTCTCAGTTTTCAGCATGGGAACGTTGGAAGAAAAGCCCATGATGGCAAGGTTTACGGTGTAAAGCCCGGTATTGGTAATAATACCCGCCAAAATGGACGGCACGCCCAGGTGGGTTTGCAGGAACGCGGTGACAAACCCGGCGCAGGCACCGGCCAGCATGGCCAGCACAAAACCAAGGAACGGATGCCCCGCCACTGCGGCGGTAGCCGACACGGCACAGCCAAGGGTGAACGCGCCATCGGTGGTCATATCGGCAATATTCAGCACACGGAAGCTCAAAAACAGTGCCATGGCCACAAGGGCGTAAATAAAGCCCAGCTCCAATGCGCTTTGCACAATGGCAAGGGTAAACATAAGCGTTGCTCCTTTGCATGTAAAGGCAATACCGCATAATTCTAAGCCGATACGGCGAGCGAGGTGCGGCAGATGCTAAAAAAGCGCAGATAATACTGGATGTCTTATCGAGCATTTTGGCAACGCAGATCCGTGCCGCAGCCGCCGGAGCGGTGCTGCGTCAGGCGGGAATTGTGCGGTGTTGCCTAAAAATAATAAGTAATAAAGAATAATGAATAATGGCTGTACGCCGCCCGCGGCGGCGTTTTTAATCAGGTATGCAGCTCCGGCGGGCGTTTTCGCTTGCCGGAGCTGCATTTCCTGCTTTATTGTGGTACCGCAGGCACCACACCTGCATTATTCTTTTTCATTCTTCTTTATTTTTTTAGGTTTTTACTGCTGGGTGGTAACTTCCACAACCTGGCTGGCCATATCGCTGAAAGCGGCGTAATCAATGCCCAGAGCGGCGGCAGTTTCGGTGTTGACGGTGATGATGCCGCCATCCATTACATGGTATTCAGGAACGTTGCCGCTTTCCAGGATATCCAGCACCATATCAGCGGTGTAGGTGCCAAGTTCGGTATAGTTGACTCCGCAGGTTGCAAAGGCACCGGCGGTAACAAAGCTGTCGGCACCGGTGTAGAACGGGATACCCGCTTCGGTCAGCGTCTCGGAAACAGCAGCTGCGGCGGCCATAACCACGTTATCGGTCGGGGTAAACACAGCATCAGCCTTGCCCACCATATTGGCGGCGGCGCTCATGATTTCATCGTTGGTGTTGCCGGTGCCTTCCACATAAGCAATGCCCTTTTCATCCAGGTAAGCCTTTGCTTCGGCAATGGGGGTGGTGGAATTGGCTTCGGAATTGGAGTACAGCAAGCCAACAGTCTTGACATCCGGGTTGATTGTCAGCATCATATCCAGGATGAACTGGGTGTTCAGCGCGTCAGAAGTACCGGTGACATAATCCAGGCCGGTGAGGTCTGCAGCGGCAGGGTCGCTGATGGCGGCGTACACAACAGGAATCTGATCTTCGGCGCAGGCATTGGCCATGCACTGGGCTGCCAGGGTGGCAATGGGCACCACCGCATCATATCCATCGGAAACCACCTGGGTGCCGATCTGGTTCAGCGTGGTAGCGTCGTTCTGGCCGTTGAAATCTTTATACTCAATGGTAATGCCCTTTTCGGCGGCTTTGGCGTCCAGCTCTGCTTCCACAGCGGTGCGGATCTCATCCAGGCTGGCGTGGTCCAGCTGCTGGACCACCGCAATTTTGTAAGACTTTGCGGTATCATCTGCGGCAGCAGCTTCGCTGCTGGTGGATGCTGCGGTATCGGCGCTGGAAGCAGCGGTAGAAGTGGTGGTGGCGGTGGAACCGCAGGCGGCGAGGGTGGCGAGCATAGCGGCGGCGGACAGAACAGCAACAAACTTTTTCATGGTAAAAGCTCCTTTTTATCATTCACATTTAAGGTGTATCGGCGGTTTGTTCCCGGCAGTGCCGGGGCGGGCAATCAGTTTGCCCAGCGCCATCGCTCCCGCATGGTGGTAATGCTTTGCTTTTTCATGGTGTTACTCCTGTTTGTGGTCTGTGCCAGGTATAACAAAAAAGCCCTTGCACAGAAATAGCTTTCTGTGCAAGGGCAGATCAATCAAATAATCTGTGGTGCCACCTTGCTTGCTGTGCCATAAACTGCACAGCCGCTCTGCGGAGAACTAACATTCCCCTGCCCTGTAACGGAGGCTTCCGTCAACGGATACTCAGCCCAGCTTTTCCCCGTGCCCTCGGCGAACCATTTATCCACTCCGCTTACCACCCCGTTCCCAGCATCGGGGGCTCTCTGTGCGTGCGCCTGTGGTTTTACTTTCGCTTCATTGGTTTAAAGTATTTATAGCACAAAGGCGCGGCCTTGTCAACAGGGGAATTTTAATTTTCTGTGTCAAAAAGTACAATCAGTTTTTGGCAATAATCCATAAGCGGCTTTTCTTCGGCCTGCACTTCGGGCTTAATCAGGCCGTTCTGCTCGGTGTAAGGGGTGTCCTTGTTGTCCAGCGCCAGGAACAAATCCGCCCCTGTGGCAATAAATTCTTTGCCCGCAGCTTCTGCCAGCGCGGTCAGGTCGTAATAATCGTTCTCGGCATCATCGCCCAGCAGGCCGCTGCTGCCACGCTGGGTATAGATCGTCAGCATGGAGCAGACTTCGCCCTGCACGGGGGAGCCTTCGCCGTTCAGCAGCATGCCGAAACGGCTGTAGTTGGCAATATAATTGCCGTCCTTCCAGGCACTCTGGGGCACATGGCCGTTGCTCAGCTGGCCAAAGAATTTATCGTCCGGGTACTGGCGCAGCACAAAGTTCATGTTGTCCATCATGGCAAGGTCGTCGCGGTCCAGCCTGCCCTTATAGGTGGTGTTCACCTGCAGGTTGGCATACAGCTGCTGTACCTGGGCATAGGCATCGCCAAAATAGTCTGCCATCGCATCGGGCTGTTCCGCCATAGCGGTCTTGAACAGCTGCAGGGCAGTCGTCATATCCTCATCCCGCAGGGCCTGCACAAAGTCCGCAATGCTCTCTGCCGGTTCGATCTCCGTATCTGCCAAAGCCAGCAGGCCATACATCGAAACTACGGTATTGCGCTCGGTGCCCAGCCCTGCCACATGGATAGTGCCGCCCTGCTGGCGGTTATACTGGTACAGCCAGCGCCAGTATTCGGCTTCCGCATCCGCACAGCTGCCCTGCAGCTTCAGGTAGTGGTTCAGCCAGTTTTCATCGCCCGTGCGCAGGTACTGCTCCAGCACCTGGGTTTCGCCCACGCCGGTTTCCACCAGCTGAACATTCACCCCCTGCTGTTCGTGCAGGTACTGGAACAGCGCCTTGCGCATGGCAGTGTTCTGCGGCTGTCCGCGGGTCTCTCCGGTCAGAAACACGCGGTAATCCGCATTACCAAAATCGGCATCTTCCAGCGGGTAATCCCAGTAAATGGGTGTCGTGTTGTCTTTCAGGTAGGTGTGGACGGTGTCATTCTTTTTGCTCTGCACTTCCACGGTTTCGGGCACAGCGGTTTCCTCACCGTCAGCCGTTTCCGGGGTAGCGGTACCGGCGGCAATGGCTTCCTCTGCCGTCATATCAGTATACAAAAAGTTCTGCAAAACCGCAATGTTGGCAGCCCAATCAGGATCCATCATGGGGCGGTCATCCATGCCGTTGCGCACGCCATAGGTGCCCTGCACCGGCAGGGTCATCTGGTCTGCTGTCACGCCCAAAAGCTCGGCAGCTGCACCATCAAGGCAGCGATCTCAGTTTTTGTAAAGTTGGTCTGTACCACCGGCAGGGCGGCATCCAGCAGGTCGTTCAGCTCGGTGACCGAAGCGCTCTTGATCCGGTCCAGCACCGCTTGGATGACGGTGCGCTGGCGGGCCACGCGGTGCCAGTCATCATCAATGGCGCGCAGGCGGGCATACTGCAATGCGGTATAGCCGTCAAAGTGGTTCCAGCCTGGTTCCACCTTGTTGACGATCAGCATCGAGTTGGAGGGAACCTCCCAGTTCAGCGCCTTGGCTTCGTCCTCAGTCAGGTTCAGGTCGATGCCGCCCACGGCATCCACAATCTGAACAAAGGAGTTAAAATTGAACCGCACATAGTGGTCCACCTGCACGTTGAAGCAGTCTTCCACCGTATCCATCGTCAGGCGGACACCGCCGTAACGGAAGGTGTGGGTGATCCAGTCGTACTGGCCCTCGTACCCATCCAGCAGAATCGGCACACCGGTGGCGCGCTCAATGGAAACCAGTTTAATGGTATCATCCTTGATGTTCAGGGAGCACAGAATTAAACTGTCCGCGCGGGCATCGGAGCTGAACTCCGTGGTGGCTTTTGTTCCGTCCAGCTCGTTCAGATGGGTAAACGCATCCCAGTCGTTCACGGCATCGGTGCGTTCATCAGTGTTGACCAACAAGATGTTCAGCACATCTTCGTCCGCAAAGGGGCTGCCCTCCGGCATCTCCATTTCGTCATTTGTGGCCTGGGTCAGGCCGGTGGTATCCAGGTCCTGGTCCTCCTTGGCATCAACGGTGCCAACGCTGTCCACCGTGCCGTCATCGTAATGAATCAGATCCAACTTGCCGTTAATGTACAGCACCGCCAGCAGCACCAGCACCGCCAGCGCCGCAGCAAACACCGCCAGCAGTTTCCGCCACAGGAGACGTTTCTTTTTGTCCGGCGTTTCCGGTGCTGTGGTTTCTGCCTTGGGTTCGTTTTCAGTTCCCGGCTGGGCCGCATCCGGGCTGCGTCTGCTCCGGCTGGGCCTGCTGCTCCGGGGCAGCAGACTGCATCTTGTTTTCTTCGTCCTTCATAACTACTTTCACCCTTGTTGTTTTTGGCCGCGCAAACGCCGCAGGCCCGCCCGTATCCCACAGGAATAATAGAGAAAAGCCAGCCCCGCAAAAATGCTGACCGTTAAACTGCGCCAGGTAAACCACCCGTGCTGGATGGAATGGGTGCGCAGCAGCGCCAGCCACACCGGTGCCATCAGGGCGGTAAGGCCAATGGGCAGCGCGCGCAGCAAAGCTTCCTTATTGCGCAGGCAAAGCAAAAACGCCGCAATGCACAGAATAACCACCAGCACCACCGGCCACAACAGCCCGCGCTGGCTTAATGTATCCCCCACAAAGCGGAAGATGTTCCCCCAGCTCAGCTCCATGCCGTGCCAGGTATCCGCCGTGGTGCGCACCCCGGCCTGGTGGATGGCATCGCCGATGATATCCTGCCCGGTAATCAGGGTGGCCAGCACCCATTTCAGGCCCCAGCACATGGCATAGCCTGCCCCCCAGCACAAGCTGCCGCCGATGACCGGCAGACACTGCCTGGCACCGGATGCCGCCCGCTGCGGCAGGCAGCACAGCCACACCGCCACCGGCAGCCCCAGAGTGATGATGGGGGTGACCAGCAAATCACAGAACGCCGTACAGGTACCCAGCACCACCAGGGCAATGCTCAGCTGCCCGGCGCGGCGCGGCCTGGCCAGCACCCACGCGCAGCCCGCATACGCAATACAGAAAGTGGTAAAATACTGCACCTGATGCGGCACCCAGAACACGGTAACCGCCAGCTGGCTGACGGCAAACCACACCATGGCCCGCAGCCCACACTGCCGCCGCAGCTGCCACAAAATAACCGCCAGCAGTGCAAACAGCACCAAATACTGCACCACGCGCACACCGGTGATGGACATAACGCAGAGCAGCGGCCGCAGCCAGATCAGGTAGCCGTGCCAGTACCGCGCATAGGAGAACGGCACCAGCTGCACTGCCTTTTTGGCACCGGTGGACAGCGGAATGGTGCGCTCGCAATAGACAGCAAGGTCACTGGCCATCGTTTCAAAGTTATCCACGTTATAGGCCGTTGCGGTCATCATGGCGGTCAAGGGATCCTGCTCGCCCATGGCGGCCGCTTCACAGCATGATGGTATCGGTATAGTTATCCATCTGGAACAGCTTAAAGCCGAAATATTCAGGGTAAAGCCCCTCCTGCTGGATGGTTTGGGCTGAATCATACACATGTTCCAGCACCGGCTGGGCCGGCAGCGCGCACGCCCCCAGCAGCAGCACAAACAGCACTGCCACCGTGGCTGCAAACGCCGCCAGCAGCTGCAGGGGCGTGGTGTGCCGCACCGTTGGGTTTGCTTTGATTTCCTGCATAGCATTCCTTTTCTTTTGGGAAGATTGCAAAAAAGTTACAAATCTTTTTTGGTTATTATACCGTATTATTCCGCCAGTTTCAATAGCGCAGAACTGCCGAAAGTTGTGAAATCCCCATCACAAAATTTGCACATTCCCGTTACCGGGCGTCCGCCTGGCGCGAAACGGAGAGCACAATGCCCATTTCGCCCAGCAGCATCATCAAACTGGTACCGCCGGAAGAAAAAAACGGCAGGCTGATGCCGGTGTTGGGGATGGTGTTGGTAACAACGGCAATGTTCAGCACCGCCTGCAGCACCACCTGCACCACAAAGCCAACGGCCAGCAGCGCACCGAATTTATCCCGCGCGCGCACTGCAATGGACATGCCGCGCAAAAACAGCAGCAGGAACAGCACCACCGTCAGAGCCGCGCCCACAAAGCCAAGTTCTTCACACAGAATCGAAAAGATAAAGTCGTTCTGCGGTTCCGGCACATAGAGGTATTTCTGGCGGCTGTTGCCCAGCCCCAGCCCGGCCGCGCCGCCAGACGCAATGGCGTACAGGCTTTGGATGGTCTGGTGGCCTTCGCCCAGCGGATCAGCAAAGGGGTCCCGCCAGGAGGACAGCCGCCCCATGGCATAGGGCACCAGCTCCGGCAGCAGCACCACCGCCGCCGCAATGGCCCCGGCCCCGGCAATGCCTGCCAGGGCAAACCACTTTAAGCCCGTGCCGCCCACAAACATCAGCACCGCGCCGATGGACAGGATCAGCAGCGTGCCGGAAAGGTGCGGTTCCAGCAGCATCAGCACCGCAACCACCCCCAGGATAACCATAAAGGGCAGCACCCCGGTTGCAAAGGTCTGCATCCTGTCATGGTTGAGGGAGATGATGTGGGCAAACACCAGCACCACCGAAAACTTGGCGATCTCGCTGGGCTGCAAGGTGCCCAGCCCCGGCAGCACGATCCACCGCTTGCAGCCGTTATATTCCGGCATGAACAGCACGATTGCCAGCAACGCCAGCGATACCCCCATGATTGGCCACGCCAGTTTGTGCCAGATGTGGTAATCCACCAGACTGGCCGCGTACATGGCCGCCGCACCAAACGCCGCAAACAATAGCTGGGGGCGGATATAGGTATAAGCATCCCCGCGCCGATACAGCGCCACCGCATACCCGGCTGAAAACAGCATCACCAAACCATAGCACACCAGCAGCATCAAAATGATCAAAAACCAGATATCCGGTGCCGGCTGCCCGGCCAGCCGCTTTTGATGACCGTACGGGCCAGTGCCGCTTCTTCTTTCAATCCCAAAACCCCCTTTCCCATCCAGCGTGCAGCGGTTTATTCCGCCACACCCTAGTATATGTACGGGAACGGGGGCTTAATCATTCCTGGGTATATCCAAGGCAACACCGCACAATTCCCGCCTGACGGCTTAAGCACCGCTCCGGCGGCTGTGGCACGGCATCTGCGTTGCCAAAATGCTCGATAATGTCGGGTTGCGGTACCCGCATCGTACTTCGGGGGCAAAAGCCCCTCGCACTCTGCGACCGCTGCCCCTGCTTCGGTTCGCTGTTTCCGCCACTGGCGGCGCTCACCTTTGCAGCATCCAGTATTATCTGCGCTTTTGGCTTAGCATCTGCCGCACCTCGCTCGCCGTATCGGCACTTAGAATTATGCGGTATTGCCCTAAGTTTACTGGGCCTGATCCGGCAACAGAACAGCGGTCACACAGACAAACGTGCCGTTTGTGCCGCCGGTGCTCATCAGGGTCAGGAAGGTTTCCTTATCACCGGGGGTATTGCCGGTATCAAACAGGCTGCGTTCCTTAATGCTCTGGCTGAACTCCGCATAGCTGTAATAATCCGAAAGTTCCCCATAGCTGGCGGGGGTAAAGGCATTCTCGGTGCCTGCGGCATCGGTATTATACACTGCCACAGCACGGAAATGGTAGGTCACATCACTCAGGTACAGGGTGAACTCAGCATTCTGGCTGAAGTTTGTCTGGTCCGTCAGGCTTGCCAGCGAGGCATCCGCGCAGGAAAGCACCGTGTTGGACGGCATGGAAGCGTTCAGGTAGTTGGTGCCGCTGATGGCAGCGCCATCGCCCGGCTGGGAGCCGCTGTACACCAGCTGGCCGTTCTGGCCGGGGAACGCAAGATAACCGATAATTTTTTTTTCGTTTTCTGCCGCAGCGGATTTCAAATATGCCTGCGCCTGGGTATCAAACTGCTCTGTGCCGTAATTTTTTATAGGCAGGGGCTTTCACGGTGCATCCACGGGTCAGCCCCAGCAGCACCGCAGCACCCACCAGAACCAGCAGGGCAATAACAGCCACTGCGGCAATCGCTTTGCGGCGGTGGCGGCGCTCGGCACGCTCGATCATGGCAAGGCTGCGGTTGTGGATGGCATCCTGTTTGGGTTCCTGCTTTGCTGCCAGGGGGCGCGGCACTGCCGGTTTGGCTTTGCTGCGGCCAGGGAAGGTAATGGTGGGCTCTTCGTCCTCCCCGTCATCCTCATCGTCTTCAAACAACTGGCTGGCGGCGCGCTGGAATTCATCGGTGCTGCGCGGCGGGGCTTTTTCGTCCGCCTTGCGGGCTGCTTCCAGCGCGGCGGGGTCCAACCCTGCCGAAAAATCCGGGATATCATCATCCAGGATAGAAGCTTTTGGTTTCGGCAGGTTGGCGGGCGGTTCCGGCCCGGCAGGGGTTCCGGCTGCGGTGCAGCGGGCGGTTCCGGGTTGGGCTGCTCCTGCTGCTTTGCTGCCTGCTGAGCCGCCATGGCCTGCTCCAAATCTGCACGGGAAATTTTGATGGTGCGGGTGGCACACAGTTCCAGGTCCGGGTCCAGCTCGCTTTCTGCGGCGCGGCGGGCGCGCGCTTCGGCGGCGGCCTGCGGGCCTGCGGTGCGCAGGTCCAGCGGATCCGGTGTTGGCTGCGGCGCGGCAGGCTGGGCGATGGGGCGTTCAAAGGTAATGGTCCCGGTGGGGGCAGCCTGCGGTTTGGGTTCAGTGGGCTGCGCATCGTAATCGGGGACCGGTTCTGCATCGTAGCTGTCCGGGGCGTTGGGCTTAACCGCTGGTTTGGCCGGGGCAGCCTTGCGGCGCAGCGTAAAAGCGGAAACCTGGCCTCGGCTGGCCTTCGCCGCTGACCAGCAGCAGCGGGCGCTCCCGCCCCGGCTTGAAGGTAATAGCGGAAGGTCCCAGGTGCATCCCCAATGCACGGCGGCGGGCCAAGTCCAGAATATGGTTGGCGATTGCCATATCGGAGATTTCGGGGCTCAGGGCACAGGCTGCCGCGCCGATGCGGCTGCACAGCAGCACAAAAGGCGCCTGCCCCACTGTTGCGGGCATATACACGGCGGCATAATCCGCATTGGCCAGCAGCAAAGCGCTTTGAGCGCGGCCTGCAGCGGCCTGAACCATATCGCCGGGGAACTTTTTGAGCAGAGCTTCCGGCGCGGCAATGCGGCGGGCGTTCGCCGGGTTCAGGTAGGTCTGGTTGCCAAAATCGAACGCTGCTTCGCTGTGCTGCAGGCCGCGCAGGGCGTTGCCCAACAGGCGGCCGGTGGCTTCGTCCGCCGCAACAAGCAGGCGGCGCTTTTTCAGCAGGGCATCCAGCGCGGCCTGGGCCAGGGTGGTATCCTCAAAGCCATAGCAGGCATCGCCAAAGCGGGTGCGCAGTTTCTGCACCCACTTTTCGCAGTATTCATCCGCCATTGCCTGGGTGGGGGCTGATGCCTGCACGCAGACAAGGTATTCACCATCGCGCTCCTGCAGGCGCAGGCTGGGGCTGCCCTCGGCCTGGGCGTTCTCAATGATGGAGTTCATCTCCGCTTTGGAAAGCCCAAACACACGCAGGATTCGCATTTGGATTTGCAGCATTAAAACACCCCTTTGGTGGAAAGTTGAAGTTAGGAGTCAGGAGGGAGGGGTTAGGAGTTTTGCCGTGCCACAAAGTTGGCAGAAAACAAATTAGAAATTAGGAATGAGGAATTAGTAATTGGTGGGTGGTTTTTGCTTTCTCATTGCCTATTAAAGTTATTGTTAAATATCAAGGGTTTCGGGTTTGACATCTTTGGAGGGGACGGGGTGGGCGTTTTCGGGAGGGATATCAAGGGCCATGCGGCGCAGAAGGTCCAGGGCGTACAGGGCGGCGCGGGTGCGGATGATGCTGCGCTCGGCATAGCCGCCGAGTTCCAGGCGCATCAGCCAGGCTTTGCCGCTGCGGGCATTCGCACCGGCCAGGTAGACGGTACCTACCGGTTTGCCCGGCAGTGCGCCGCCGGGCCCGGCAATGCCGGTAATGCCCACGGCCAGATCTGCCCCCGATGCCTGCAAAGCGCCGTAAGCCATCGCCACGGCCACCGGGCCGGAAACCACGTTATACTGTTCAATCAAAGTCGGGTCAACACCCAGCAGCTTTGCCTTGGCGGCTTCGGCATAGGTCACAAAGCCATAGCCGAACACCTCGCTGGAGCCGGGCACATTGGTGATTTTTTCTGCCACAAGGCCGCCAGTGCAGCTTTCCGCGGTGGCAGCATGCAGCCCTTTTTGCTGCAGCAGGTGCACCACAGTGTATTCCAGCCCCGGCACATCCACATCATACGCATTGGGGCCCAAAATCTTGCGGAACTCCGCAATGCGGGCATCGCAGGCCGTTTCGGCTTCCGCCTCGGTTGCGGCGCGGGCGGTCACACGGATCTCGCTCTCGCCGATTTTGCAATAAATGGCTGCCGTGGGGTTTTCGCTGGCGAACAGCGAGGAAACCTTGCTGGCAATGCTGCTTTCGCCCCCCAGCACCCGCAGCGTTTTGGAGTGGATGGTACAGTTCTGGCGCTGCAGCAGCACCGGGCGGATATCCTCCGCCCACATGGCTTTCATCTCGCGTGGAACGCCGGGCATCAGCACGGCAATGCAGCCGTCATCCTCGAACCAGGCACCGGGTGCGGTGCCATGGGCGTTGGGCAGCTTGTGCCCCTTGGTGGGCACCATGGCCTGCTTGCGGTTGTTGGCCGTGGGGGTGCGCCCGCCGCGGCCGGTACAGGCAAAAAAGTCCACGATCTTCTGCCATTCTGCTTCATCAAAGTGCAGGGTATCGCCAAAGGCTTCGGCCACGGTCTCCTTGGTCAGGTCGTCCTCCGTGGGGCCAAGCTCTGCCAGGCCGGGCATTCCGGCTTCGGCGGCTTCGATCTCCGCCAGGCTGGGCTTGGTTTTGGGGTGCGGCGGGGTAAAGATGGTACAGCAATCCTCATACGGCTCAATGGAGGTATCAAAGGTGCCGATCTTGCGGGAAATAGCAATGATCTCGGTCTTATCCATGCCAATCAGCGGGCGCAGAATCGGCAGGTTCTGCGCGGCGTCGGTGCAGGCAATGGCCTGCATGGTCTGGCTGGCAACCTGTGCCAGGCTTTCGCCGGTAATCAAAGCTTCCATCTCGCTCTGGTCGGCCACCAGTTTGGCAATGCGCAGCATGCTGCGGCGCATGAGCACGGTAAACAACACATCAGGCGCATTATCGCGGATATACTCCTGCGGCTTGGTATAGGGCACCACAAACAGCTGGCAGTTGCCGGTATATTCTGCCAGTTCGCGGGCCAGGGCGCGCACCTTCAGTTTGGCGCGCAGGCTGGTGTACGGCGGGCTGGCAAAGTGGATGTGGTGCAGTGCAAGCCCGCGGCGCGCCATGCAATAAGCTGCTACCGGGCTGTCGATGCCGCCGGAAAGCAGGTTCAGCGCACGGCCGCTGGTGCCAACGGGCAGGCCGCCCGCGGCTTCCACCTTGGGGCCATGGATATATGCGCCTTTATCGCGGATTTCCACCATGATTTCCAGCTGCGGCTCATGCACGTTCACCCGCAGGTGGGGGTGCTTGCCCAGCAGGTAAGCGCCCAGTTCGCGGCACAGCTCCGGGCTTTTCATCGGGAACGTTTTATCCGCGCGCTTGGCTTCCACCTTAAAAGTGCGGATGCCGCGCAGCGTTTCGCCAAGATAAGCTTCCGCCGTGGCGCAGATCTCGTCAAAATCCTTGCTGCAGCAGGCAGCGCGGCTCATTTTGACAATGCCAAAAATTTTGGAAATACGGCGGAACGCTTCGTCCATGTCCAGGTCATCTTCCAGTGGCTCAATGAACACGGTGGACTGCGCCTGGGTCACCTTGAATTTGCCCAGGTCTTCCAGCCGGTAGCGGATGCTTTTGGCCAGGCGGGCTTCAAATTTGCTGCGGTTCAGGCCTTTCAGGGTCATTTCGCCCTGATAGGCAAGGATGATTTCTTTCATGTTTATGGCAAACCTTTCGTGTCTGGTATTATGGTTTCATTCAATAGCGTTATCTTTTCAGATGTGCTGCAACTCTTTCAGGCCGTCTTTCAGGCCGTCCAGCAGGGCCTGCACATCTTCGGGGGTGTTGTCCCCGCAAAAGCTGACACGCAGCGCCGTGCGCACGGCAAGGTCCGGCGCGCCCATCGCCATCAGGGTGTGGCTCGGCTCGCCCTTATCGCAGGCGGAGCCGCCGGAAATATAAATGTGCCGTCCGCTCAAATATTCAATAAAGGTCTGGCTGTTGACACAGTTGGTGGAAAAGTTCAGCACCTCCGGCACGGCATCCGCCGGGGAGTTCAGGGTGATGGGTGCCTGCTGGGCCAGCTCTTCCAGCCCGGTGCGCAGCTGAGCGTTCAGGGCGCGGATATGCGCATTGCGGTCGCTCAGGTTTTGGCCCCCTTTGCCGCAGCAAGGCCAAGGCCAACGATATAAGGGGGTATTCTCGGTGCCGGGCGCAGGCCGCGTTCCTGATGGCCGCCCAGGTAGGGCGGGCAAAGCGTCTGGCGCACGCTGTCCCGGATGAACAAAGCGCCGATTCCCTTTGGGGGCATGCACTTTATGGCCGGATACCGAGAGAGTATCCACGTTCTTCCACTTTTCAGGTCAATGGGGATGCGCAGCCATGCCTGCACGGCGTCCACATGCACCGCACAGCGGCTGTTTTTGGCCTTGACGGCTGTGGAAAGAGCGGCAATATCCTGCAAAGTGCCGGTTTCATTATTGACCGCCATGCAGCTGACCAGAACGGTATTTTTATCCACCTCGGCAGCCAGTTTGGCAACATCCAGGTGACCGTCTGCTTCGGGCAGGATTTCCACCACCTCAAAGCCGCGGTCTTTCAGTGCACGGATGGGCCGCTGCACGCTGGGGTGCTCAAAACCGGAAACCACAATTTTGCTGCCCCAGTTTTTGCGTGCCATGGCAAGGCCCTGCACGGCAAGGTTGTTGCTCTCGCTGCCGCAGGAGGTAAAATACAGATCCTTGGCCTGGCAGCCCAGGGTGCGGGCAATCTGCCCGCGGGCCGTGGTCAGGGCTTCATGGGTTTCTACCGCCGGTTCGTACAGGCTGGAAGGGGTTCGCCCAATCCTTTAATAATGCTTCATGGATGGCACCCGCAATCTCCGGGTCCACCATGGTGGTTGCGGCATTATCCAAATAATGCAGTTCAGGGTCCAACAGCATGAGAAAGCCTCGTTTCGCTACGCGTAAAATTAAATTAAATTAAAAAGAATAATGAATAAAGAATCATGTTGGTGCGCCGCCCGCGGCGGCGCAGATAAAACAGGCAGCAAACTCTGGCATGCAACAGCCCTGCCAGAGCGCCGAACCTGTTTTCAATGTGATGCCGTGGGCATCACACAGCCATTATTCATTATTCTTTTTTCTTTATTATTTTTCTTCGCTCTTTTCCATAGTAATACATAATAAATTATACACACCACACCCGCAAAACACAAGTAGCGCCATACAAAAAAGGCGTGCGGGGTTGGCCGCACGCCGGAGAGGCTTCTTTTGTGTTATCTTGTGTGCCGGTCCTTTACTTCGTGGGCGTGGTCCGATTACGGCGCTGCGCTTATGGAACAGCAGGCCCACCACGGCAAACATACCGCCCTCGATCAATACAGTAAACAGCCAGTCCCCCGTTACCAGGTAGCTGCCTGCCAGGCAGGTCAGCAGGGTGGGGATCGGCATGCTGATGCAGATAGCCGCAAAGAACTGTTTCGGCTTCATGTTGGCGTGAGCGGCGGCATAGGGAATGATGCCGTTGGGCAGCCCCGGTGTGATAAACGCCAGAATGGTATAAAACCAGGGGATCTTGCTGTTGCGCACGCTGTTCAGCAACTTATTCGCCTTTGGGGCTGTTCGCTGTGAGCAGTTCAATGACTTTTTGCCAGGCGGCGCGCCAGCAGAAACACCAGAAAGTTTGCCGCCACCGATGCCGAAAAGCTGGTCACAAAGCCTTTCCACGGCCCATAGGCGATCCCCGCCGCCAGTTGGACCGGCATGGCCGGGATTACCAGCGATACCACCTGCACGAACGCCAGGAACCACAGCGTCAAAAAGCTGCGCAGCCGCCCCTCGCTTGTCAAATAATCGCTCAGAGCCTGTTCGTCCCCGCTAGAAAATGCAGTCCATAACCCCGGCAACAGCAGGCGGAATGTTTCAATAATCAGCAGCACCATAACCAGAATTACGGCTGCTGCCGCAATAACGGCCAGGCGCTTGGTGCGTTCGGGGGGCTGTTGTTTCATGCAGGGGTACTCCTTAATTCTAAAATATAATGTTCGGCAGAACTGGGTGCCAAGGGTATCCCGCACTTTCTGGCAGGCGGCTTTCTCCTCCGGGGTCAGCGGGGCGGTGTTGGCGCTGCCCGCCACATTCTGTTCCAATTCTTCCGGCGCGGCCATGCCGGGGATGGATACTGTGACTGCCGGGTTGGAAAGCACATACCGCAGCGCCAGCCGTCCATCCTCAATGGCACCACCGGCCAGCGGCTTCATATCAATAAAGGCCTTGCCCTTTTCCGCACAGCGGTCGATCAGCTCTTTGCCCTGCTGCTCCACAATATTATAGGGGAACATAATGGTTTCGATTTCGTCCACCTTCAGCGCATTTTCAAACGTCTGGCTCAGGTGGGCGGTAATGCCAATGTGCCCCACAACGCCCTTGGCCTTGGCTTCCAGCAGGGCTTCCATGGCGCCGCCGGGGGCCAGGATTTTATCCAGGTTTTCCGGGCCGGGGTTGTGGAACTGGTACAGGTCAATGTGATCGGTGCGCAGGTTTTTCAGGCTGGCGGCAAGCTCGGCTTCCATCTCTGCCTTGGTCAGCGCACGGCACTTGGTGGCAAGGATAAATTCATCCCGCAGGCCCAGTTCCTCCAGCGCCTGGCCGATCCACTCCTCGCTGACGGTGTAAGCGCGGGCGGTATCAATGTAATTGATGCCCGCCTCATGCGCGGGCTTTCAGCATGGCGCGGGTGCCAGGTTCATCAATGCGCTGCACCGGAATGCCGCCAAAGCCCAGGCGCGAAACCCGCAGCCCGGTGCGGCCAAAATCAACATACTGCATATTTCATTCTCCCTTTTTGCGGCGGGGGTGCCCTGCCCCGTCTGGACGGTTGTGCAAAGTATCACTATTATAGCAGGCAAGGCTTTACTTGTCACGTTTTTTGGCAGTTTTTTATTGACTTTACACCTGCTGTGCGTTAGGATTAGACTATTCATTGGGTATTTGTTGGTACATTATAAAGGATATACACGTTATAGTAGAGGGAGGAAATTCCTATGCGTTATGGTTTTATCGGCTGCGGCAACATGGGCGGTGCGGTTGCCCGCGCAGTGTGCCGCGGCGTTGGGCCGGAAAATGTTGTGCTGGCCAACCGCACCCCGGCCAAGGCTGAAGCCCTGGCCGAAGCACTTGGCTGCCGCGCCGCCACCAACGATGTGGTCGCGCAGGACTGCGATGTAATTTTCCTTGGCGTAAAGCCGCAGATGATGGCCGATATGCTGGCCGGCATCGCACCCATCCTGGCAAAGCGCAGCGGGCGTTTTGTCCTGGTTACTATGGCTGCCGGGCTGAGCATGGCCCGCGTGCGCGAGATGGCCGGCGGTGCATATCCAATCATCCGCATCATGCCCAACACCCCGGTTTCGCTGGGGGCCGGTATGATCCAGTACTGCGCTGACGGCGTGAGCGATGACCAGATGTTCGCCTTTTTTGGGTGCCATGGCCCCGGCCGGGCGGCTGGATGCCATCCCGAAAATTTGATCGACGCCGCCTGCTGTGTTCCGGCTGCGGCCCCGCGTGGGTATACCAGTTTATTGAAGCATTGGCCGACGGCGGCGTTGCTGCCGGATTGCCCCGCGCCAAAGCCCAGGAATATGCCGCCCAGACCCTTTTGGGCAGCGCCCGCATGGTGCTGGAAAGCGGCAGCCACCCCGGCGTACTGAAAGATGCTGTGTGCAGCCCCGGCGGTTCCACCATTCAGGGTGTGCGCGTGCTGGAAGAGCACGCGTTCCGCGGCGCAGTGACCGATGCCGTCCTGGCCGCCTATGACAAAACAAAGGAAATGGGGAAAAACTGATGCGCATTGTTGTCAAGATCGGCACCAGCACGCTGGCCCATCCGGGCGGGCGGCTGAACATCCGCCACACCGAAGCACTGGTAAAAGTGTGGAGCGACATCAAAAACGCCGGGCACGAGCTGATTATTGTATCGTCCGGCGCAACCGGCCTTGGCGTGGGCAAGCTGCAGATTTCCCGCCCCAAAGATATGGTGACAAAGCAGGCCGCCGCAGCCGTGGGCCAGTGCGAGCTGATGTATACTTACGACAAGCTGTTTGCCGAATACAGCCACACCGTTGCCCAGCTGCTGGTGACCTGGGAGGACTTTGACCACCCCCACCGGCTGAACAACCTGCAAAACACGCTGGAGCGCCTGATCCAGCTGGGCGCTGTGCCGGTCATCAACGAAAACGACCCGATTTCCACCGAGGAATACTCCCTGGGCGATAACGACCGCCTGGGTGCCCTGATTGCCAAATACACCCACGCCGACCTGCTGGTGCTGCTTTCGGACATCGACGGCCTGTTCACCGCCGACCCGCATACTCACCCGGAAGCCACGCTGATCCACCGGGTAGAGAGAGCGTTACCCCGAAATTGAGCAACTGGGCGGCGGCTCCAACAGCGGCCTTGGCACCGGCGGCATGTCCGCCAAGCTGACCGCCGCCAAAATTGCCACCGGTGCCGGTGTTGACATGGTCATCGCCAACGGTGCCAACGCCAATGAATAATAAATAATCATGACGATGCGCCGTGGACGGCGCACCATAATTTTTCATTTCTACATTTCTAATTCCTAATTCCTAATTTTCAACAAAGGAGTTCTGCTATGACTACGCATGAAATTCTGTTAGCGGCGCAGGCGGCAAAGCTGCCGCTGGCGCTGGCGGATACCGATACCAAAAACGCTGCGCTGGAAGCCATGGCAGTTGCCCTGGTGGAAAACAGCGATGCAATTCTGGCCGCCAACAAGCAGGATCTGGCCGCCGCACGCGGGCGCATCAGCGATGTAATGCTGGACCGTCTTGCCCTGACCCCCGCCCGGCTGGCCGCCATGGCCAAAGGCATGCGTGAGGTTGCCGCCCTGCCGGACCCGGTGGGTGCCGTACTACGCAAAATTGTGCGGCCGAACGGGCTGCTGATTGAAAAAACCTCGGTGCCCATGGGGGCGTGATCGCCATTATTTATGAAAGCCGCCCCAACGTGACTTCCGACGCCGCCGCGCTGGCCCTGAAAGCCGGCAGCGCCTGTGTGCTGCGCTGCGGGCGCGATGCCTGGGCCAGCTGCCATGCCATTGTCAACGCTCTGCGCTGCGGTCTGGCCCGTGCCGGCCTGCCGGAAAGTGCCGTCAGCCTGATTGAGGACACTACCCACGCTTCCGCCAACGAGCTGATGACGGCAAACGGTCTGGTGGATCTGCTGATTCCCCGCGGCGGTGCCGGGCTGATCCGCGCCTGTGTGGAAAACGCCACGGTGCCCTGTATCCAGACCGGGACCGGCATCTGCCATGTATATGTGGACAAAGCCGCCGACCTGAACATGGCGGTGGATATCATTGAGAACGCCAAAACCAGCCGCCCCAGTGTGTGCAATGCCGAGGAAGTGTGCCTGGTACACAAGGATGTTGCCGCAGGGTTTCTGCCGTTGCTGAAAGCCCGCCTGGTGGATGCCCGCGCAGCTGCCGGGCTGGTTCCGGTGGATCTGCGGCTGGATGAGCGCGCCGCCGCCATCATTCCCGGAACACCCGCCGGCGAGCAGGATTTTGACACTGAATTTTTGAACTACATCCTGGCCATTGCCGTGGTGGATGATGTGGATGCTGCCATTGCCCACATTGCTCGCCATTCCACCCACCACAGTGAGGCCATCATCACGGCGGACGATACCGCCGCAGACCGCTTTATCACCTGTGTGGACAGCGCCGCCGTGTATGTCAACGCCTCCACCCGCTTTACCGATGGCGGAGAGTTTGGCCTGGGGTGCGAAATGGGCATCAGCACCCAAAAGCTGCATGCCCGCGGCCCCATGGGCCTTGCCGAGCTGTGCAGCTACAAATATATCATCTGACTGTTCCCTACAGAGCATTTTATTATGTGCTGCCTGCCAATAAATGTGCTGTAGGGCGGGATGCCCTCATCCCGCCGCGGAGAAGCCTTGCTGATTGCAACAAACGATGAAAACCATTTGTAGGTGACGATGCTTGCATCGTCCCGCATGTCGGGCCCCCCTTGTCTAATCCCCCACCTCAAACTCCGTCGCCCGCTTAAATTTCCATCATCCCGCGCAGAAAACCGGTATACACCGTGCTGCCTGCCTCTTTGACCGGGCCTTCCCACTTGGCCCAATAGGCGTTGTTGTCGGCCAGGTCGGTGCGGGCAGCATCGCACAGGGTGCGGTAATTTTCGCTGGCGGCCTGCGGGTCAGCGCTGTACCAGGCGTTGGAAAGGTACAGGTAGCCCATCAGCCAGCCGGAATATTCATATGCCGCATCACCACAGGTGGTGGAAGCCCGGATCGCCACAAAGTTGGCCTCCTGCTCGGCCGCCACACCCCGCTGGTGGCTGAACTCGTGCGCAATGGTGGCGGGCAAAAACACCGCCGGGCAGTCCACGTTCAGGGTGCTCTCGCCAGCCGCGCTCATCAGCTTGGAATAAAACGCCGGTTTGGGGCTGCGGTGCGGCCCGGCCAAAAAAGGGATATTCCGCCACAATGCCGTCATACACATGGCCGGTGTTCAGCAAAATTTTCTCCTTGCTCACGGCGAACAGACCGGTTTCGTCCCGTGGGACGGTATCAGCGGCGGCGTTCACCTGCTCGCCAAACCACACGGTGGTGGCGGCCAGCTGTTCCACTCTCAGGGCCGGGGCCTGCATGTTGGCCTGCGCGGCAAAGCTGGGTGCATAATACTGGGTGCCCCACAAAGCGCACACCCCGGCATAGATCCACACCGCTGCGGTGCCCACATGCAGCACCCAGGCGGCAAAGCCTGCCTGTTTGCGGTGCATAGCCCGCACAATGCGCTGCGCCAGCCGAACCAGGCAGATCAGAATGGCCGCCGTGGCAGCCAGCTCACAAAAAAGCTGAAGGGTAGCGGCTCCACCAGCGCAGAAACAAACCGCTTGACCGGCATGGAAACATACTCCACCCACCACTGCATGGCCGCGGCACTTGCGGCGTGCGGCCCAGAACACCCCCAGCGCCGCCACCCCCCGCCGCCCAGCAGGGCCAGCCCGGCTTTGTGGGCGCGGCCAAACGCACGCACGGCGGCTGATACTTTTTTCTGCATCTTGTTTTCCCCTATTTATCGCAACTTTTATCTCATAATTTTTCTAAGGCAATACCGCATAATTCTAAGAAATGCCGATACGGCGAGCGAGGTGCGGCAGATGCCAAGCCAAAAGCGCAGATAATACTGGATGTCTTATCGAGCATTTTGGCAACGCAGATGCCCAAAGCCGCAGCCGCCGGAGCGGTGCTTTTGGCAAAGCCGTCAGTCGGGAATTATGCGGTGCTGCCTTAACACAAAATCCCGCCATATTTGTAGAAATAGACGATATTTTCGACGTTTCAGACACACCATTTTATTATACGGGCCGCCCCCTGTTTGCGCAAGGCCGTGCCTATGTTATAATAAGTTTATTTAACACACGTTCAATTTTTTGCAGGGTAAGGGGGCAGAGCTATGCGGCCGGATGTGGAAGAGTTTTTCTGCGGCATCAGCTTTGACGCTTACCGCCTGCTGGGTTCCCACCCGGCGGGGCCGGGGCGCGGCTGGCTGTTTACCCTGTGGGCGCCGCACGCCCACCGCGTGCAGCTGCTGGGGGACTGGAACGGCTGGGATCTCTATTCCGCCGCCGAGCTCACCTTTGTGAGGACGGCCTGTGGCGCGGGCGGGTGCCCCAGGCGCAGCTTGGGCAGCTGTACAAGTATAACATTCAGGGGCCGGACGGCAGCTGGCAGCTGCGGGCAGACCCGTTTGCCTTTGCGTTTGAAGCTCTGCCCGGCACGGCTTCCCGCCTGGCGGAGCCGAATTACCCGTTCGCCGCGCCCTTGCTGCGCGGTGCCCGCCGGGATGCTCCGTTCTGATTTACGAACTGCACGCCGCCAGGGCACCGCCATTGGGACGGCCGCTATTACACCGGGCCGGAGCTGGCAAAAAGTCTGGTGCCCTATCTTGTGGAGCACCACTACACCCATGTGGAGTTTTTGCCGCTGGCAGAATACCCGTTTGACGGCAGCTGGGGCTACCAGGGGTGCGGGTATTTTGCCCCCACTCAGCGCATTGGCGGGTTTGCAGGCTTTGCCGCGCTGGTGGATGCCCTGCACGCCGCAGGCATTGCCGTGCTGATGGATTTTGTGCCGGTCCATTTTGCGCCGGATGCCGACCGCCTGGCCTGTTTTGACGGTGCGCCTTTATTTGAATCCGGCTCCAGCGACTGGGGCAGCCTGAACTTTTGATCTGGCCAGCCCGCCGGTGCGCAGCTTTCTGCTCAGTTCGGCGGCGTTCTGGCTGCAGGTGTGCCGGTGCGACGGCCTGCGGGTGGATGCCATCGGCAACGCGCTGTACCACTGCCCCAACGGCTGGCAGGCAGCAGAGTTTTTCCTGACTGCCGGGCTGCACGCGCGGTTCCCCGGCTGCATGCTGGTGGCAGAGGACAGCGCCGGTTCCATGAACGCCACCTCCGATACCGCCAGCGGCGGGCTGGGCTTTGACTATGTGTGGGAGATCGGCTGGACACAGGATACGCTGGCCTATTTTGCCGCGCCGTTCGGCGGGCGCAGCGCTCTGTTCCGGCAGTTG
>VOFC01001505.1_pt1 | contig 44000 bp, 63 predicted proteins | sample 5384161 | NCBI WGS metagenome assembly VOFC01 (sample SAMN12384722, study PRJNA508395) | human gut metagenome | isolation source: healthy gut B | host: Homo sapiens | reverse complement strand
GGCCTTAATATAGAGCCTGACGGAATCCATATCATGGTATCAGAGACAGCCATGAACCACATTGAGGCAGGGCTTAACAAGTCATATGAGCTTGATATATTTGACGGCGAGCTGGATTTCAATATAACAGATGTGTTAGCAGGCTCAAAGCTTGTGGATAATGTGCTTGTGGATGCCAGCGGAAACGAAATAGATCCGGACAAGCTTAAGATAATCCTTTCGGTTCTTCCTGAGGATATCGAGATGAGCGACGAAGAGGATGCCGGTATTGTAAACGGACATATCATCAACCTTATCTACAAGGGAGACCACTACAGCTATGTTGTCAGGACAGACAATGAGGAGGACTTTATCGTTGATGATGAGGACCTCTGGAACATGGACGACAGAGTCAGCCTTATAATACCACAGGACAAGATTAAATATTCAATAAAGAAATAAAGCGGAGGAAGCCATGAAAGGATTACGTTTTTCAAGAAAACAGCTTGGAATACCCTATGCATTATTTCTTATCTGCTTTGTGGTAGCACCACTGTTTGTAATTATATATTATGCATTTAATATGATTATAGGTTCAATTGCACTTGCAATTGGAAGTGCGGTGCTTGCTACAATACTTGGAACAACAGGTGCAATTGGAGCATTTTATTCTAAGAAAAATGTTAATGGTACAATGTCAGTTCTTAACCAGATACCAGTTGTTAATGCCGATGTCGTGACAGGTTTTTCATTATGTATTCTTCTGGTTGTTGTATTCGGGGTAAGCAAGAATACTTATATTCCACTTGTAATAGGACATACAGTGCTTAGTGCACCATTTGTATATCTTGCGGTTGTTCCCAAGTTAAAGCAGATGGACCCAAGTCTTTATGAGGCTGCACTTGACCTTGGAGCAACACCGGGATATACGTTAATTCATATTATTATACCTCAGATTGCATCAGGTATTATATCAGGATTTGTTATGGCAGTTACTTTATCACTTGATGATTATTTTGTGGCGACTTATACGAAACCGGCAACATTTGATACAATAAGTACATATGTTGTTAATGCAACAAAGGGTTCGCAGACTAATATTAGGACTGCATTATGGGCATTATCGACAATTATATTCCTGATTGTAGTTATAGTTGAAGTTGTTATGAATTTTGCACCTATAAAGAATGAAGCCCAGAAGGAGAAACATTAATGAATAAAAATGTGATTATAGATATTACATCTTATATCAGACATTTGACTAAAATGGTTATAAAAGTTTCGCTTGCTATGATTTTGGCTGTTGCAATGCTGTCTGGAAGTATAACAGGAGTGTGGAAAGGATTTAATTCTACTAAAGCAGAGGCGGCAGATAACGATACAATTACACTTAGAATATGTAACTGGGAAGAGTATATAGATGAAGGCGGCTGGAACGCTGATGAAACAATAGACCTTGAGAGCACAGATATCAGGGGCGATAATTCTATGGTTGATGATTTTGCTGAATGGTATTATAAGACATATGGCAAGAAGGTTAATGTCGAATATAGCTGTCTTGGAACTAATGAAGAACTTTACAATATGCTTACATTAGGTGATGAGTACGATTTAATATGTCCTTCAGAATATATGTTTATGAAGCTTATGACTGAGGGCTGGCTTGAACCATTTTCTGATGAATTCTACGACACAGGAATCAAAGAGAATTATTATGCAAAAGGTGTTTCACCATTTATAAAGCAGACTTTTTGATAATAATACAATCAATGGTGAACCTTGGAGTAAATATGCTGCTGGATATATGTGGGGTGTTACAGGTATTATATATAATCCAGAAGATGTTACAAAGCAAGAGGCATCGACATGGAAGATTATTAATAATGATAAGTTCAGACGTATGATTACTGTTAAGGATAATGTAAGAGATACTATGTTTGCGGCAATTGGTGCAATCAAGTCTGATAAGTTAAGGTCACAGGATTTTATCAATCAGGCAGATTATACTGATAAGCTGGCAGAGGAGATGAATGACACATCAAAGGATACAGCTGATGAAGTATTAGAATATCTTCAGCAGGTTAAAGATAATGTATATTCATTTGAAACTGACAGTGGTAAGATTGATGCTATTACAGGTAAGATCATTGCTGGCTATCAGTGGTCAGGGGATGCTGTATACATAATGCAGCAGGCAGAAGCTAATGATGTCGAGCTTAATTTTGCTATTCCAGAAGAATGTACTAATATGTATTTTGATGGCTGGGCGATGTTAAAATCAGGAATTAATGGCAATTCAGAAAAGAAGAAGGCAGCAGAAGCATTTGTTAATTTCGTATCTATGCCAGAAAATGCAGTAAGAAATATGTACTATATTGGCTATACATCAGTTATATCAGGTGGTCAGAGTCCTGTTATATATGATTATTTAAAATGGAATTATGGTCTTGAGTCACTTATGGAAGAGGATGATACAATAAGTGAGGCTGATGCAATAGATTATTCTTTAGGATATTTCTTCTCAGGGAGTATCTAATGATTCAAGATATATATTAAGAACATCTAAGGCACAGACAGAAGGAATGTTGTCAGCACAGTATCCAACGGAAGAAGTAATGCATAGAAGTGCTATTATGCAGTATTTTGATAATGACGAAACAGCGAGAATTAATCAGATGTGGATAAATGTAAGGTGTTTTAATATTCATAATGTACCAGTCTGGGTATGGATTGTCGCAGCCGCTGCTATCGTAGCTGTTATAGCACTAAGAATTGCGGATGTCATAAGACATAAGAAAATATAGATGTATAGGATATTCTTAGAGAGAATATTATTATAAAAATCATTATAAAAACAGAGAATAATCGTTTATACATTGTCAGTTATTTATTTTTTTTGATATAATAATTATAACTTTATTATGGTAGAGTATAAAAGTTGAATCATTACTGATATGCATAAATTATGCATTGAAAACATATATAGCAGTCAGGATGCATTAAACACAACAGCCAACGGATAATACAGCATACGGAACGGAGAAAAGCCTATGAAGAAAAATAAGTGGTATACAATAAGCGTGTTTATAATAATGTGTGTGATGTTAAACCTGGCAGGAAAGTGTATTGCTTGTCATTTCAGGCTTCCATTATGGCTTGATTCACTAGGGACAGTTGCAGCCACTTATGTATGCGGACCGGTATGCGGTATTATCGTTGGTGCTACTCTTAATATTCTTTATTCTATAATATATTCGTGGACGTATGCCTGTTATGCCATAGTAAGTGTTTCTATAGCAGTTATTGCGGGCATCTGTATAAGTAAGGATTATATGAAAACACTGCTTGGTGCACTGACATCAAGCTTCTATATTGCACTTGTTTCGTGTGTTATTTCTGTGATTTTTAATTATATGTTTTTTAATGGTTATACCAACAATATATGGGGTGATGGAGTTGTTGAGTCACTTTTAGGAATAGGCTTTAATGATTTATTAAGTCACATTGCAGGTCAATTTTATATTGATTTTCCTGATAAGATCATAACTGTGCTTGCACTCTATATATTTGTAAGGTATGACAAGGGAAAGAACAGATTTGATAAAAGGATAATGACAGCCTGTATATATATCGGGATAGCTGCTATGGCAGCAGTGCAGCTTATAGAAGCAGGTACACCTAAGTGCGTGTATGCATCTTCTGATAACAGTAGGAATAATCAGAATAATATAGAAGAAACACCCGATTATAATACCTATTTTCAGACCATTTACGGAAGAGAAAACGGAATACCAAGCGGCTGTGCCAATGATATAGCACAGACTAATGATGGAATACTATGGATAGGAACTTATGGTGGTTTATACAGGTATAACGGTACAGAGTTTAAATGGGTGGATGAATATGCCTCTGTTAAGACTGTAAACTGTCTGTATAAAGATGAAGAGGGCAGATTATGGATAGGAACCAATGATGGCGGCGTATCGATAATGATTGATGAAACAATCATAAATGTTGTATCAGAAAAGGAAGGCTTATCAGCTGATTCCGTAAAGTGTATAACACAGGGTTCTGATGGTGATTACTATATTGGTACGACAGGTGCTATGTCAGTAGTTTCTCTGGCTGGTGGATTAACAGTTAAAAGCTATATAGATGATATAAAATATGCTGTAAGTGCAGATTCTGATAAGAATGGTAACATAGCGGTCGTTAGTGATAATGGACAGCTTAGTATTGTAAAAAATGCAGCAGTTATTTCAGAATATAGTGCATCAGATGGTGGAAGATATACAACGTGTTCATTTGATGATGCCGGTATGCTTTATGTGGGAACATCAAAAGGAAATATAGATAAATATAATATAAATAATAATGCTTATGTACTTACAGAAAGCATAAGCTGCAATGAACTTAATAATATTAAAGAAAAATATTTTGTAGATAACACATTAACCGAAAATGCCACACTTTTTGTATGTGCAGATAATGGTATAGGATATTATGACAGCAAGAATCAGTTTATAAACATTGATACAGGCAGCTTTAATAATTCAATAGATCATATGACAGCAGATTATCAGGGAAATCTCTGGTTTACATCATCAAGACTTGGGCTGTTAAGATTAAGCAGATCAGCGTTTACACATCTTAATTATGAATATAATGATGAAAATCTGGTTGTAAACACAGTGACAATGTGGAATGGAAATTATTATATAGGTACAGATAGTGGAATTGCCGTTTCATATGCAGCTGCAGGCAGTATTACAGCTGATAGTTATTATATTCAAAAGTTGGACAGCGATTTAAATGAGCTTGTGAATAAACTTGTAAAAAGAGCTTGATAACGTAAGAATAAGGTGCATAACAACAGATAGTAAAAATAATATGTGGATATGTACAACCGGCAAAGGAATATATGAGGTTACATATAGTGGTGAAATTATAAGATATAATGAGAATAATGGACTAAGTGGAAACAGATACAGGACTATAACAGAGTTAAGTGATAATACAATGCTTGCAGCAGGTGATACAGGACTTAGTTATATTGTAGATGAAGGTGTCATCAGCAATATAGGTTATTCCATGAAAAATAGTAAGGTTTTATGCACCTTAGAAACAGATATACCAGATTACGGAAGAGTTATACTTGCAGGAACAGATGGCAATGGAATAGAAGTTATTAGTGATGGAAGAGTAATAGATAATTATGATAAGGATGATGGTCTTAGCTCAGCGGTTATACTAAGAATGGTAAAGAATGATTCTGGTGAAGGTATATTTATAGTAACAAGTAACAGTCTTTGTTATATGGATAAGTCAGGCATTATAAGAATATTGGATAATTTTCCTTACTATAATAATTACAATGTAGTTAATGGAAACAATGATAATCTTTTGTGCTGGGCTCAGCCGGAATATATGTTGTTGATAAGAATGCCTTACTTTCTGGAAAAGAACTTGATTATAAGCTTCTTAATGGGGATTGTGGACTTGAAAGAGCACTAACACCTAATGCATGGGATTATATGATTATATTGATGTGAATAATAATCTGTACATGTCAACAGATGATGGTGTAATGATAGTCAATCTCAATGATTATAGTGCCAGAATAAGATCATATCGTATACAGATGAAGTCCGTAAAGGTAGATGGAGAAAGTCTCAGGGTAAAAAAGAGGGGAAGAACTTTATATTGATAGTAAAGCACAGATGATAGAGATGTTCCCTGAGATTATAAATTATTCTGTTAACACTCCTTATGTAAGCATATATCTGGAAGGGTATGATACTGAACCAAGGATAATATTACAAAGTGATCTGACTAATATAATATATATGAACATACCTGTAGGCACATATACATTTCATTTGTCAGTTCTTGATGAAAATGGCAAGGTACCAATATCTGAAAACACATATACAATTATCAAGGAAGCAAAGATATATGACTATTGGTGGTTTAAGGTGTATATGGTCGGAATATTTGCACTTATAGTTGCATATCTTACGTGGATAATATTCCATACACAGATTAAAAGAACCCTTGATTTCCAGAAGAAAGAGCTCGAATCGTAAAGAAACAGCTTGAGATGGGAAACGAAACAGTTCTTACTATTGCAAGGACTGTTGATGCAAAGGATGTTAATACAAGCCAGCATTCACTAAGAGTATCTGAGTATTCAGTTACGATAGCAAAGGAGCTTGGATATAGTGATGAAGAATGTGAAGACCTTAGAAAAGCGGCATTGCTTCACGATATAGGAAAGATAGGTATTCCAGACAGAATACTTAACAAACCGGAAAGACTTACAGATGAAGAGTATGCCATTATGAAATCACATGTTGAAAAAGGAGCAGAAATACTTAAAAGCTTTACTCTTTGTAAATCACGTTGAGGAAGGAGCACTTTATCATCATGAGAGATATGATGGAAAAGGATATATGTATGGTCTTAAAGGTGAAGAGATACCGCTTAATGCAAGAATTATCGGAATAGCAGATACATTTGATGCCATGACAGCTAACAGAGTGTATAGAAAGAAGCTTGATAAGGACTATGTTTTAGGGGAAATACGAAGAGGCAGCGGCACACAGTTTGACCCGGAGCTTGTGGATATTATGCTTAGACTTATTGATAGTGGCAGGATAGACATGGATAGTCTGTATAAGGGTGGTGAAGCAGATGAAGATAAGTAATATTAAGAAAATATCCGGTAGGATGCTGTCTTATATAGTAAGCAGGGAGAGTATCATAACTTTTATAACATGTGTTGCAGTAAGTATCATAATAGGTGCCTGTATGGTTTATTCAAGAAAAGATGAAGACAAGAGAATCAAGGTGGGGATAATATATGTAGGTGATGCAAGTACTGCATATACAGACAATTTCATAGAGGCACTTGCTGACATTAAGGAAGAGTATGGCGATAAGGTAGAAGTTATGCATATGTATAATGTTGCCGAGGGAACAGAAAGAGAATATCTTGAAAGACTTGTAAATGCAGGCTGTAATCTGATATTTTCTACAAACTATAACTATGGTGAAACAACTAAGGAGCTGGCTGGCAGGTATCCAGATGTGCAGTTTTGCATGGCAACATGCTCTAACGCTAATGAGGAGCCATACTATGCTAATTATCATACATTTATGGGAGCCATATATGAAGGAAGATATGCAGCAGGAGTCGCGGCGGGTATAAAAGCTGAGGGAGCTTATATCAGAAGGGATAATAACAGAAAATGAGGCTAAGATAGGATATGTTGCAGCGTATCCTAATGCGGAGGTTATATCAGGATATACAGCTTTTTGCTTGGAGCAAGATCGGTTGTGGGTAATACTACTATGACAGTAAAGTATACATATAAGTGGAATGATTACCGTACTGAAAAGAAGTATGCAAGAGAACTTATAAATGACAAATGCATTATTATATCACAGCATTCAGATACAGCAGGACCAGCGACTGCCTGTGAGGAAACAGCCTCAGATGTACCAGTTTTTAATGTGAGCTATAACCAGAGTATGTTTGATGTAGCACCAACTACATATCTTACAGGCTGTAAGATTAACTGGAAACCATATATGAAGGCAGCAGTTGATGCAGTTCTTAATGGAAAGGTGATTGAGAAGAACATCAGAGGTAATATACATGGTAATGATGTGGGAGCTGGCTTTGATGAAGGCTGGGTTTCAATGCTTGAGTTTAATGATATTGTTGTTGCAGATGGAACTAAGGAAATGGTAGCAGATGTTATCGAGCAGTTTAAGAAGGGAAAACTTACTGTGTTTAAAGGTGACTACATAGGTGTAAATACTGATAATCCCAATGATATCATAGACCTTAGTGAAGGCTTTGTGGAAAATAAAGACAGCTCAGCACCATCATTTAACTATATATTAAAGGATATTATTACGATAAAGTAAAAATACATTATTACTATAAAGTAAAAACACTTGACTGTATAGCTTTCTATATGGTAGAATATGCAGGCTTTAAATGGTTTTATTGAAACGACACATCCTCCGGATGATAACGAACAACACATAAAGTATTGAATATGTTAAAAGTTATCATTAAAGGAGGATTTTTTTATGCCAAAAAACAAATTTCAGGATGTAGTATTCACAATTATTATGGCAACTATTATGGTTTATGGAATGGTTGTTTATAATGTAGCCCTCAACACAGGTACAGTTGATGGAACAACTTTTATCGCAGCAGCGCACGAATTACCTATAATGGTGCCAGTAGCTTTCGTACTTGAATTCTTTATAGTAGGAAAGATAGCAAAGATGCTTGCATTTACAGTTATGAAGCCAACAGACAGACCACAGTTTATCACATATGCAATATCAATATGTATATGCTGCATTATGTGTCCAGTTATGAGTCTTGTTGCAACAATACTTTTTAAGGAACCATCTTTTGGAATGTGGATTAAGACATGGGCTATGAACTTCCCTATGGCAATACTTTATCAGATGTTCTACTGTGGACCACTTGTAAGACTTATATTCAGAGCTATATTTGTAAGAAAAGGCAACACACAGGAAGAGACAGAAGTAGCTTAGGAATTAATTAACAATTTAATATAAATATTATGTAGACACAGCGTATTAGACAGATTGTTATACGCTGTGTTTTTGTATGTTTTAATTTTATATTATTTTATAAAACTATAGTTCTGGTTGTTAAAATATATTAATATTTACTACATAGTGTCATTTATTTATTAAATGCAGAAGTTGCTAGAGATGTAAGTTGATTTTTATAGTTAATAATAATTACAAAAGAATATGGAGGAATAAGGTATGTCAGTAGCGGGAGTAAGTTCTAATAATACATATAATTCTGGTGGTATGTCATATGCTGCAACTGCTAAAACAGATAAAAAGAAAAAGCTGTTTACTATCTTATGTAGGAGAAAAGCATAACAACTATGCCAAGTATGACAAGGATAACACCAGTTGCGCGGTTGAGTGTCTTTGGAGTGGCTTTATTTGCAAATACAGCGGCAATTCTTGCCCATATAAATGTAAATACAATACATAATATCCACACAGTTATATCAGGAATTCCGCCAATCGCAAAGTGTGATACAGCACCTGTAAATGCTGTAAATGCCATAATAAATACGCTTGTTCCTACAGCAGTTTTAAGTTCATATCCAAGTACGGAAGTAAGAATAAGTAACATCATCATACCGCCGCCAGCACCGATGAAGCCGCATACAAAGCCAATTAATATGCCGCACACAACTGACTGAATGGCACGTTTCTTAGCTGATACGCTCTCCATAGCTTCCTTTGTAGTCATAACAGGTCTTACGATGAATTTAATTCCAAGAAGAAATGTCATAAATACGGAGAAGTTACCCATTGTTGTTGAAGGAACAAGGCTTGATACATAGCTTCCAACAACTGTAAATATAAGAACACTGACCATCATAATAAGTCCGTTTTTAATGTCAAGGTTCCTATTTTTTCCGTATGTATATGCAGATATGGCGCTGGCAAGCACGTCAGAAGAAAGTGCGATACCGACAGCCATATATGGATCCATTCCTAAAAATGTAATGAGCATAGGGCTGATTACGGCAGCGGCACTCATACCGGCGAAGCCAGTTCCAAGACCGGCACCCATACCTGCAAAAAATGTTACAGAAATAATTAATAATATTGACATATAATATCCTCTTTTCTGCGCACAATTTTAGTAATAATAGTTTTGTGTCAGGTGCGCACTGACACGGATATAATAGTGTGATGAAGTTATCGCATTAGTCTGCTTCATTGGAATTCAGGTAATTCAATTTATCTAATTAGTTGTCTTCAAGTATTTTATCAAGATTATTTTCAATCTGTTTCATACCCGTAAAAAAAGCCTCTTTCGTGGCAGTGTCCATACTATCAAAAAGATGTTCAAGAAAATCTTTTTGTAAAGCCTGCCCTTCTTTAATTATTTCGTCTGCCGCAGGTGTGCATATAAGCTGGGTTTTTCTGCGGTCGCCTTCTGTTTCTTTTCGTATGATGTAGCCATCTCCTACAAGTCTGTCCACATTGACAGAAACAAGATTTGCTTTAATCTTTCTTACTTCAACTATATCTCTTGCAGTAGTGTATTCAGGATTATTTGCAAGAAACATAAGAATATCGAAAGCAGTCTGTGGAAGATTAAGCTTGTGTAAAAACGGCTTGCATACAGAATTATATGCAAGGTTGATTTTCTGCGCGAATTCAATTCCTGAGTTCATAGGATTATTGGTCCTCCTTATATTAAGATTAAAAAACTACAAAAATGAATAGTTCAAATTTGAAGTATTATAACATAGATGTATTAATAAGTAAAGTAAAAGTAAATATCCCATTCAGAAATAACATTATCCCAAAACAGAAGAAAGTGAGGATATTAAAAATGCTATTGAAGAAGCAGGTTATGAAGTAACAGGAATTGAATAGTTATAAAGTATATTTCTTTCTATACTCCGAAGGCAGCATATGATACTGTTCCTTGAAAGCAGAACCAAATTTGCTCTGTGTATCGTAGAGTAATACCAGTACTCTTAAGTAATTCAGGCGGATTGGCAGAAAGCTCATCTAAATCGATACAGATAGTGAGTCCGTCATAAATTCCATTTGGGAGAGTCATAACCGACTCAGCACACGTTTTCATAGGATGGAGAGAATAATCACCCGCACCAAGATAAATAAAATTTCCATTGGCAAGCTGCCATCCGATATGTCCATTGTGACAGTAGTTATTCAGTGTATAATTGCGTGGTGTGTGGCATTTTCAGTACATGCGGCAGGTACGCTTTTTGGACTGGCATAATATTTAACCGATATTTAAAGCTGATGTAAAAAATCAGATAATATTATAAAATAGTATTTGGGTGAGGAAGGAGAGTTTTTATGAATTTAGCAAGTATTATTGTTATGGCAGCTATAGCAATATTGTTTCTTGTGGCTGTCGTGATAACAAAAAGGAAAAAAAGTGCTATCAGGATGTAATGGAAATTGTTCGGCGTGTGCTTTGAAATGTGATAAATAGAGATTTCAAAAATTATATTAATTATAGACTCATAGGACAAAATGTGTTGATAGAAACTGCTCTCAGCCCCTTAAAATCAAGGGCTGAGGGCAGTTTAATCTTTATAAATTAAACAAGTCGCTATGAGTTCCAGTACGTGTAAGTGTAAGTACAAGTACATCATCTTCATAACGATAGACCAGAAGCCAGTCCGGCTGAATGTGACATTCTCTGTGTCCAATCCAATTACCAGATAACTGATGGTCTTTATATTTTGCATCCAATGGTTCTCCATTTGTCAGTTTATAATCTTTTTTTAAACTGGGTAGTGTTTTTAATTTCATATTTAGTCATGAGTCAAGGTCTGCAAATAGTTCAATTAGTTCATCTGTACCGTGATAATCTTGTAACTCTATCAGGGTTTATGATACAATCGAAATAGGATAAAAGGACAGAAACTAAGCGGATTGTGGGGTAGAATATGAATAAAGTGATTGGTATCGGGAATCAGGGATTTGATAAAATACGGGAGAATAATTATTTTTATGTTGATAAGACAGGTTTTATAAAAGAATGGTGGGAATCTGGTGACGATGTTACATTGATTACCAGACCGCGCCGCTTTGGAAAGACATTAAATATGGATATGTTGAAATGTTTTTTTTTTTCCAATCAGTGTGCTGGAAGGTCAGATCTATTCGAGGGACTATCTATTTAGAATGAAGAAAAATATAGAGAATTACAAGGGCAGTATCCGGTAATATTTATCAGCTTTGCAACAATTAAGGCAGATAATTATGTAGATGCAAGAGATGGAATTATTTCCACTGTATATCGTGCATATCAGGAGTATCATAGTATATTGGAAGATGATATGTTTTTCATTGAATTGAAGAATTATATTAGTACAATCACACCTGACAGAAAGATGACAAATGAAGCTTTGTTCGGAGCATTGAATTATCTGTCGGAGTGTTTGTTCAACTATTACGGAAAAAAGACGATCATTCTTATGGATGAATATGACACTCCGATGCAGGAAGCATATATACATGGGTATTGGAAAGAATTTACTGTATTTATGAGAAGTATGTTCAATGCCACATTTAAAACCAACTCATATATGGAACGTGCCATCATGACGGGGATTACAAGGGTGTCAAAAGAGTCGATGTTCAGTGACCTCAATAATTTAAACGTAGTAACCCTGACTTCAGATGAATATGCATCTGCATTTGGTTTTACAGAGGAAGAAGTATTTGCAGCACTGGACATCTATGGAATGTCCAAAGAAAAAGAAAAGATTAAAAAATGGTATGATGGGTTTGTGATTGGTTCATTGAAAGATATATATAATCCATGGTCGATCACAAACTTTTTGAAGAAAAATGAATACAGGACATATTGGGTGGCAACCAGCTCTAATGGAATGGTAAGCAGGTTGATCCAGAGAGCATCATCCGAGGTAAAAACAAAGATGGAAGAACTGTTACAGGATAAGGAGATTGTGGAAAATTTTGATGAACAGATAGTATTTAATCAACTGGATGTGGATGAAAGTGCCATCTGGAGTCTTTTGATGGCAAGCGGATATCTGAAAGCTGTTGAAGTAGAATACCGTGGAGAGCTGATGAAACCATGGTATCATTTAAAAATCACAAACTTCGAGACAAAGTGTATGTTTGAAACATTGTTTGCGGCATGGTTTCGAAATGCAACTGCCAGTTATAATAAATTCATTAAAGCGATGATTGACAATGATTTAGAAATCATGAATTATTATATGAATCGTGTGACACAGGAAACATTTAGCTATTTTGATGTAGGAAGTGGAGAAGCGGGACTTGAGGAAACAGAAAGATTCTATCATGGATTCGTTCTCGGACTTATGGCAGAGCAGGCTGAAAACTATGTATTAAAATCTAACCGTGAGAGCGGATTTGGCCGGTATGATGTAATGATGATACCGAAAAAAGAAAATCTTCCAGCAATAATCATGGAATTTAAAGTCCGCCGGGCAAAAGAAAAAGACCTCAACGAAACAGTACAGATGGCATTACAGCAGATAGAGGAGAAAAACTATGATGCGGAACTGCTGTCACTTGGAATTGCAAAAGAGAGAATCCGACATTATGGATTTGCATTTGAAGGAAAAAATGTGCTGATAGGGTAAATGTCAGCATGGAAATTTAATATGATATGCACTACTATGAAATTAAATAGTAACTCATTAATTTCCTAATATCTTCCATAAAATGATGATAAGATTTAGCTTGGGATAGATAATTAAAGTTATTGGAATAGAAAATTAGAAAGCTGCGATTATTAATGAAATGAACCAGAAAATATCCAGATGTCAGAAGAATAAATTTGAACAGATAAAATATAAGAAAAGGTTAAATGAAGATATGCAGATTAAAGATATTATTCAAAAAAATGAAGCTTATAAGGGAAATAACTTAAACATTCCGAAAGAGTTAAAAGCAAATGCGCAGAGGTTATGCAGGGAATATAATCAGACGATGGCAGATGAGGGAGAAAAACGTAAGGAAATTCTTCATAAATTATTTGGAAAATGTTCGAATATGACATTTATAGAACCATCTTTCCGCTGTGATTATGGTTTTAATATATATACGGAAGGTCTGGCAGTTATTAATTATAACTGTGTGATATTGGATACTTCTCCAGTGCATATCGGGGCAAATGCTTTTATTGCGCCAGGAGTATGTATTGCATGTGTCGGACATTCGATTGAACATGAACAGAGGGCAAAAGGAATTAGTACATCAAAGCCGGTTACGATTGAAAAAGATGTGTGGATTGGCGCCAATTCTGTAATATGTGGCGGCGTTACTATTGGTGAGGGAAGCGTGATAGGTGCAGGAGGTGTTGTCACAAAGAGTATTCCTGCCAATGTGGTGGCTGTTGGTAATCCTTGCAGAGTACTTCGCGAAGTGCGTGAGGAAGATAGAATTTCGATGGATGAGCTGGCATTTTAAATTTCCAGAAATATAATGATATCAGGGTGCTATGTGCCAGTGGCGCATGTTTATCACGAACCGAAGCGGAGCGTAGACGTGGGAGTGCGTAGTACGGAACAATCCATAGGTATCATAGTTGGGGGCTTTTGACCCTGATATCATTATATATAATTAAATGCGAAAAGTAAGTTTTATGTTAATTTACAATTCAATCTAGAATTCTTTATTTTTCATAATATTGTAACTTATTAAATACGATACTAAAAGCGCAATTAATACAGACATAATCCCTATTAATATAATAATCCAATCAGCTATCTGGTCAAAATAATGAAGTATATTCATTAGAGTTTCAAAGTTGACGATTTTTTTTAATACAAAAATTAATGCAGCAATTATTCCAACGACAACTAACAATGTTACACGGCTTTTTTCAGCTCCATATTTTATTTGTAATGGAAGCATTATAGCTACAAATAAAAGCATTATCAGTGGTGCTGCAAGAATGTCAGATATGTTTGATTCAATATTAACATTTATACCTTTTAATGCCTGTGATGTCAGATATATCAAAGTAGCAGCTATACATGAAACAAAAGTTCCAGCTATACAGAATATATATTTTTCACTCACATATACTCTCGAGTCAATAGGAAGAGTCATTAAAAAGCGGTAGCCGTTATCGTATTCATCATATGATATGGTTCCTATCATAACAATTATCATAAGCATAGGTAGATATGACAGAATAAATGTACCATCCTGTGAATATCCAATAAATATAGATAATGCAAGGAATAGTAAAAGAGCTTTCTTTCTTTGCATTAATATTCTTATATCTTTTTCAAATAATCCTGCCATTATTTATAACCTCCAGTCATCATAAGAATTAATTCGTCTATACCGCCATTTTCGACAACAATTCCGGGATAATTTTCTTTATAAAATGCTTTGCTTTTTACAAAACATGCATAGCCATAATTTTCTTTCAGGCTATTTAAAATGTAACTTTTATCCAGCTCTTTAAACTGCTCCTCATTTACTTTAAGTACACCATATTGTTCTACTATTGCATCGGTATCCTCATGTAATATAATCCTGCCATTATGGATAAGGTAAATATCATCACATAAATTTTCCAAATCAGATGATATATGGGAGGTGATTAATATCGAGCGTGTATCATCAAATGAAACATATTGCCGCAACATATCTAAAACTTCATTTCTGGCTTCTACATCAAGTCCGGTTGTTGGTTCATCTAATATAAGAAGTCTGGCTTTATGTGTTATTGCAACAAGAATTTTTAGTTTTACTTTCATTCCCGATGAAAATTCTGCAATTTTTTTATTTTTAGGAATGTTGAGTTCAATACATTTTTTATTGAAATATTCTCTTTCAAATTCCGGATACATATGTTTTAATATATGTTCAATATCTGACACGTTTAACTGTGTACTAAATCCCGAATTATCTAAGAAAACTCCAAGATTTAACTTATCTGAAGGAGTCAGTTTTTCTGCTGGAATTCCAAAGGTTTTTACAGTACCGCTGTCAGGTTTTATAAGTCCTGTTATTAATCCTATAGCTGTGCTTTTACCAGCTCCGTTTTTACCTACAAGTCCTGTAATTACACCTTGTGGAATATTCATAAATGGAATATCAAAATTATAATTTTTATAAGCTTTTTTGACATTTTCAAATGTAATCATTTAATTATTACCTATCAGCAGATTAACAATTTCAATTATTTCAGTATCATTCATACCTATTGACTTAGCTTTATCAATTACTTTTATGAAATCATCTTCTACTGCCTTTCGTCTTGCTTCAATAGCTACCTGTTTATCAGTAGCTGTTACATATGTTCCTTTTCCGTGAACTGTTGTTACAAATCCGTCTGCTTCAAGCCCATCATAGGCTTTTTTATACAGTAAGGGCGCTTATGCGAAGCTCACCTGCAAGCGTCCTTACAGATGGAAGTGCTTCATTCTCTTTTTATATCAGAGTTAATTATTTCAGTTTTAATCTGTTCCATTAGCTGTTCATATATCGGAATCATTGAAGAGTGATTTAAAATAATATGCATATTATTGTTCTCCTTTACAATAAACAGTGTATAACAGTATACAACAGTTGTCAACTGTTATATACTGTTTATTATAAATTTTACGATATTTAATAATGGATAGTATATGAGGCAGAAAGTAAAAGAATAATAAAAGATTGAAAAATGCAATATATTGCATACTAGAATAAATAGTTCTATACTAAAAACAAAGGATTAAAAATAAAATCATTTGCAGACAGAAACAAAAGTGCAGCAGTGTGAAAATAGATTTTTTACACGCAAAGTTTGTGTATGAGCGCACTTGCCACAAACTTAATATGAAAAATATACGCAGAAAAGAGGATTATTATGAAAATATTTTTTTATGCCCTTAGAGAATATGACGAGCAGAAATATGTTGAAAAATTTGCAAAGCAGTATTCATTTGAGTACGCATTTACATCAGATTATCCGTCAATGGATAATATCGGACTGGCGAAAGGATATGATGCGATATCAATTATAACCAATCCAATGTATCCGGAAATACTTGATGCACTTCATAATGAGGGCGTTAAGTATATATCAACGAGAAGCATAGGCTATGAGCATATTGATATTGAGTATGCACATTCAATTGGTATGAAAGCTGCCCACGTAGTATATTCGCCAAACAGTGTTGCTAATTACACAATTATGTTAATGCTTATGGCGTGCCGCAATATGCCTTGGATAATGAAAAAGGCGGATTGTCAAGACTACTCATTAAAAGGTAAAGTTGGAAAAGAATTATCAACGTCAACAGTTGGTGTAATAGGAACAGGTAATATAGGTAAGACGGTTGTTAAGCATTTATCTGGCTTTGGATGCCGTATATTAGCATATTCCTGTTATGAGGATGAAGAAGTAAAGAAGTACGCAGAGTATGTAAGTTTAGATGAACTTTTGAAAAATTCGGACATTATAACATTGCACGTTCCGGGAAATGCTGAGAATACACATCTTATTGATGAAACAGCATTTGAGAAAATGAAAGATGGAGTTATAATAGTTAACACAACAAGAGGACCTATAGTAGATACGCAGGCACTTATAGCATCATTAAAGAGTGGAAAGGTCGGATTTGCTGCGCTTGATACTTTTGAGGGGGAAGCTGGATTATATTATCTCAATAAGGAAACGCAGAAGCTTGACAATGATAATATGGCAATTTTAAAGAGCTTTCCTAATGTAATACTCTCACCTCATATGGCATTCTATACAGAGCAGGCGGTGTCCGATATGGTTGAGAATTCAATTAAGGGAATACTAGGTTTGGAAAATGGTGACAATAGTCTGGAGGTTATGTAGTTTTAACAGCCTGAATAGGTTTTAACACCAGTGTAACCATTGAAATTACATCTGTTTTTTGATATGATTGCTGTTAAAGAGAGGTGTTTATAATGCAGATTTCAAGCAGATTTACAATGGCAATCCATATGTTTGCCTGTATAGATACATTTTCGGACCAGAAGATGACTAGTGATTTTATGGCAGCAAGCATTGGAACCAATCCGGTGATTGTCCGTAAAATATTGCAACAATTAAAGGCTGCTGGTCTTATTGAAGTTGCAAGAGGGACAGGCGGTGTGACAATTACCAGACCATTGGAGCAGATTACATTCCTTGATGTGTATAAAGCAGTGGAGTGTTCACCAGATGAAGAACTATTTCATTTTCATGAGAATCCCAATCAGAAATGTCCGGTAGGAAAGAATATTCACCATGTTCTTGATAAGAGGCTGTTAGAGGTACAGAGGGCGATGGAGGAAAAGCTTTCAGAAATGACACTTGCTGATGTGAAAAAGATATTGCAGTGTATACAGAGAAAGAGTAGCATACAGAAGGCTTCGGATGCGTGATTATATCATCACAATTTCCGAAGCCTTTTTCATTTGCTGTAATTAATGTAAAACCTTAAAAGGGAGTTGTAACAAAAAAAGTTACAAAAAGTCTGATGTAACTATTGACATTACATCAAACAAATGCTATAGTGCAAACATAAGATGTAACAAACAATGTTACAACAAATTAAGGAGGTAATTTAAAATGCAGAAAGTAGTAGAATTTTTACAGAAAAATCCAGTTCAGTATTTAGCAACAGTCGGAAGAGATGGAAAGGCAAAATGCCGTCCATTCATGTTCTGTTTTGAGCAGGACGGAAAGCTTTGGTTCTGTACTAACAATACAAAGGATGTGTACAAGGATATGTTAGCAAATCCTGAAGTAGAAGTATCAGTATCTTCCCCTGAATACGCATGGATTCGCCTTCATGGCAAAGCAGTATTTGAGGACAACAAGAGTGTAAAGGAAGGATGCATGAACAATCCTATCGTTAAAGGACAGTATCAGACAGCCGATAATCCGATTTTTGAGGTATTCTATCTGGAGAATCCCCATGGAGTAATCGCTGATTTCTCTGGTAATCCACCTTATGAATTTTAAAGATAATCAACAGAAAAAATTACAGTCTTCGGGGCAAGGTGTAATTCCTGACCGGCAGTATAGTCTGCGAGCAAAAAGCTGATATGGTGCAATTCCATAACCGACGGTAAAGTCCGGATGAGAGAAGATATGATAAAACGAGTCCCGCAGGAAATCCCGTCCTGCGGGTTGTTTTAAATTCAGGCATATCTCACAAAAAGGAGATTTATGAGTAACAATACAGCAACTATTAAAACAAAAATGGATTATCTCAAACTTCTTGTGGATGAAATTCATTCAACAACAGTTGCAACGATAGGTTCAGATGGACATCCTCAGACAAGAATCATAGATATGATGTATTATGATGAAGAAGGTGTGTATTTCCTTACAGCAAAGGGAAAAGCATTTTATGACCAGTTAATGGAGCAGCAGTATGTGGCAATATCTGCGACAAAAGATAAAATTGCGGTTTCTCTTCGAGGAAGAATAAAGAACATTGGGAAAAAGAACCTTGATATTATGTTTGAAAAAAATCCGTATATGAAGAAAATCTATCCAGGAGATACGAAAGACGCAATCGAAGTGTTTCAGCTATATGAGGCACAGGGAGAGTATTTTGATATAAGTAATCCGTCAAATATTGTGAGGGATACTATAACAATCGGAAAAGCAGAAGTTGTTCAGACAGGTTATTTTGTTGGAAAAGACTGTATCGGATGTAAGTTGTGTTACTCTGTATGTCCGCAAAAATGCATTGATATATCTTCAGTTCCTGTTGTGATCAATCAGAATCATTGTCTGCATTGCGGAAGATGCGCAGAAATCTGTCCGAAGCAGTGTATTAAGAAAAGAGGTTAAGCTATGACTTTTAGGAAAATCAGAAGAGGGCATGTTGACTGGAGAAACTTTTTATGCAGTACTTCGGCAAGGGATTATGTATTCCAGAAGGAGGCATATGAAGACCAGATTGACAGGGCAGCAGAGAATATAAGAAATGCAGACTGTGTTATAATAGGGGCAGGAGCCGGGGCATCGACAGCTGCGGGAATCCAGTATGGCGGTAAAAGGTTTACGGACAATTTTGCAGAATTTATAAAAAAATACGGTGGGCATTACATGACAGATATGTATGCAGCCGGATTTTATCCATATCCGTCTGAAGAGGCAAAGTGGGGATACTGGTCAAAACATGCATTGATGAACCGCTTTGATCCTCCGGCTTTGCCGCTTTATACTGAGCTTTATGATATTGTAAAGAACAAAGGATATTTTGTACTTACAACCAATGTGGATCATCAGTTTTATAAAGCGGGATTCGATGGAAAAAAGAATATTTGCAACACAGGGAGATTATGGAAAAATCCAGTGCCAGAAAGCCTGTCATCCAAAGACATATGATGCGGAAGAACTGTTTCATAAAATGGATGAAGCAAGAAAAGACTGCCTGATTCCATCAGAGCTTGTACCAAAATGTCCGGTGTGTGGCGGCAATATGGCTATGAATCTTCGTTGTGATAATTATTTTGTGGAAGATGAAGCGTGGCATGAGGAAGCCGACAGGTATGCGGGTTTTCTTGAACAGAATAAAGATAAAAAGGTTGTTCTTTTGGAACTTGGAGTTGGATTTAATACGCCGATTATTATACGTTTCCCTTTTGAAAAGATGGTGAGGGAGAACTCGTCTTATAGTTTGATACGCCTGAATATGGATGAAGCGGTAGTTCCGGAAAGCTTCGGGGAACGTGCAATCGGTATTGGCGGTGATATGGCAAAGGCAATTACTGATATAAGGGGGCTGGTATTATGACACAGGATGAGCGAAGAGAATATCTGATTCAGTATCTTTTAAAAGAAGAAATACCGTTTGGCAGACAGAACATTCCTACGGATAAGCAGGGGCAGGAAAATCTGCTCCGCTCACTTATGAATGTCAGACCGCCAAGACCAATCAGTAATGATTTTTTGAAAATACAGGATGAGTATCTTACAGAAAGAAATATAGAGCGTGGAATCACAGATGTTGACACGCTTGCACCTGTAAAATCCGATTCGAGATTATATATCTGGCAGGGTGATATTACCACTTTGAAATGTGATGCGATCGTGAATGCGTGTAACTCACAGATGCTTGGTTGTTTTTCACCGATGCATGCCTGTATTGATAACTTTATTCATACTTATGCTGGAATGGAACTTTGTCTGAAAATGCATGAGATTATGGCAAAGCAGGGACATGAAGAAGAGACCGGCAAAGCAAAGATAACATCGGGCTACAATCTTCCGGCAAAATATATTCTTCATACAGTAGGACCTATTATACAATGGGAAGTCACAAAAAAAGATGAAGCTCTGCTTGCAAGCTGTTACAGAGAGTGCCTAAAGCTTGCTGCTGATACTGGTGTGGAATCTATTGCATTCTGTTGTTTGTCTACAGGTGTATTCCGTTTTCCACAGCAACGAGCTGCCGAGATTGCAACGAATACTGTAAAGCAGTATCTTAACAAAGACAGCAGTATCAAAAGGTAATCTTTAATGTGTTTAAGGATGAAGATTTAAAAATATACAGTGGATTGTTATAAGCGTCTGTTGAAATATCCTATATACTCATTATTCACCCAGGCAAACATCAGAACGGAAAGAAGGAGCACATAATGGGAACACTTGAAAAGGAAAGAAATGCGATACGTGTAGTAATAGGAGACAGAGAAAGTAACGGGTATCGATTATTCATTAATCTGTTGACAGATTCGTTGCCAGCGCTCGCGATTGGTATGGAGCCGGCAGATGAAAGACTTTTGCATATTTTATACAGTAGATGTTTTAGTATGATATGATATTTAAAAACGATAATATCCTTTTGTGAAGAAAGTTTCATAGAAGCTAAGCAAATTTTCAATAAAGTTGTGGAATTTGATTCTCATAATAGTTCATCTCCTTTCTGATTATGTTTTTGTTATAGAATATAAAAAGGAAAAATACTTGCCAAAATAAAGAAATAAGTAGTCAAAAGTTGCTTAAAGATTTTTCTGCTTTTTTAATTGCAATGTAAAAATTCCAGATTACTTGTATGTGTGAATTATTACAGTAGTATTATTTAGTGCATATTTTATTCAATATATTGTATTTGAAATTCTGAATAAATGATATATATCCTATATCAAAGAAATATGTTTAACTATGTTAAAAAGTTAATGTGGCTGATACGGAAGTGAAAATATGTAGAATTGCAAGTCAGACAAACTTATTAGCCTTGAATGCATCTAGATTCTTATGGCTGGAAACGGTTATGATATGCTTAAAGCATACTATGTTATATTGAGAGCATTGTATAAGTATTGATGATACATAGATAAATATAACAGACTAAAAAGGGAGGCGTTATTTTGATAACGTCTCTTTTTGTGATTTATTAAAACAGTATAAATTAATAAAAATGGGAACCAAAAATCTTTCAAAAACGCTGTGGGATTGATATTTTTTATGGGAGATTTTCTCTTGGTTTTCTAAAATGATAGATGTATATGTGTTTGATTTCACGCCAAAAGAGAATAAAAAACTAGACAATAATTGCATATATGGCGTGTTATAAGTGTCAGAATTTTATATAAAAAGTAAGGCAGTATCATTTTGTGCATACTTAGTACAATTTATGAAATTGTTTTTTACATATATTTGTTATATCTTTGATATAACAAAATTGTGGGAATAAAATAATTGGTATTTTGAAAGGAGAAGTTTCACATGGAAGAAAAGAGGTACCTGAAATGGTATAACAAGGTAGGTTATGGAACAGGAGATTTTGCAGGAAATGTTGTGTATGCATTTCTATCATCATTTGTAATGCTGTATCTGACAAATACGGTAGGTTTAAATCCGGGTATTATCGGAACGCTGATTATGGTATCAAAGCTGTTTGATGGAATCAGCGATATGTTCTTTGGAACTATGATTGATAAAACAAAAAGTAGACTTGGAAAAGCCAGACCATGGATGTTATATGCGTATATAGGTTGTGCCGTAACACTCGTTGCAAACTTTGCGATTCCAGACAGTCTTGGGACAACTGCACAGTATGTATGGTTCTTTATAGCATATACATTGTTAAATGCAGTATTTTTTACTGCAAACAATATAGCATATGCATCATTAGTTACTTTTTGTACAAAAAACAGTAGGGAACGTGTAGAGATGGGATCATGGCGATTTATCTTTGCATTTTCGACAAGCTTACTTATTCAGTCTGTTACAGTACAGTTTGTAAGAGCAGCAGGCGGTGGGGCAGCAGCATGGAGAACGGTTGCCGTTGTATATGCCATTATTGGATTGATTGTAAATACAATTTCGGTTTTTTCAATTAAGGAGCTTCCAGAAGAAGAATTAAAAGCGGGGAAGGATCACACAGAAGAAAAGTATGGACTAATAGAGGCTGCAAAACTTTTATTTTCTAATAAATATTATCTTATGATTTGTGCAACTTATATTTGTCAGCAGATTTATTCAGCTATGTTAAATATGGGCATTTATTATATGATTTACATTTTGAAAAATGAAAATCTGTATTCCGTATTTTCATGGGCAATTAATATCCCTGTTATTATCGCAATGTGCATCACTCCTATGCTGGTGGAAAAAATGAAAGGTTTATATCGAATGAACTTTGCAGGCTATGTTCTTGGAACAGTGGGACGTGTCGGAGTCATCTTTGCAGGTTATATGGGAAGTGTTCCACTTATGCTTACATTTACAGCGATTGCAGCACTTGGAATGGCACCGTGGCAGGGGTGATATGGGAGCAGTTATTGCAAGCTGTTCAGAATATACTTATCTTACAAAGCATAAACACATTGATGGAACTATGTATTCATGCACATCTTTTGGTACGAAAATCGGAGGAGGAATCGGAGTTGCATTATGTGGATGGCTGCTTGATGCAAGTGGATTTGTTAAGGAAGCAGCGGTGCAGCCTGCCTCTTGTTTAAATATGCTTCATATTATGTATTTATGGATTCCTATGGTATTGTCATTAATAATTACATTCATCATGTCAAGAATGAATGTTGAAGATGCAAACGAAAAACTTAAAAAACCGTTGGAGGAATGTTGATATGGAATATTATGACAGTGTATTCGAAAACGCAGCCGGAAACAGGGGATTAAGACAGATTTAATTGAAATATTATTTTATGAGCTGTATGGAAAGTGAGGAAAAATATGAATGCTGATATGAAATGGCTGGACAATCCAGAAGTGTTTAAAGTAAATCAATTGGAACCACATAGTGATCATTGCTATTATCTGGATTATTCAGATATGAAAAAAGAAAAAAATCCATTATTACAGTCATTAAATGGTCAATGGGAGTTTGCTTACAGCAAAAATGTGATGGAAAGACCTGTTGATTTTTATAAAGATACATTTGATACATCAGGATTCGATAAAATTATGGTTCCAGGACATATTGAACTGGCTGGATATGATAAAATCCGTTATATCAACACTATGTATCCATGGGAAGGAAAAAGAGTACCACAGAGGAGCCTATAGTATGGAGGCAACTGGAGCAGAAAAAGGAATGTTTTCAGAGGCAGAGTACAATCCGGTGGGTTCTTATATAAAATACTTTGATTTGCAAAAAAGCATGTGTGGAAAGAGAATCCATATCTGCTTTGAAGGTGTAGAAGAAGCTATGTATCTTTGGCTTAATGGTCAGTTTATAGGTTATGCCGAGGACAGCTTCACACCTTCTGAGTTTGATTTGACACCATATATTAGGGAAAAGGGAAATGTACTGGCAGTACAGGTACATAAGATGAGTACTGCAGCATTTTTAGAGGATCAAGACTTTTTTCAGATTCTTTGGAATTTTCAGAAATGTTACTTTGAAGGCAATACCAGATGTTCATTTGGAGGATGTTTGGTTCAAACCAGTATTAAACCGTGATAATGTAAGCGGAAGTATAACTGTAAACATGAAAGTGTCCGCCCTTGATGGTCAGAATGTAACTGCAGGCTTTATTTTAAAAGACAGGGAAGAAGATGTATTAGTAGAGAAATCCATACAGCTAAATAAAGATAATGACTATTTAGAAGGTACGATATGTGTTGATTTAGAAAATGTTAAACTGTGGGATAATCATAACCCATATTTGTATCATGCTTATGTTGAACTTAAAGCTGAGGATGGTTCCTTGGCAGAGGTAATCCCTTATGATATCGGTTTTAGACGAATAGAGATTATAGATAAAATAATTTATTTAAATGGAAAACGCCTTATTATTACAGGTGTAAACCGTCATGAGTGGAATGCAAAAACAGGAAGATGTATTGGTATAGAAGATATGAAAGCAGATATATCCTGTTTGTTAAGGAATAATATTAATTCTGTGCGTACTTGCCACTATCCTGATCAGATACCATGGTACTATATGTGCGACAATGCAGGTATTTATGTGATGGCAGAAACAAATTTGGAAAGCCATGGTTCGTTCCAGAAGTTAGGTGCAATTGAACCATCATGTAATGTACCATGGCTCTTTTCCACAATGGAAGGGTGCCGTAATTGATCGGGCAAAAAATAATTTTGAAACTTTTAAAACCATACATCCATCCTTTTCTGGTCATTAGGAAATGAATCATATGCAGGTGACAACATAGAGGCAATGAATGTTTATTTTGCTGAAAAGCAGGATGGAAGATTAGTTCATTATGAGAGTGCTTATTATAATAGGGCATACGAGGATACAATTTCTGATTTAGAGACCAGAATGTATGCGAAGCCAGAGGATGTAGAGTTATATTTGAATAACAGTCCCAAGAAACCATATATTTTATGTGAATTCATGCATGATATGGGAAATTCCATGGGAGGACTTGGCTCGTATATGAAACTGATTGACAAATATGATATGTATCATGGTGGATTTATATGGGACTATATTGACCAGGCAATTATGGTAAAGGATCCAGTGACAGGAAAAGATGTTTTACGATATGGCGGAGATTTTGACGATAAACCGCAGACTATGAATTCTCAGCAAATGGAATTGTATTTGCTGACAGGAAAGAAAAAACCAGCGATGCAGGAAGTGAGGTACTACTATGGCTTATACAGATAAATTAAGAGTTGTCTATGGTGACTATACACTTGGTGTACATGGAGAAGGATATGATTATATTTTTTCTTATGCACAGGGTGGATTGGAATCTATCGTTAAAAATGGCTACGAGTGGCTGTATCGTTGTCCTAAACCTACTTTCTGGAGAGCATTGACAGATAATGACAGAGGAAGCAGGTTCCACATTAAAAGCGGTAGCTGGCTTTCAGCAGATATGTTTATTGACTGTAAAGAAGTTCAGGTTATCATGGATGGTAAGGAACAAAAACCTTATGCACCTGATAATAATAGCTATGGTTGTGATGTTTATGCTGATGAAATTGTCGTAAAATATACATATGAGACCATAACAACTCCAGCGACAACTGTACTTGTAAGCTATACCGTTGACGTATCTGGAAAAATCCGTGTGGATGTACATTATAATGGAGTACAGGGACTTCCAGAATTTCCTGTATTTGGAATGAGGTTTATTATGCCAACCCTGGCAGACAAATATTTATATAAGGGACTGTCTGGGGAAACATATCCTGATAGAAAGGCAGGAGCCAAAGAAGGAATCTATGAGATTAATGACCTGAGTCTTACACAATATCTTGTTCCGCAGGAATGTGGTATGAGAATGGATACAGAGTGGCTTGAAGTTACAAGACATACAACACTTGATAACAGCAGGACGGACAGCTTATCTCAAATTTTACGCATTGAAAAAAATGACAAAAATTTTGCATTTTCTTGTCTGCCTTATACGGCATCGGAGATTGAAAATGCCCTCCATCATGAAGAACTGCCACCAGCAAGAAGAACTGTTTTATGTGTATATGGTGCAGTAAGAGGTGTTGGAGGTATTGACAGCTGGGGAACTGATGTAGAAGAGGAATATCATATCAGTGCAGAAGATGATAAGGATTATTCCTTTAGCATATGTTAATTGTGATTACATTGGGATCTACAGTGGATTTGGTTGGTCGAATAATTAAAACAAGAAGGGTAGTGGAGAAACAGGGATTATAAATAAAAGGAGTTGCTTGTAAGTGTTATTGGTATATGAAAATAAAAATACGGGATTATCATCCGAGTGGAAAGAACCAGTACATGTGCCGCCGCATCTGCATGAAGCAATAGAAGTTGTGTATGTAACGGATGGAGAAGTAGAGCTTGGAGTGGGAACTGAATTGTTCCATATGGATGAAGGGGATTTTGCAATAATATTCCCTAATGTAATACATCATTATCAAGTTTTTGGGAAAAAGAAGAATAAGGTAATATATTTATATCTTGATCCAAAACTATTTCCCTCATACTATAAAGAACTTCAGAATTACAGTCCTGAAAATCCAGTTGTGAAAAAAAAAAAGTGCATCCGGATGTAGTAAATGCTATAAAATATTTGGCAGAAATAAAAGATGGCAATCCAATGCTGATAAAGGCATATGCACAGATGATTTTAGCACATGTTTTCACAACAATGCCACTGATTGATAAAAGTGTAGTAGGAAGAGATGATCTGATTTACAATGCGGTGGAATATGTAGCCAAAAATTTTAGAGAAAATATCAGCCTTGAAAAAAATGGCATATGAATTGTGTGTAAGCAAATATGTATTATCAAGAATGTTTGCGAAGACATTTCATTGTAATTTTAGTAAATATGTGAATGGAGTCCGGTTAAATTATGCAGTTGCAGAACTTGAAAACTCGATGGATTCTATAACAAACATATGTCTTGATTGCGGATTTGAAAGTCAAAGAACTTTTAATCGTGTATTTAAGGATAGATATAAAATTACACCTAGAGAATATAGAAAAAGGATGGAACATGATAAATAATATTTGATATTATATGCAGAACAAAATAACATGAGCATTAGCTGAGACAATTGTTTTCTATGCAGATAGAAAGGGATTTATGTTGTGTATTAACATGTGTTCAGAAAAAGCAGAGAACCTATATTCTCTGCTTTTAGTTATATGTTTTTTCTGTATTCAGATGGTGATAAACCTTTTAACTTTTGAAATATTCGGCTGAAATACAGAGGGTTTTCATAGCCCACAATCCTGGCAATTTCGTTAATGTTATATTGAGGATTCTGCAGAAGTGCTTCTGCATTGTATATTCTTTTACGCATAATAAATTGTTTAGGTGTAATACCAGTATATAAGCGGAAATTACGAATGAACCAGCTTGTACTTATATTATTTTGCTCTGCATAGCTATCAATATTAATTTGCTCATTATAATGTTCACTAAAGTATGAAACAGCATTGTCTATTTCATCAGCTTTATGTGTATTATCATGAGATACAGAAGATAAAAAATGCCGATGTAGCCTTATAAAAAATTTGTCGTAGATACATTTCTAGCATTTCAGGATATCCATTCTGACACATCTGCAGTTCTTGATCATTTCACGAAACAGAATCTGATATTCAGATCCAGAACCACAGTAGAAAACTCTTTTGTCATCAGTTAATCCATAGGAACGAAGAAGATTGGTAACATTATTTCCAGTGAAATGTACCCAGTAAACTTCTACATTGTCTTTCGCATAATATTCATATTTTTGAGGTTCTTTAGGTCTGTATAATACCATATGACCAGCATGAACGATGGTTTCATCTGAATCATTATTAAAGTGGAAGTGGGCTTTTCCAGATGCGATAAAAAGTAATTGGAAATCCAGTCTGCCACGCGGACGCCATGTAGGAAGTTTTTTGCTTAGTATAAAGCTTATAGGTACCACACATGGTTATAAGTAGTTCCTTTGATTTATCTTTCCTGTCAATAGTGGAATTGTTCAAGTATGCGTTATTGGTATACATATAAAGCCCCTTTACTTGTAATTAAAAAATAATATATATATACTGTTGCAAATATAGGAAATCATTAAATATACAATGTTATTTTATCATTTTATGCATATAATGTCTATTTGCTTTAATAAAACAAGTCATAAATGAAACAAACTAATGTAATGTTATAAATTATCTGAATTATAGGCTTTGAATGGAAAAAAGCATAATGGATTAGGGAAATAAAAATTATGCTTAACCGGGATGACTAATAATATTGTTTTGTGCATAATCTGTACAATTTATGATATGGATTTTTTGGGCTATTTTTTGTATATTACGTATAACAAGAATGCAAGGTGATTTTACGGATAATAAAGAATAACAATAGGATTAATTTTTTATTAGTAAGTATAATTGGATATGTTTTGCTCATAAAAATTATTCATTATTATATATTATCCGATAAATGTTGATTTAAGTGGGGTGATTGAGATGCAGACAGATATATTGATTCAAAGTTTCATAGATGGCGTATATGATGAGAGACTTTTAGATGTGTATGCTGATGAGACGAAAATTTATTATCAAAGAGAACGCTATATCAATGCAATAAAGAAATTCGAGCAGTGCTATAAGCTGGGAGATGTGGAGTTGTTCAGTGCTCCGGGAAGAACTGAGATTGGCGGCAACCATACAGATCATCAGAATGGAGAGGTTTTGGCAGCCTCAGTTAATCTTGATACTATTGGGATCGTTAAAAAGACGGATGATAATGTAATCAGATTGGTTTCTGATAACTATGATGAAATCATTATCCGGCTTGATGATGTATCTGTAAAGGAAAAAAGAAAAGGAAACAACAAAGGCGTTGATAAAAGGTGTGGTATCTGGATTCCTTGAAAAGAAATTATTCGGTTGGAGGCTTTCAGGCATATATAACAAGTGATGTGCTTATTGGAGCGGGTCTTTCATCTTCAGCAGCATTTGAAACTTTGATTGGGACAATTTTATCAGGACTTTATAATTGTGGAACAGTTTCAGCAACAGAGATAGCCATTATTGGACAGTATGCTGAAAATGTTTATTTCGGAAAGCCTTGTGGTCTGATGGATCAGATGGCAAGTTCAATTGGTAATCTTGTTCATATTGATTTTGCCAACCCAGAATGCCCATATGTAGAAAAAATTGATTTTGATATGGAAAAGTATGGTTATAGGTTATGTATTACAGATACAAAAGGTTCACATGCTGATTTAACAGACGAATATGCAGCAATTCAAAGGAAATGAAACTGGTTGCAAAATATTTTGGAAAAAGAAGTGTTGTGCGGCATATCTATAAATGATGTATTGGATAATATTACTGATTTAAGAAAAAAAACTTGGAGACAGATGTGTCCTTAGGGCATTGCATTTTATCTATGAAAATAAAAGAGTACAAAAAGAAGTAAGTGCATTGAAAGCAGGAAATATAGGAGCATTTCTGGATGATGTGAAAGCGTCAGGCAATTCTTCTTTTAAATATCTGCAGAATGTTTACTCAAATCAGGATATAAAAAATCAGAATGTATCTTTGGCATTATTTGTAAGCGAAATTTTTGGGACAAAATGGTGTATGCAGGGGTACATGGAGGAGGTTTTGCTGGAACCATACAGGCGTTTGTGAAGAATGAATATGTGGAGAATTACAAATACGAAATGGATAAAATATTTGGTAAAGATTCTTGTAAAGACTTGAGAATGAGAAAATATGGTGGCATAAAAGTGTTATGACATCCAGTGAAAAAAGCAAGGAAAGTGCTTGGGTGGAAACCGCAGTATGCAGATCTTGAGACGATTATTTCAACAGCATGGAAATGGCATGTAAATCATCCGGACGGATACTAGGAGGTATAACATGAATGAACTTATTTCAGAATTAGTAGGTTACGGTATTGAAAAAGGATTGGTTGAGGAAGACGATAAAATTTATGTGATTAACAGACTTTTAGAGTTGTTTAGACTTGACAGTTATACTCAGACGGATAAAGCAATCAGACAGTTATCAGAAATTCTATCTGATATGACTGATTATGCAGCGGAGCATGGATTTATACCTGAAAATACAAATGTATACAGGGATTTATTTGATACTAAAATTATGGGGATTTTAACACCTGCACCATCTGTGGTCAGAGCAAAATTTACAGATTTATATGTCAAAAATCCAAAAAAAGCAACCGATTTCTATTATCAATTCAGTCAGGATACAAATTATATACGTAAGGACAGAGTTGCAAGAGATAAAAATGGAAAGCAGACACACAGTATGGCAAGATAGATATTACAATTAATCTTTCTAAACCAGAAAAAGATCCACGGGACATAGCGAGAGCGGCAACTCAAACAAAGAATGATTATCCTAAATGTTTGTTATGTGCAGAAAATGAGGGATATGCAGGAACACTCTCACATCCGGCAAGGCAAAATCATAGAATTATTCCACTAAAGCTAGATGGGCAAGATTATTACATGCAGTATTCGCCTTATGTGTACTATAACGAGCACTGTATTGTGTTTAATGCAAAACATACACCGATGAAGATTGATGAAGCTGTTTTTGTAAAGCTATTGGATTTTGTAAGACAGTTTCCACATTATACACTAGGTTCAAATGCGGATTTGCCGATAGTAGGAGGTTCAATTCTTAGCCATGATCATTTTCAAGGTGGAGCATATACTTTTGCTATGGCAGAAGCTCCATATGAGTATATGTTTGAGATTGCAGGATTTGAAGATGTGACAGCTGGATGTGTTAAGTGGCCACTGTCAGTCATAAGATTGCAGGGAAACAGCATTGGAAGACTTGCAAAAGTGTCTGACTATATTTTGCAAAAGTGGCGTGGGTATACGGATGAAGAGGCATTTATTTTTAGCGAAACAGATGGAGTACCACATAATACAATTACGCCAATTGCACGCATGAATGGAAATTTGTATGAAATGGACTTAGTTCTCAGAAATAATATTACGACAGAGGACAGGCCATGGGGTGTGTATCATCCAGAGGAAAAACTGCATCACATTAAAAAAAGAAAATATTGGATTGATAGAAGTGATGGGGCTTGCAGTACTTCCTTCCAGGTTGAAAAAAAGAAATGGATATACTTGCGAAAAGCTATTATTGAAGGGAAAACATTCATGATATAGAGGAAATAAAAATTCATGCCGACTGGGTAGATGAATGGCTGGATTCTTATGATATTACAACAGAAAATATAGAGAGTATTATTCAGAATGAAATTGCAGATTGTTTTTGTGCAAGTTCTGGAATGTGCAGGTGTATATAAACGCACAGAAAAGGGATTTGCTGCATTTAAACGGTTTTTGTCTGTACTATAAAGAATTAGCAGTATTATAGTATTTACAATACATTTCGTTTAAGGACAGGTGAATTGAAATGTGGAATACAGTTTTTGGTGTGACGAAAGAAGGAAAAAAAAAGCACATAGATATATCTTGGTAAACAATAAAGGTATGAGTGTGGAATTATCTGATTTTGGAGCATTGGTATTATCCATTTATGTACTTGATAAGTATGGAAGAAAACGAGATGTTGTACTTGGTTATGATAATCTGATGGATTATTATGAACAGAATACAGGTTTTGGTGCATATATAGGCAGAAATGCTAATCGTATTGCAGGGGCAGAAGTAACAATAGAAGATATAAAGTATCTGTTGGATAAAAATGATAATCAAAATAATCTTCACAGTGGGTTTAATAGATCACATCATAAACTTTACAGTGTAAGAAATGGAAAGACTGATGCATGTGAGTTTGTGGAAATGGAACGATATAGTCCTAATATGGAGCAAGGATTTCCAGGAAATTTAGAGCAGAAAATCAGATATACACTCACAGATAAAAATGAATTTATAATTGATTATGAAATGCTTAGTGATATGACTACGGTTGTAAATCCTACAAATCATAGTTATTTTAATTTAGATGGGCATAATTCTGGTACAATCCTTAAACACTATATGGAAATATATTCGGGACAGATGCTTGAGCTTGGTAATGATATGATTCCGACAGGAGAAATTATAGATATTAGTGATACACATTGATTTTCGTAAAAGTAAGCAGATAGGAAAAGATATAGATGCAGATAATTCACAGATAAAAATTGCAGGTGGTTATGATCATAATTATATATTTCCAAATGACAGAAAGACAAGAAAAGTTGCAAAACTGTATGGGGCAGACAGTGGAATCAGGATGGATGTTTATTCTGATTTATGTGGATTACAGGTTTATACAGGAAATTATTTAAATGGTCAAATAGGAAAAGATGGTGCTATATATAATAAGCGAAGCGGTGTATGTTTTGAAACTCAATTCTATCCTAATTCATGTAATAATCCAGAATTTCCAAGTTGTATATTGCCAGCATACAAAATATTCAAGTCAAGAACTGTATATCAATTTTTTGCATGATAGATAAAAATGACAGATTGGATGTATGTAGATGTTAAAGCTCTTCTTAGAATTGCACAGGTGTTTGATATTCCGATTGCAAATAATATTGCAACTGCGGATTTTATGATTCATTCATCACTTATGAATGAACAGTATTCACATCAAATTGAAAATTTTAAAAATGCTGTGGCTGTCGCATCGTTAAAGCGACAGCCCCTTATTTGCTTTTATTCTACAAACACAATCATTACTTTTCATTCCTGTCAATCTTTAAATCTTTGTAATATTGCATTGGAGTAACACCATATTCTTTCTTAAATGCTCTAAAAAATGATTATACCCTCCAAATCCACCAAGCTCATATACCTCATGAATACTTTTCCCTGCTCTATATAATGGCGGCATAAATCAAGTTTGCTCTTTACAATGTATGAATGAGGTGTCTCACCTGTCAATTTTTAAACTCTCTTACTATATGATAACGGCTTATATAAAATTCATTTTCCAAGCGCTCCAACGAGATATCTTCTGTCAAATGTTCTCTGATATAAATAAAAATATCATCCATTACAACGTGTTTTTTTCTTCTTCGTCTTAATCTGTACATCATCCTGAACAGATGAGCGAAGTGCAAGTACAAGAATCATAGTTAATAGGCTTTTCTCGTATAATGAGTGGGCAAATTTAGGCGGCTCATTATTCATCGAATAGAGCTTTTTGATATATTCTTTATAAGCATAGCCGATTCAGTCTCAGAATGAACAATCTTAACTTGATACGGAACAAAATCAAACGCTTCATCAAGTCTTGTTTCTTCATCTGACAATTTCCTTAAAAAGTTCTCCACCTATATAAAGAACATAAACTTCAAGAGGATACTTATTTTTACGATATTCAAGCTTTACTTTATTACCTGGCTTAATAAATATCAAATCCTCCATAGTACATACAATATTATCGTCCTCCCGGGTGCATATACCCTATCCCACCAGCTATAAATACAATTGTATAGCTCTCCTTTTGCCCAAAAGCTTCGCTGGGCACTATCCAATATTTTCAAATATTCCATTTTGTAGCCTTTTTTTCATATGTCTATTTTGTACACTTTCCTATTATATTTTTTGTTCATTTCGTCAAAATATACAATATATCAATTTTTCGTAGTTTGCAAGCAATATTTGTATATGGATATCAGCATAACCACAATATAATAAGATTGTAGCTACTAAAACAATATAAATGTTTGGAGGTAAATTATCATGAAAGAAACAAGACCTTTTTCCATGAAGGACAAAATTGGTTACACTCTTGGCGATTTGGGATGTTGCTGTACTGAGCAGTTCCGTGCCATGTATCTTGCTATTTTTTATACACTGGTATTAAAAAGTTAATCCAGTACACGTAGGAATCCTTATGCTTGTTACAAAGTTTTGGGATGCTATAAATGACCCTTTAATTGGTGCACTTGTTGATAGCCACAAAAACAAAGGAAAAGGAAAATTTATTCCTTGGATTAAATTCTTTGCTTTTCCAACTGCAGTACTCTGTATATTAGGATTTGTTAACGTAAACAATTTCGCTTATGGTGCACGTATTGCTTACATGTTCATCACATATGTTGTATATGAAATTATGTACACATGTGTAAGCGTACCATTTGGAAGTCTTTCAAGTGTTATGACAGATGATGTAAACCAACGGACCGACCTTTCTCGTTTCAGAAGTCTTGGCGGTACAATTTTTATGACAGTTATCGTTATTGTTGGACCATTATTCTTATATAAAGATAACCAGCCAGTACCTAGCCATTTCCTTATTATGGCAGCCATCTGTGCTGTTATCGGTTTCATCTGCTTTATGTTTACATCTCATTGGTGTAAAGAGCGTATTATTACAGAGCCAGTTGTTGAGAAAAAAAAAAAAGTTTAACTACTTTCGGGGTAATTAAAGATATTACTAAAAACAAAGCATTACTCGGAGTTATGTTATCAAGCTTTATCGGTATTGTTGGAGCAGGTATGGTTAACGGATTAAATACTTATTTATTCCGCGATTATTTTGGAAATGTTGCCATCATGGCATTTTCAGGTATGTTAAGTGTACTCTGGTCACTTATCGCATTCATTGGGACAAAATTTGTTGCAAAGAAATTTGGAAAGAAAGAATGGATTATGTATAGTGCAACTTTCTCAGTTGTTGTTTATGCTATTTTATTCTTCTTCCCACTTGAAAATCCTATGCTCTTTATTATCATCAACGGAATCTGCTATCTTGGGTAAGTGGTTTCCAAGTATTAGTTTGGGCACTTGTAAATGATGCAATTGATTATCAAGAACTTCAGACAGGAAAACGTAATGAAGGAATTGTATATTCGGCATATACATTCTTCCGTAAACTTGCTAATGCTGTATCAGGAAGTATGAGTAGTTTTGCACTTGCAATTGCTGGATTCCAGGTTAATGAAGCTGTCCAGAGTGAAGCATTCTCAGGACATCTTTGGAAAACATATACAGGTTTATATGTAGCCGGGTACTTATTAGCTGTACTTGTATTAAAGTTTGTATACCCTCTTACAAAAGAGAAAACAGCTGAAATGTTACAGGATTTAGCTGACAAGCGAAATGCTACAACTGCAGAATAAAATTAGAAATTGAGGTATTTTAAATTGACAAAACAAGTAGAAATCACAAACCGTGATGGACACATCTTACGCGGAATAGTTAACATTCCAGAAGATGGCACAAGATTTCCTGCTATTGTAAATGTACATGGCTTTACAGGGAATAAAAGCGGTTACAAAAGGATTTATACGCACACAGCCAGATTTCTGGCTGAAAACGGATTTGCCAGTGTCCGTTTTGATTTATACGGAAATGGTGAAAGTGATGGTGAATTCGAGGACATGACCTTTACAGGTATCCTACACGATATCGAGGATATTATAAACTGGACTAAAACACAAGATTTTGCCAATCCAGATAAGATTATCTTATCTGGTCAGAGTATGGGAGGATACGCAGCTGCTACTGCCGCTCCTATTGTTAATCCTTATGCTCTCATGCTTATGTGTCCAGGTGCTGGAATGTGGTTTGGATGTAAGGATCGTGCTGAAGCCATGGAAGCTAAGGGGATCACCAAGGCCGATATTGAAGGACTCACTTTCCCAACATCTTTTAATTATGATTTATTTAATTATGAGCCATTCTCGTCAGCAGAAGGATACAACGGACCAGTCCTCCTTATAAGAGGAACTGCAGATGATTTGGTAGATGATGCAACATGCCATAAATATGAGTCACTTTACAATGGAAAATGCAATTATAAAACAATTGAAGGCGCTAACCACAATTTTGCCAGTGCTTTTGCAAGAGCAGAATTAGACAAATTAATGTTAGAGTTTTTAACACCACTTAAATAGTATATTCAATTTGAAAGGAAGTATGAACAATGAAATTATTAGAGCCTATAAAAGTTGGAAATATTGAGTTTAAAAACCGTATTATGTTCCCACCACTTACAACAGGATATGAGGAAAAAGATGGTTCAATTGGAGAACAAAGTTTTCGTTTTTACGAGCGTCTCGCAAAAGGCGGTGTCGGATATATAGTAATTGGAGATGTTGCACCACTTCCAACATTCTCTCCTACACCAAAGCTTTATTCACCTGAGCAGGTTCAAAGCTTCAAAAAACTTGCTGACGCATGTCATGAAAATGGTGCAAAGCTTGGAATTCAGTTATTCCATCCTGACTACAATGTTAAAGCTTTAAACGATATGTTTCATCAGGGCAAAATGCAGGAAGCAAGAGCTAAACTTCACCATGATATGCAGCACTTTGTAAATGAAGTAACTGCAGAAGAACTTGATTAAATAATAAAGCATATGGAAAACTGTGCTATCTTAGCACACGAAGCTGGTGTTGATTGTATTGAAGTACATGGAGACCGTCTTGTTGGTTCTCTCTGCTCTCCTATTTTAAATCATAGAACTGATGAATATGGCGGTGACCTGGCTAATCGTACACGTTTTGCATTAACACTCGTAAAAAGATTAAAAACAATTGTACCTGACATGGTTATCGACTACAAGCTTCCTATAGTTACTCCTCTTGGAGAAAATAGTTTTAGAGGAAAAGGTGGTCTTCCACTTGATGAAGCTTGCATTTTTGCTAAAGAATTAGAAGCTTGCGGTGTTGACACATTACATGTTGCACAGGCTAACCATACTGGAAATATGGGTGATACAATCCCTGCCATGGGAACACAGCCATACGGATTTATGGTTTCTTATTCTAAAAAAATCAAAGAGCTTGTATCTATTCCTGTATCTGTAGTAGGCCGTATCGTTACACCAGAAGCTGCTGAAGCAGTTATTACAAATGGTTCTGCTGATATTATTGGATTAGGTCGTTCTCTTCTCACAGACCCTGACTTTGCAAACAAATGTGCAGATGGACATTGCTGTAATGTCAGAACATGTATGATGTGTAATAAAGGATGTACAGATAATATTCAGAATCGTGCTTTCTTAAGTTGTGTACTTAATGCTGAAAATGGTTACGAAGGATCTCGTCAGATTACTCCTGCAGCATCAACAAAGAATATAGCAATTATTGGTGCTGGTATTGCTGGACTTGAAGCTGCACGTGTTTCCGCATTAAGAGGACATCATGTAACTATATTTGAGAAATCACTTCAGATTGGTGGTCAGTTACTTATTGCTAGTGTGCCTCCAAGAAAAGAAGAAATGATGAGAAGCATTAATTATTATACAAATGTACTTCCCTGAATTAGATGTTACTTTCAGACTTGGTCAGGAATTCACATCACAGGATTATAATTCATTCGATGAAGTAATTGTGGCAACAGGAGCAAACAATGCAATAATCCCTGTTCCTGGCAAAGATCTTCCAACTGTAGCAAGTGCATGGGATGTACTTGCCAAGAAAGAAATCGTATTCGGTAATGTTTCTGTAATCGGTGGTGGTCTTGTAGGTGTTGAAACCGCTGAATATCTGGCTTCACGCGGATGTAAGGTTACAATTATTGAAATGATGGATCAGATTGCAAAAGAAGAAAGTAACACTATTTTACCTACTCTAATGAGGGAATTAGAGCATTATAATGTTCAAATAGTAACATCTGCAAAATTATCAGAAATCAAAGATGATTCTGTAGTTGTTGAAAAAACAATAGACGACAATACATCAACAGAAGAAATTGCTTCAGACTTTGTTGTAATGGCTGTTGGTGCAAGAAAGAACCTTCCAGAGCTTTCTGATTGTCCTCTTCCACTTCACTATATTGGTGATTGTGCTGGAGAACGTCCAAGTAATATTGATCATGCTATTAAATCAGCATATGATGTAGCATGTGAAATATAAATTATTAATTACCCTATTACCACAAAGGGGCTGCCGCACTAAGAATGATGTGTGGCAGCTTTTTTTAGATTGTGTTGAAAAATTTTGATTAATATAAGAATATTATATAACAATAATGAGGCGTACGATAGTTGTGACAGTAAATAATATGAAATTTGACTTGCTATTTTGTGTTGGTGTATGTAGTAAAATAGTGTATAATTATTAACAAGATATGAATGTAAAATGCAATTATGTTATTAGGAGGAAAATGATATGAAATGGGGAATTCTGGCTACAGGTAATATTGCAAAAAAATTTGCATCAACTATAAATCAGATGAGTAAGGAAAATGAACAGCTTGCAGCAGTAGGCTCACGGCACATGGATAGTGCAAAAGCTTTTGCCAGGGAGTATGACATTCCACGATATTATGATTCTTATGAAGCATTAGTAAATGATCCGGATGTTGAGGCTGTTTATGTAGCAACACCGAATAGTTTGCATTATGAGAATTGCAGACTTTGTCTTGAGCATGGTAAGCATGTACTTTGTGAAAAGCCATTTACAATAAATGAGAAACAGGCACAGGAGCTGTACAGGCTGGCACAGGATAAGCATCTTTTTTATTATGGAGGGATTATGGATATGGTTTCTGCCATTGTATAATCGTCTGCGTAATATCCTGCTTCAGGGAACAATAGGAGAAATTAAACATATTTCCTGTCAGTATGGATTTGTTGCAACGGGTGCCAGAAAAGAGCGTAAATTTAACTCTGCACTTGGTGGAGGTGCTCTGTTGGATATAGGAATTTACAATCTGGGATTTTTGCGTATTGTTACAGGGGTGTGATCCGCAGAATGTAGAAACCACAAAAGTACATATTAATGAGAATGGAACAGATGATTACAGTTGTCTCAAACTGACATATAATGATGGATGTATTGCAGAATCAGTCCAGACAATAGGAGAGGAATTAAAACGTAATGCCAGAATTGAGGGAACAAAGGGAAGTATATTTTTGCCGGATTTCCAACATGCCGAGACTATGATACTTGAGGTGGATGGTAAAGAACCGGAAACAATCGAGTACCCAGTTGATATAAATGGATTTGAATATGAGATTCGTGAAGCAGGCAGATGCATAGCATCAGGAAATAGTGCCAGTGCTATTTATACACCGGAAGATAGTATTGCACTTACAAGGCTGATGTATGATATCCGTATGAGCTGGAATATGATATTTGATGGTGAGATACAGGCATAAATCGACAAATAGCTTATTTCAAATAGTTATTCAATATTGTCACTAATAGATAAAGAAAATGTGAAAATAGTTTCAGTATTAGGTGTTTAATGGCGACCATATATTGAATCTTTCTGTGGTTTCAACAATTGCTACCTTTCCTACAGTTGATCCAGATTTAACTAAATATACATCATGCAACTGTGGTTTATCATCTGTTACTGGTTCAATAAGGAAATCTAAAACCTTACGCTGTTCACATCTATATTGTAAAATCCCCAATATCAGTAATAATTTTTTTAAACATTTAAAATTATAACTTAAATATTGTATTATAACTTTATTTGAGTTATAATACATAAAATAAGTTATGAATGGAGGCATATATATGGAATATCTCCAAAAAGTTCTAGGATTGAAACTGACCTATATAAATGATGACATTAAACATATACCCAATTTTATTGGAACAAGATATGTTCTGCGTAATGTACTATTGGATAGACAAAAAGCTGTTTTTATATATCCTAAAACGGAACGAGCAGATTGAAACGTTAAAAAACATATTTCAAAGATAAAAAGCATAGTGAATTTACCTGTTGTTATGATTCTGGACGAAATCACATATCGTCAGAAGGAATATTTGCTTCGGGAGAAGATTCCATTTGTTGTAAATAATAAACAGATATATCTGCCTTTTATGGCGTTATATTTACAGGAACGTTGCAATGCAGAAACATTTCCTAATGAGGAAATACTTCCTTCAGCTCAGGTTCTGTTGTTGTACTTTATATATAATGGGACTGTTGAAATAACAACGAGTCAGGCATCAAAAGAACTTGGACTCACGCCTACATCTATTTCAAGGGCTTCTCGTCAGCTTGAAAAATTAGGATTAATACAGACCATGAAAACAGGTAAGCAGAAAATTATACATTCTGATAGCTCACCCAAAGAGTTATTTGAGAGAACTCAGCAGAAATTACTTAATCCAGTAAAAAAAAACTGTATATATACCTAAAAATTGTGTAACTTCTGAATTGTTAGAAAGCGGATATTTCGCATTAGCTCATTATACAATGATAAATGTTCCACAAATCAAATGTTTTGCAATAGATAGTATTTCGCGTTGGAAGGATGTTATGACAAATAATTTACTTGATTCAGAAAATCAAATGGCAGTTGAAATGTGGAGATATAATCCACATTTATTATCAAAAGAAGATAAGGTAGATGAACTTTCTCTAGCATTGTCATTGAGAGATGATGCAGATGAGCGAGTTGAAGCAGCAGTAGATGAGATGTTGGAAAAATTATGGGGAAAAAATATAAATGGTTACAGGAATTAAAAGCTTTAAAAAGAGTGGTTTAAAGGAAATGAAGAGCAATATACAATTATTGGAGGTACAGCATGTGACATACTTATGACAGAGGATGGATTAGACTTTCGTGCAACAAAGGATATTGATTTGGTTTTAATTGTGGAGGCAGTAGATAAAAATTTTGGGATAATCTTCCGGAAAATGCTGTATTAACACCTTTGTCGATAGATGATGATATTTCCAGTTTATCAGCAATCTTATTGAATGATGAATATTATGAATTTTTAAAACAAGGAAGAATTGTTGTTGATGGAGTATTTGTGTTAAAGGCATCTTATCTAATACCATTTAAAGCTAAAGCGTGGATTGATTTAACTTATAGAAAATCTCTTGGTGAACAGGTTGATAGCAAAAATATTAAAAAGCACAAGAATGATGTGTTTCGTTTAACTGAATTAATTGATCCTTCCGATAAAATCAATGTATCTAAAGGTGTTTATGATGATATTCAAGAATTTGTCAAATGTATGCTTACAGAAAATGTTGATGTTAAACAATTAGGCTTAGTTGAAAGAAATAAAGAACAGATATTGGAAGAAATTAGAGGAATGTACCAGCTTGTTGCAATAATATATACACTATTGTTTGTGAACAGCGTAAGTTAATGGAAGTGGCAGAGTATCGTAACGGAAAAGCACATGAGAGGGAATTTATTGAAAAGATAGAGGGCTGCAGTGATCTACTTCTTTTGGATAAGTATGGGGTTACTTTAAGAGAAAGATTAAAAATTTAGTGCTTAAAAAGACATGATAACAGTTCTTATACTATAAAGGCAGTGTATGTATGGGAAAATCGGTATTGACCGAGCTCTTTGAGCGAGGGATACTTCTTGTCCGAAGGGCAAGAAGGTGTAACTGAGAAAACTTAGAACAATCGAAGTTTTTAGGGCTAAAGCCAATATAAATAATACTAGACAGGTTTGTCCAATAGCGTAAATATGGCAATTTCTCGCTTTGTGTCGTGTTATGTTTAGTAGAATAATATTACTCTGTCAATGAAAGGAGGAAACAGTATGGATCAGAAAAAGATTGGACGTTTCTTAAAAGAACTTAGGAAAGAAAAGGTTATTACACAGGAACAGCTTGCCGAAAAGATAAAAGTTTCAGTCGAATGGGCAAAGTGTTAATTTGGTTCGTAAAAAGACAGATTGCATATCTGCCTCATAATGGAGTATAATGGTAACGAGATTTATGCAACCCGATACATGAAATCCCTATTTTTCTTTGGACGGAGGTGGATAGGATAATTTCGATTGTACCTGACAGGTGTCAGATACTTTTGTATGAGAAGCATGGTCTCTGTTTCGTTACCACCGTGTTTGAGATATGCCCTGCATATGTTTACTATGATGGCGAAATTAATTTTATAGGCGTGTTTGGTATTTTTAGATGTTTTTACCACAGCGTGAGAAGTCACTAATTCACAGAAATTATACAGAATCATACGGGCATTGCTTTCCAGAAGGATTCCATCATACTTGCTGCTGTGCCAGTTGATCAGACCGATGGTGTATTTGAATACGGAATTCAATATCGTAATACATGCAGTTTTCATCAAGAAAATCAAAATCGGTAGAAGGCTGAAGTATGGTATAGGTGTTAGGATTCCCCAGTGTTTCTTTCGTATGGCGTCTGGTAAGTGTTGTCCTTATATGAGTATCAAATTCGCTGTCAGGCAAATCATAAGAGGAAAGGATACCATTACTGTTGATATCCTTCATGCGGATAACGAAATACATTCCCTTCCGGATCAGGTGTGCAAAGGTATTAAAACTTTCGTAACCACTGTCTGCCATAAGGATGGTATTATTACAATACTTATGAAAACCATCAGATCAGTGCAGTAGATATGCATATAGATAGTGAAAAATGATTTGTTATCCAGTAATTCAAGGAGAACGAATCAACTATCAAAATAAATAATGTTTTGAAATCAGGGATGAGGTAGAAAGGAAAGTTCCATGACAAAAGATGAAGTAAAAAAACTCAGGATAAACAGTCCGGAATCACTACAATTTTTAAATAATGCTACAAAATTTTATAATTTAATGATGATGTATCGTTGTGCTATTCGGGAGATACAAACTAAACTTGAGGTTTTGGATGCTGAATTTTCAGTTGAGAACAATCGAAATCCTATTTCTTTTATAAAAACAAGAATTAAGAAGCCCAAATCTGTTTTTGAACAATCGTGATCATAGAAAAATAACAGTTATTGATGGAAAAGTCGGATTTACAGGTGGATATAATCTAGCAAACGAATATTTTAATTACACACACCCGTATGTGTGATGGCGAGTTATCTTATCGTGGTTATAATATAAAAGATTTAGTAACAGGAAGTAAAGGAAAAGGTTTTGTCTTTGAAGAAGGAGCATATCTTCTTTTTATTCGGAGAATTGCCAACTGATACACAGTTAATGGAATTTCAGGAAGACTATCTGATTGTATGGAACTACCGACTAACTTTACCAGAGATGTCATTATGAAAGCACCTACATCCAGATATTATGGGTTCTATGACTCAGAAGTATTCTTAGAAAGTCAGGCTCTTACGATAAGGAGAAAGAAAGTCTTGAAATTCCGAATGTGCTAAGGCAGAGTATGCAGTTGGTGAAAGATTATGAAGACGAAGAGGAAATTGCATCATATCTGAGTAAGATTTTGAAGAAAGAGGCGTTTGATCAGAAAGGACTTATTTATGAATGGGATGCTTTGTAGAACAACTCGCAAGGGATAAAGGACGTGAGAAAGATATGACCCTTATAACAATATTGAGAAGATTGCACCCCTAAATTGATTGCAAAGCAGCGTCAGATATTCAAAGGAGTAAGTCCTAATATAGATTATAGTGGTTTTGTGTATGACATGTTGAATATTCCAAGAGAATTGTACACGCCATTATTTATGATAGCAAGAATTGCTGGTTGGAGTGCACATCGCCCGGAAGAATTGATAACCAGCTACAGATAAGATCATTCGCCCGGCATATAAGAGTCTAGTCAGCAAAAAGAATATATAGAAAGAGAGGAACGATAATATGGGAGCAGGAACCAGTGCAGAGGAGTTTTTTTAAAGAGCATCAATGTTGAAAGCATATTTGAATTTGTCGAAAG
>VOFC01001447.1_pt1 | contig 44000 bp, 49 predicted proteins | sample 5384161 | NCBI WGS metagenome assembly VOFC01 (sample SAMN12384722, study PRJNA508395) | human gut metagenome | isolation source: healthy gut B | host: Homo sapiens | reverse complement strand
CGCATTTGAAGGCTTCGGAGGAGCCGGTTATTTGGTGGTCGTGCAAAGCTCTGCAGACGGCAAGGAGCCGTTGCATCATATTTTCAAGGAAATGAATGATCGGCTGAAAACTCGAATCCTTCTGCGTCCCGAGCCACAGATCCTGACTTCGCCCGCAGATGTTTCTGATGGAATGGGTAAAGTGGAAACAGAACGGATCCTTGCCTGTCTCAAGGATGGAGACAAAGACGTTTACAGGGAGGCGATAGATGCTTTCCTTGACAGTATGGCTGATGCATCATGGGAACTGTTTTCTCAGAAGATGGAAGAATTGATCGCCCAAATCATGGTGGCGCATGCCTCCGTGCCCGCAATGGGCGACAATCTGCAGCTCGGACAAAAAAGAATCAGAGGCCAGCTTGACTCCATTACAAGCAGGGCGCGAGATGGAAGCGGAGTTCCGCGAATGCATCGGCGACCGCATGGAGCAGTATTTCCATGTGTCCTACGTCTATCAGGATCTTGACCGCCTGCCAGAGAGCATAGAAGTTCCGGAGGGGCGCACAAAGCCGTGGGGCACCGGCCATGCGCTGGCCTGCTGCAAGGGCGTGGTAAACGGCCCGTTTGCCGTCATCAACGCGGATGATTTCTACGGCCGCACGGCATTCTCGGAAATCTATGATTTCCTTGCTGCGCAGACCGATGAGAGCAAGTATGCCATGGTCGGCTATCGCCTGAAAAATACGGTGACGGAGTTCGGCTCCGTGGCGCGCGGCGTGTGCGAGATCGAGGCCGGGATGCTGACCGGCGTGTGACAGAACGCACGAAGATCTTCAAAAAAGGCGCGGACGCCGAATACACCGAGGATGGGGAGCACTTCTTTCCGCTGGCGGGCGATACTATCGTATCGATGAATCTCTGGGGCTTCTCAGCGCGTGTGCTGGATGAGCTCTGGAACCGCATGGGCGCGTTCCTGACAGAAGCAATGAAGACAAATCCGCTCAAGTGTGAATACTTCCTGCCGTTTGTGGTAAATGAGCAGCTTGCAGACAAGTCCGCAAGCGTGCAGGTGCTGCCGTGCGAGGAAACGTGGTACGGCGTGACCTACCGCGAGGATCTGGCGACTGCGGCATTCGCATGACACAGCAGCTTTGTTACGATGAAACGGCACTTTATGTCCGCCAGCGGGCATGGGAAGAAAAACATTCGCGCAGAATATAGTGCACCACTCAGCCCCGTCCACGAGGACAGCTGCATGGAGTTTTTCTTTGCCTTCGGCGCGGACGAGCGCTATTTCAACTTTGAGATCAACCCGAACGGATGCATAGAGCTCGGCTTCGGCCCAGACCGTAAAAACCGCGTCCGCCTCTGCCACAAGGCGGAGCGAGAGACCTTCCAACCCTGCTGCGTCCGCGCGGCGGATGGCTGGACGGCGGAATACTGCCTGCCGCTGGACTTTTTCCGGCTGTTCTATCCGGACTTCCGACTCGTTCCCGGTGTCCGTTTCCGCGGCAACTGTTACAAATGCGGCGACCGGACGGAGCATCCCCACTACCTCGCATGGAATCCGGTAAACACCCTTTCCCCGGACTTCCACCGCCCGGAATTTTTGGGGGAGATGATTCTGAACTGATTTTGAAAGCAGGAGGGCGTTATGCCTGCTGAGCCCCGCGTGCGCGGTGAATACATCTGAGAAAAGTAATACGATTACAGTTTTAAGTGGCAGCGGTGCAATAATCAAAGATACCGAAGAACAGATTGCAATGAAAATTCATGTTTGTATGATGGTTAATCGATGAAAGGATAGAATATGATGAATGTTCTCGATAGATTAAAGCAAAGCGGCGTTGTTCCGGTGGTCGTGCTGGACAATGCGAAGGACGCGGCTCCAACCGCAAAAGCGTTACTTGCCAGCAGCGTGGACGTGATGGAGATCACGTTCCGCACGGCGGCTGCGGCGGATTCCATCAAGGCGGTCAGCGGAAAACTGCCCGGACATGCTAGTCGGCGCAGGCACGGTCATCACGCTCGACCAGTGCCGCAAGGCCGTCGAGTGCGGCGCGAAGTTCATCGTTGCCCCCGGCTTTGACGAAGAAGTCGTCCGCTGGTGCGTAGAGAACGGTGTTGCTGTGACGCCCGGCTGTGTGACCCCGACGGAGATCATGGCCGCGATGAAGCTCGGCCTCAAGGTCGTGAAGTTCTTCCCGGCAGGCGTGTATGGCGGACTTTCTGCCATGAAGGCGCTGTCCGGCCCGTTCGGCGGGATCAAATTCATTCCTACTGGCGGCGTCAATGCCCAGAACATCGGCGAGTTCATCGCCGCGCCGTTCATTCACGCGGTCGGCGGCAGCTGGGTCTGCCCGAAGGCGGACATTGCAGCCGGTAATTTTGAGAAGATCACCGAGCTTTGCAAACAGGCAAGATCTGCCGCGCTCGGCTTTGAGGTCGCGCACATCGGCGTCAACTGCGAAGATGCCGCAGCGGCTCCTGGCTGTCTGCAAGAAGCTGGACGAGGCGTTTTCCTCGGCGGTCAAGGAGGGCAATTCTTCGATGTTTGCCTCCAACGGCATCGAGGTCATGAAATCCATGTTCCTCGGCAAAAACGGTCATATTGCCATCCGCACCAACTCTGTGGAGCTGGCGGTGGCAGAGCTTGGAAAAGAAGGGCTTTGCGTATGCGACATGGGCAAAGTACAAAAACGGCGGATATGACGTTGCATACCTCAAAGATGAGTTCGGCGGCTTTGCCGTGCATCTGCTGCAGAAGTAAGGAGGATCGAAGCATGAAAGTTCTGACATTTGGTGAGATCATGCTCCGCCTGAAAGCACCGGGACACGAGCGCTTCTTCCAGAGCCCGATGCTTGAGGCGACCTTCGGCGGCGGCGAGGCCAATGTGGCAGTCTCCCTTGCAAATTACGGCATGGACGCGGAATTCCTGACCGTTCTGCCGCAGAACGATATTGCAGACGCCTGCATCCGCGAGCTGCGCTATTTCGGCGTGGACACAAAGAAGATCGTCCGCGGCGAGGGACGCATGGGCATTTATTACTTAGAGGGCGGCGCGAACCAACTACCGAGCAAGGTCGTCTATGACCGCGCGTATTCTTCGATTGCGCTTGCAAAGCCCGGCGATATCGACTGGGACAGAGCGTTCGAGGGTGTGGATTGGTTCCATATCACGGGCATTACGCCTGCGATTTCCGAATCCGCAATGGAGCTGTCGCTCGAGCCGTCAAGGAAGCAAAGAAGCGGAACATCACCGTCTCCTGTGACCTCAACTACCGCAAGAACCTCTGGAAGTATGGCAAGAAGGCCAGCGAAGTCATGCGAGAGCTTGCAAAGTACGTCGATGTGGCGATCGCCAACGAGGAAGACGTACAGAAATCGCTCGAAATTACGGTCGATGTGAACGTCGAGTCCGGCGAGCTGGACCGTGAGAAATACCGAGCACTCGGCAATAAGGTGCTGGAAGCCTACCCGAACATGAAGTGCATCGCCATCACGCTCCGGGAGAGCCACAGCGCCGACTGGAACGGCTGGGCGGCGTGCCTGAATGACGGCAAGGCCTTCTATGTTTCCAAGAAGTATGAGATCCGGGATATTATTGACCGCGTGGGCGGCGGTGACAGCTTTGCGGGCGGTCTGATTTATGGCCTCAACCATTATGAGGACAAGCAGTCTGCACTCGAGTTTGCAGTTGCAGCCAGCTGCCTGAAGCACAGCATCATCGGCGATTTCAACCGTGTTTCCGTCTCCGACGTTGGGAAGCTCATGGGCGGCGATGGCACCGGCCGCGTGCAGAGATAAAAAGGAGAACATCAACATCATGGAATGGATCAATGAAAAAGCAAAAACACTGACGCAGGGCGCAATCCGCGCCATGTTTGACCGCGCAAGTACCATGACCGGCGTCATCAGTCTCGGCATCGGTGAGCCGGATATGCCGACGCCGAAGCTGGTCTGCGAGGCGGCAAAGGAGGCGCTCGACAAGGGGATCACGCATTATACCCCTAACGCCGGCACGCTCGCGTTCCGTCAGGCCATTGCCGAGAAGTCCTATCTGAAGGATCTGCACTATGACCCGAACACCGAGATCATCATCACAAACGGCGGCATGGGCGCGCTGAGCCTGCTGTTCCTTGTCCTGCTGAACAAGGGGGATGAAATCCTCATTCAGGATCCGCAGTGGCTGAACTACGTGGCGCAGGTCGCGTACTGCGACGGCACGGCTGTCCGCGTTCCCACGGATCTGGAGCATAACTTTGAAATGCAGCCGGAGACCATCGAAAAGCTCATCACGCCGCACACCAAGGCGCTGATGATCAACACCCCGAACAACCCCACCGGCTCCGTTATGACGCGCGAAACGATGGCAAAGATCGCCGAGCTGGCCGTGAAGCACGATCTGCTGGTGATCTCTGATGATGTCTACAACACCCCTGCTCTACGCCGGGGAGGAAGCACCCTGCATCGCGTCTTTCCCGGGAATGAAGGAGCGCACCGTCATCGTCAACAGCTTCTCAAAGTCCTATGCGATGACCGGCTGGCGCATCGGCTTTGTCGCAGCCCCGGCGGAGATCGTGGACCGCATGACCAAATGCCAGGAGAACTTCAACGCGTCGCGCTCGACCATCCGGAGCTCTGCGAAGAGCTGCGTCAGGTCTTTGAGCGCCGCCGCAGCATCCTGCTCGACGGCCTTGCCAAGATCGACGGCATCCGCTGCAACCGCCGAACGGCGCGTTCTACGTGTTTGCTGACATCAGCAGCTTCGGCCTGAGCAGCGTCGAGTTCTGCAACCGCCTGCTCGACGAGCAGAAGGTCGTCTGCATCCCGGGCAGCGCCTTTGGCGAATGCGGCGAAGGCTTCATCCGTATCGCATACACCTGCTCGGATGATAATCTGTATGAGGCACTGAACCGGATCTCCTGCTTTTGCAAAAAACTGATGAAATAAGAGCCGCTCCTATTGTGAACGGGCAGCGTGAGTTTGATCACGCTGCCCGTTTCCGTTTTTCAAACAGGGGAGAGTAAGAGCGAAGACCGGGCACATGCCTTTTAGAGAGCAGGAGAAATCAGATTCTGCCCCTGAAACCAGAGAATCATGCTCTGGAGCGTTTCTCTGAGTGGGCGTGCGTGGTAGCCAAGCATGGCAGTTGCTTTTGCGTTTGAAAAATGCCCGTTGGAGCGAAGTACGGCGATGGAATAAGGTGGTGAAAAAGGGGCGCTCGCCTCGGAGCTGAGCAATCTTCTCAAAAACGGGCGCGGCGCAGCTTGCCAGCGTGGCGGGCACACAGAGCTTAGGTGCTTTTCTGCCAAGCTGGGAGGCTGTCAAGGCAAACATGTCCTGAATGGTCGTGTAATGCCCGGAAAGAATATAGCATTCCCCTGCCTTCCCGCGCTCTGCGCAGGCGAGGACGCCGGCCGCGACATCCCGCACGTCAACGAAATCGTAGCCGCCTTTGACGCCGAGCGGCAGTCTGCCCCGGCAGAAGGCAAGCAGCATCCGGGTCATATTTCCGCGCGCCAGATCGCCGGGACCGAGAATGCCGGAGGGCAGAACGACGCTGGCATTCAGACCGCTTTGCGCCGCCTCAAGGACCAGAGCGGTTGCCATGGCCTTGCTTTTTCCGTAATCGCCGAGGATCTCGTCCGGCGCGAATCGGTCTGGTTCCGTGATCGTTTCCGGTGCGGGCTTCTCCGGGATCGCATGGACGGAGCTGACGTAGATCAGCCGCCTTGCGCCGAATTCCCGGCTCAGATCGACGATGTTCCGCGTACCCTGCACATTGACGCGGTAGATCGCCTCGTCCGGCTTTGAGGCAATGGATACAATGCCTGCACAGTGCAGCACGCAGAAGCTATCTCCGCCTGCGGCAAAAAGTCGCGTAGGGACTCCTTGTCCGTGAGATCACCATAAAAGACGGCAACATGGTTCGGCAGAGTACAGATGAAGCGGGTCACTGTTCTTGACGAGCGCAAGAACACGGCAGCCGTGCGCCAGCAGAAGCTGAACCACGGCTCTTCCGAGGAAGCCGGTGGCACCGGTGATCAGGTAATTTTGATACATCACACATCCTCCTTTGGTAATCCTACAGATGTTGATTATCTTTCATAATTATAATATAATATAAACAGCCGGAAACACCATAGACAGTTTGACGAAAGCTGAAAGAACGGCAACATATCCCGCCAAACTGTCGGCTTAATTTGTAAACTTTTTGTGGAGGCGCAATGAAGACGGATGCGAGAGTGAAATACACCAAGATGGTGCTGAAAAAAGCGCTGCTGGAGTTGATGCAGCACAAGCCGGTCAATAAGATCACAGTCAAGGAGATTTGCGAACGAGCAGAACTGAACCGCGCGACCTTTTACGCCCATTATTCCGACTGCTTTGACCTGCTGGAGAGCATCGAGGAGGAACTGTTTGGGCAGTTCGAACGATCCATGCAGAGCTATACACGGTCGTTTGATATTGCGGGGCTTGTGGGTGGGCTTTACCGGATCGTTCAGGAAAACGAGGCGGTCTGCCGTGTCTTGCTGTTCGGGCGTCGCAGCACGGAGCTGATTCACCGGATGATCGCATATGCGCACGATCTGAGCATTTCCGCGTGGCGAAAGACCCTGAAAAATGCGTCCGCAGACGAGCTGGAAATGCTCTATCTCTGCCTGTCGAACGGACTTCTGAGCGTCGTGTTGGACGGGTATGACCGGTTTGACCAGCAGAGCGTGATCCGGTTCGTCGAGCGTGTACGAACGCCGTTTCTGACTGTACACGGTCCGGCGATTGGAGCGTCCGTTTTGCGCCTGGTGGGACGTCCGTTCCTGTGCTATAATCCATAATTGAAAAATAACTGCTGCCAGCAGGAGGACGGATCCAAGCGATTGGATGCAAATGAAGCAGGGATCAAAAGCTGACGCTGCTGGATTTCGGCATTCGGGGAAAACCACCATCTGCGGACGGCATTTTGGTGTTTTTGTTCTGGCAGCTTGCAATGCCGGAACTGGAACGCACCCACTCTTCATCTATGATCGAAATCCGGGAGTCCTCCAAGAAAACGAAAGAAAACGGGAAAAAGCGTATTTGGGCGACGCTGATCGCCATTGGCGTCAATCCGTTTCGCCGGATCTGCTCAACGCATATGATGTGGGAAAAAGGCTGGACGAATTTTGCTGGCCGGAACGGCGGTGCTTTGCGCGGCAGGTGGGCGATGAGCGATGCGGGCTTTCCAGCCTCGATCGCGGTCATTTTGAAAAATTTTGAGCTCAGGCTATCTACGGGCTTTTGATGCGGGCCGACAGACGGTCGTGGGCGTGTCGTTCGCGTGGCTGGTCAATGTCAAGCTGTTTCCGTATCCGGCGACGAAAAGGGATCTCAGTGCATGGCTGCTGCAAAGGCGCGAGCGCCGAAGGCGCTGGAAGCTAAAATGCGGAGCAGGGCGCCGAATCGGCGTTGAAGACAGAAAAGAATGGGGACGAATGCGGATACAAGGACTTCAAAAGCTGACCCTGCTCGATTATCCGGGCAGAACTGCCTGTACGATCTTTTTATCCGGCTGCAATTTTCGCTGCCCGTTCTGCCATAACGCGCCGCTGCTCACCGCAGCGGACGAAGACGGCATGGACGAGGATGAGCTGCTGGCGTTTTTGAAAAAACGGCAGGGGCTTCTCGACGGTGTTGCCGTTACCGGCGGAGAGCCGCTTCTGCGCCCGGACTTCCCGCTCTGCTGGAAAAGATCAAGGCGCTGGGCTATGCGATCAAAACACGAACGGCGCGTTTCCGGAGCAGCTGGAGGCAGTTGTGCGCGCGGGGCTGACAGATTACGTTGCCATGGATATCAAAAACAGCCCGGCGCGCTACGCGGGCCGTTGGCGCGGTGGAGCTTGACCTTACGCCCATTTTAAAAGCGTTTCATTTTTGCTGCGCGGTACCGTCGACTACGAATTTCGGACGACCGCCGTCGCAGGAGCTTCACGACGATACCTCGTTTTAAGCCTTGCAGACTGGCTTGCAGGCGCGAAGCGGTATTTTATCCAGTGCTTCGAGCCGCGCGAAACGGTCCTGCAGGCAGGCCTCCGCGCCCCATCTGAAATGCAGCTGCATCGCTGGGCGGAGCTGGTACGGCCCAAGATACCCGCTGTAGAAGATCCGGGGGATATGAATAACAATATATTGCTATCTATATCTCAAATAAACACAATATATTGCGCGAAACTATTGACAAAGCACAAGATTTTCGGTTAGAATGGGATGCGGCGCAAGGCGCGGCATCCCATTTTGTCTCATACGATGGCACACACAGAAGGAGGATCAGCTATGTACCGGGTAACAAAAAAAGAGACGGAAGCATGACGGAATTTCACATTGCCAAAATCGGCAATGCCATCACAAGAGCCTTTGAGGCGGTCGGAAGACAGTACCATCCGAGCGTGATCGAGCTGCTGGCTCTGCGTGTCACGGCGGAATTTGAGCCGAAGATCCGGAACGAGCCTGATCTCGGTCGAAGATATTCAGGACTGTGTGGAGCGCGTTTTGAGTGAGGCCGGCTATTCAGACGTAGCCAAGGCGTATATTCTCTACCGCAAGCAGCGAGAAAAGCTGCGCAACGTCGGAAGTACGCTGCTCAATTACAAGGAGCTGGTAAACAACTATCTGCGGATCAACGACTGGCGCGTGAAGGAAAACTCCACAGTCACCTATTCTGTTGGCGGTCTGATTTTGTCCAACTCCGGCGCAATCACGGCGAATTACTGGCTGAGCGAGATCTACGACGCGGAGGTCGCGCAGGCGCACCGGAACGCAGAGCTGCACCTGCACGACCTCAGCATGCTCACCGGCTACTGCGCCGGCTGGAGCCTCAGGCAGCTCATCCAGGAGGGGCTCGGCGGCGTGCCGGGAAAGATCAGCTCCTCTCCGGCGTCCCACCTTTCCACGCTCTGCAACCAGATGGTAAACTTCCTCGGCATCATGCAGAACGAGTGGGCGGGCGCGCAGGCGTTTTCCTCGTTCGATACGTATCTTGCCCCGTTTGTCCGTGCAGACAAGCTGTCGCAGCGCGAGGTCAAGCAGTGCGTGCAGTCGTTCGTTTACGGCGTCAATACGCCGTCTCGCTGGGGCACGCAGGCGCCGTTTTCCAACATCACGCTCGACTGGACGGTTCCAAAGGACATGGCAAATCTCCTGCCATCGTTGGCGGGCAGGAGCAGCCGTTCACCTATGGCGAGTGCCAGAAGGAAATGGACATGGTGAACAAAGCCTTCATCGAGCTGATGATCGAGGGCGATGCGAATGGGCGGGGCTTCCAGTACCCCATCCCGACCTACTCCATCACCAAGGATTTCGACTGGGGCGAGACGGAAAACAACAGGCTCCTGTTTGAAATGACTGCCAAATACGGCACGCCGTATTTCTCCAACTATATCAACTCCGACATGGAGCCGAACGACGTGCGCTCGATGTGCTGCCGCCTGCGGCTCGACCTGCGGGAGCTGCGCAAAAAGTCCGGCGGCTTCTTCGGCTCCGGCGAGTCGACCGGCTCGGTCGGCGTGGTGACGATCAACCTGCCGCGGATCGCGTATCTTGCCGAAGGAGAGGCGGATTTCTACCGGAGGCTCGACAAGCTGATGGACATCGCCGCGCGTTCGCTCAAGACGAAGCGCATGGTCATCACGAAGCTGATGGAGGGCGGGCTCTACCCCTATACCAGGCGTTATCTCGGCACGTTTGAGAATCATTTTTCGACGATCGGCCTTGTCGGCATGAATGAGGCGGGGCTGAACGCGAAATGGCTCCGGAAAGATCTGACCCACCCGGAGACGCAGGCGTTTGCGAAAGATGTGCTGAACCATATGCGCCAGCGGCTGAGCGACTATCAGGAGCAGTACGGAGATCTCTACAATCTGGAGGCTACTCCGGCAGAATCTACAGCCTACCGCCTTGCAAAGCACGACAAAATGCTCTACCCTGATATCATCACGGCGAATGAAAACGGCACGCCGTATTACACGAACTCCAGCCATCTGCCGGTCGGGTACACGGAGGATATCTTCTCTGCGCTCGATGTACAGGATGAACTGCAGACGCTCTATACCTCCGGCACGGTATTCCATGCCTTTCTCGGAGAAAAGCTGCCGGACTGGAAGGCGGCGGCAAGCCTCGTTCGGAAGATCGCAGAGAATTACCGCCTACCGTATTACACGCTGTCGCCGACGTACTCCGTCTGCAAGAAACCACGGCTATCTTGCAGGAGAGCAGCCGGTCTGCCCCTTCTGCGGAGAAAAAGCCGAGGTCTACAGTCGCATCACCGGTTATTACCGTCCCGTGCAGAACTGGAACGATGGCAAAGCGCAGGAATTCAAGGATCGCAGAACGTATGACATCGGTGCGTCGAAGCTGACGCATAGCGGCGTAAAGGAGCAGGAGCCGAAAGCGGAGCGGCAGGCGGAGCTGCTGTGAAGCGGTACGAACTGTTTGCGACAAAGACCTGCCCGAACTGCAAGCAGGCAGAGCAGCTGCTGGACACGGCGGACATCCGCTATACGGTGCGGTTTGCAGAGGAAAACCGCGGCGCCGTCCGTGCCCTTGGCATCCGGCAGGCGCCGACGCTCGTAGCCGGCGGGCAGAAGTGGACCGGCGTGAGCGGTGTGCGGGAGTTTATTGCCGCAAAGGAGAACGCAAATGTATGAGATCCTGATCGTTGGCGGCGGCCCGGCCGGTCTGACGGCAGCAATGTATGCTGCCCGTGCCGGTAAGCATGTGGCTGTTCTGGAGAGAGGATCGACCGGCGGGCAGATCATATCCGCGCCGCTGGTGGAAAACTATCCGGGCATTCCTTCGGTTTCCGGCACAGAACTTGCCCGGCAGATGACCGAACAGGCGTGCACATTCGGCGCGGAGATCGTTTATACAGAGGCGGTGGGGCTTGAGAAAACGCCGGCGGGCTTCCGGGTCCTCTGCATGGATGGCGTCCGAGAGGCAAAAGCGGTCATTCTTGCGACTGGCGCGGCGCACCGACGGCTGGGTCTTGCGTGGGAAACGCGCTTACCGGCTGCGGCATATCGTACTGCGCAGTCTGTGACGGGGCATTTTATGATGGCGCGGATGTAGCTGTCGTGGGCGGCGGCGATACGGCGGTGCAGGACGCGCTGTTTCTGGCAAACACCTGCCGCAGCGTCACGCTCATTCACCGGCGTAACGCCTTCCGCGCAAGCCCTCATCTGGTTAGCCGCGCGGGCGGCAGGAGAATATCCGGATCCTTCGGAACTATACGGTACAGAAGCTTCTGCTGTCGGATGACAGTTTGCAGGGCGGAGCTTTTAAACGGCAAAACCGAGAAACGGAACTGGATATGGACGGCCTGTTCATCGCAGTCGGTCAGGCCCCGCAGAGTGCTCCTTTTCAGGAAGCCGTTGCGGTAGAGAACGGGTATTATCTGGCGGGTGAGGATACAAAAACAAGCCTGCCTGGTGTCTTTGCAGCCGGAGATGGACGCAAAAAGCAGGTGCGTCAGCTCACAACCGCTGTTTCGGATGGTGCAGCAGCCGCGCTTGCGGCGTGCCGCTATCTGGAGGAGCAGGGTCAGTCAGGCACACAGGGCCGGATGCCCCACGCGTGCGATAACACGGGGCCGGAACAGCCCCCACGCGTGCGAAACAAAAAGTCTTTGCCGGTGAGACAGTTTTCGACAAAAAGTTCGAAAAACTGGTTGATTGAAACGCCGACCCCCTTCACTTTCAAAACTCCTTTTTCGTTTTTTTAAAGTTTTTCGCGGTATTTTTGCATGATCGCAGCAAAAAGTTCTCCATTGCTGGGCGGAGAGTAGGTGATCGCGTTTGCACCGGCGTGGATGGTCTCCAGGATCGTTTCATCGTTTGGTCCGCCGGTTGCAAGAATCGGAACGTTCGGAAACTGCGCACGGATGCGGCGCACGATCTGCGGCGTCGCCGCCGCGCCGGACGCATTGAGAAAATCAGCCCCGGCCTCGATCCGGCTGCGGATGTCCATCTGGTCGGAAACGATTGTCGCAATCACAGGGATGTCGACAACCTCCTTGATGCGGGAAATGACTTCATTGGAAATCGGCGCATTGACGACGACCCCGAAAGCTCCCTGATTTTCCGCCTCAATCGCCAGCCGGACAGAGCGGTCTCCGCCTGTGATCCCACCGCCGACGCCGACAAAGAACCGGTACATCGGAGATACCGATGATCGCTTGCGAGATTGCTGGCTGTGGCGTGAAGGGATAGACGGCGATCACTGCATCGGCGTTGATATTTTTGATGATCGCAACGTCCGTTGTAAATGCAATGGATTTGATGCGCATTCCAAAAATGCGGATGCCGCTGCATTCGCGGATGCAGTGCGGCAGCCGGATGCTGTGATTCCGCAGTGTGCCGTTGTAAACCGGAACGTTTCTCTTTGTCATGGCAGGCTCCTTCTTTAAATCGCGTTTGATAACCTTATTTTTTCCATTATACTGATACAAGGTTCCGATTTCAATAGCGATTTGTAAAATGAAGCGTGATGGGAAGCAGGTGCAGCGCATGTAAAAGAATCCTTGCGTGACAGATTCCCATTTCTGTGGTAGGCTCAATGTGGGGCGATAGAAATGCGTGATATTGCAGCTCATTTCGCTGGTGACTGCGCGCAAGCCGCTGAAGACAAAGCGGGCTGTCCATGTGCAGATTATTCTTATCATTCTTGCTGGGCTTTCAATCGTACTGCCATCACTGTCCTGCGTGGCGGTGACGCAGTTCCGTAAGGACGGGCTGCTGCCGGAGTGGCTGAATACCATGTTTGTTCAGATATTTGTGTATTCGTACGTCTGGGCAAAGCATACTGTCTATCTCTATCCGCTGATCGGTGCGGCCTTGCGATTGCTGAATGTCCCGGCGCAGCAGAAGCCTGTTTGCAAGGATGTGTAGCTTGCGTCTGATTCCATGGATATTCTTACACCTGAACAATTCACGATTTGACCTTGCATTTTGCCGAAAGGTACGTATAATGATGAGGACAAAAAATGAAGAAATGAAGGAATTTCACCATGCGTACCTTATTGTCACTCTCTGTTGCAGTCCTCGCGGGTCTGCTGATGACCCGTGTTGCAAAGCCCCTGAAGCTGCCGTCGGTGACGGCATATCTGGTCGCGGGCGTGCTCATCGGCCCGTACTGCCTGGGTCTTCTCGGCATCGAGGGTCTCGGCTTCCCGACGCAGGAGGATGTAGACAGCCTTTCTCTGATCTCCGAAGTCGCGCTGGGCTTCATCGCGTTCTCCATCGGCAGTGAGTTCCGCGTGTCGGAGCTCAAGCATACCGGCAAGCAGGCGTTCGTTATCGGCGTGCTGCAGGCGCTGGCCGCAACCTTCCTGATCGATATCGCTCTGGTTGCGATTGCACTTGTTACGAACGGCAAGCTCACGATCGCCCAGGCCATCACCCTCGGGGCCATCGGTACAGCGACGGCCCCGGCCGCTACGCTGATGGTCGTCCGGCAGTATAAGGCCAAGGGCCCGCTGGTCGACCTGCTGCTGCCGATCGTCGCGCTGGACGACGCAGTCGGTCTGGTGGTGTTCGCGGTGTCGTTCGGTATTGCGAAGGCGCTCAATACCGGCTCGTTCGACGTGATCTCCATTGTCGTCGATCCGCTCATCGAGATCGTCTGCTCGCTGGCGCTCGGCGCGCTCGGCGGCTGGGTGCTGACGCAGCTGGAAAAAAGCTGTTCAACTCCAACACGAATCGTCTGAATATGACCATCGCCCTGGTATTCCTGGTCTCGGCGCTGGCCATGGCGGAATTCAAGATCGGCCCGGTCACGATCGGCTTCTCGTCGCTTCTGACATGCATGATGCTCGGCACGCTGTTCTGTAACCTGTGCCCGCTGTCTGAGGAGATCATGGCAAAGGCGGACCGCTGGACGAGCCCGCTGTTCGCGGCGTTCTTCGTCATTTCCGGCGCTGGACTGGATCTCGGCGTGTTCAAAGACGGTATGATCGTTCTCATCGGCGTTGTGTATATTTTGACGCGCTCGCTTGGCAAGTATCTCGGCGCGCACTACTCCGCAAAGCTCATGAAATGTGAGCCGCAGATCTGCAAGTATCTCGGCATCACCCTGCTGCCGCAGGCGGGCGTTGCGCTTGGCATGTGCGTGACGGCGCGCCAGCTCGGCGCGGAGGGCGACCTCATCCGCAACATCACGCTGTTCGCCATCCTCATCTACGAGCTGGTCGGTCCGCTGCTGACCAAAATGGCCCTGCAGGCCGCCGGCGAGATCCACCCGATGGAAGACGCCGTCAAGAACCGCCGCCAGATCAATCTGGAAAAAGCGAACGCAGAAAAGAAATAAGGCAGAGCAGCAGCCAATCTCCTGCGCCGGTGCGAGTTCTGCACACGGGAGAGGCAGCAACAAAAAGTACAGAAAAATCCGGAAGAACCCTTTATAGACTGGGGTCTTCCGGATTTTCTGCTGGTTTCACCCACGATTGTCAGAGTTTATGAAAAAACCTATTGTCCGACTGATTGGAAAAATAGCCAGATTCCATCATTCGTATGGTATCCTAATAATTGATAGTACGAAGTCTTGATATTGCAATGTACAAAAATGCTAGTTGGAAGGCGAGGTGTATGCGCGGTAAAACGGCTCCCCGGGCAGCTGGAGCCATCCAGCACAGGCAACCGCGGCAGATGGATGCACAGACAGCGGAAGCACCGAACATACGGTGTTTCCGCTGTTTGCCGAAAATCAGCAGGAATAGAAAAGTATACAGACTCCGATTCTGCGCGCTCCATCCGGATACCGAACGTGGAAGAAGCAGCGCTGACGGAGCAATTAGGAGAGACAGAGCCGGGAAAGTCTGCCTTATCCTTTCACCGCACCGGCGGTGAAACCCTGGATGAAGCACCGCTGCGAAAACACGAAGATCACCGTGACCGGGATGGCCGCAACGATGGAGGCCGCCATCATGTAACCCCCAGTTCGTCGACGCCTCGCCGAGGAACGTCATCACAAGAACGGAGGCCAGCGTCATCGAATAGAGCAGGTCGTTCCAGAACCGTACCGGTACTGTGTGCGGAAACATTGAAAATCTCTGTGCGGGGAAGCCTGAAATGCTGGAGTGAGATTCAGTTTGACAAAAAGAAAATACTATACCAGGCCGCTAGACCTGTCATGGTTGAACTGGCAGGTCTGAAGGCATTTTATGGGCGGTTTCTTGACAAGAACGGTGTTTGCTGGTAAAGTGAAAGTATAAATAAGACAAAGACCTAATTATAAATTTGGGAAGAGGAGGATGCAGACGATGAAGAAGAGAATCATTCGCGGATGTTTGCGGATCACAATTCTGGCGGTCGCGGGCGGTGTGCTTGGATGGCTGAGCAGCATCCTGTTCGGTGAGCGTGCGCTCATTACAGAGCTCCCCGTTGTGGTGACCCTGGGCGCGAGCATTGGCATTTTGTCCGGTGTTGTGTTGTTCCCGGAGAAAGCGTAGCTGCAGGCTGCAGAGCCCCAGGGAGCAGAAGATAGGAAGCAGACAGAAGAACTGGCGCGAAACGCCGGGAAAGGAGCGGGATATGGCAATCAAGGCAATTACAACAGACAGTTTCCGGGATGATGTGTTGAAAACGAGAAAGCCGGTTCTGGTGAAGTTCTGGGCACCGTGGTGCGGGTATTGCCGCGCACTCGCTCCGGCGTTGGAGTCAATTGAAAAGCAGTATGAAAGTCTGCTTTCCGTAGGGCGTATGAACTTCGATACGGAAACAGCTGTGGCGCGCAGATATAACATTCATAAGCTGCCGACCCTGCTGCTGTTTATCAACGGAGCCGTGGCTGGATTCCTGATCGATCCTTCTTCTGAGAAGGAGATCGACGCATTTTTAAAGAAAATGCTCGGACTGAATGTGGAGGTCTGTATGGCAAATATGTATGATATCGTGATTGTCGGCGGCGGCCCGGGCGGGTATTCTGCCGCATTGTATGCCGCAAGAGCAGGGTTGCATGTGGCTGTGATTGAGAAGCGGGCCATTGGCGGGCAGGCAATCCGAAGTGAAAATATTGAAAACTACCCGGGCTTCGACGCCGGAATCGACGGGCTGAGCCTGAGCGAAAAAATGCAGCGCGGCGCAGAACGATTTGGCGCAGAAATGGTGACAGACGAGGTGCGTCGTGTACAGCTGATGCAGCCGGTTAAGGTTGTTGAAACGACAAAACAGACCTATCAGGCGCCTGCCGTCATTCTGGCGACCGGTGCGCCGCCCAGAAAGCTCGGTGTGGAGGGCGAGGAGGAGATGCTGGGACGCGGTGTTCACTATTATGCCGCTTGCCGCTCCATGATGTACAAACGAAGAACCGTTGCTGTAATCGGAGATGGGGAGCAGGCTGCCGAGGCGGCGATGCTCCTTTCCCGTATCGCCAAGCGAGTCTGTCTGGTACATAGAGGCGACCACATGGAGATCAGTCCGGCCTATGCAGGCAAGCTGAAAATGATGCGAAACATTGAACGCTATGCAGGAAGCGAGGTTCGGCATTTTTACATGCAAACTGGGTCTCCTGCATCCGCATTCGGGAACAGCGGGGCGGTGAACTCTGGAATCTGCCATGCGACGGCGCATTTATCTGCCTCGGCGGCGTACCGGAAACAAACCTGCTTCATGGACAGATCGCGCTGGATAAACAGGGTTACATTCTCGCCAATGAAACAACCATAACCAATCTTCCGGGTGTTTTCGCGGCTGGTGACGTCCGGACGAAGCTGCTCCGGGGCATTCTGACTGCCGCAGCAGATGGCGCGGCGGCTGCACAGCAGGCGGAGCGGTATATTGTAGAAAACATCTGATCTGAAAAGCAGGGAAGGGGCGTATCCATGAAACTTACGTTCATTGGCGCAGCGCATGAGGTGACGGGAAGCTGTACGCTTCTGGAGTGCTGTGGGGGTTACTTCCTGATCGACTGCGGCATGGAGCAGGGTGTCAATGTTTTTGAAAACGCGCCGCTCCCGGTTTTGCCCGGACAGATCGACGCGGTTTTTCTGACACACGCGCATATTGATCATTCCGGCATGCTGCCAAAGCTGTATAAGGACGGATTCCGTGGCAAGGTCTATGCGACACAGGCAACGGAAAATCTCTGCCGGATCATGCTGATGGACTCGGCTAACATTCAGATGTCCGATGCAGAGTGGCTGAACCGAAGGGCGGCGCGCGCCGGTCGTACCGCTGTCGATCCAGTCTATACGACCGAGGACGCGGCGGGCGCACTGCGGCTGCTGCGCCCGTGCAGCTACGCGGAGCGTATCAAAGCAGCGGAAGGCGTAGAGGTTCGGTTTACCGATGTTGGTCACCTGCTTGGTGCCGCCTGTGTGGAGCTGTGGTTGACGGAAGGCGGAGAAACAAGGAAGCTTGTCTTCAGCGGCGATGTCGGCAATACGGGCCTGCCGCTGATCGGTGCGCCTCTGACGGTGGATGAGGCGGATTATCTGGTGATCGAATCTACCTACGGAAACCGCCTGCATGAGAAGCCCGGAGATACCGTTGCCGAGCTTGCCGCTGTTTTGCAGCGCGCCTTTGACCGGGGGGGAAGCGTGATCATTCCGGCATTCGCGGTCGGCAGAACGCAGGAGCTTTTGTACGCGATCCGCGAGATCAAGCAGAAGCGGTTGGTGCAGAGCCACGACGGCTGGCCGGTCTATCTGGACAGTCCGCTTGCTGAGGCGGCGACGGCTGTTTTCATGCATTGCGAGCCGGAATATCTCGATGCTGAAACGCGGAATCTGCTGCGGCAGGGAATCAATCCGCTCTGGTCCGCCAATCTGTATCTGACGGAACGTGTGGAGGAATCCAAGAAGATCAATGAAGACCTGCGTCCGAAAGTCATACTATCCGCAAGCGGTATGTGCGATGCGGGTCGTATCCGGCATCATCTCAAGCACAATCTCTGGAAATGGGAGAATATCATCCTGTTCGCCGGATATCAGGCAGAGGGAACGCTGGGGCGTAGTCTGCTGAACGGTGCAAAAACAGTCCGCTTATTTGGTGAGGAGATCTCGGTCAGCGCCGAGATCTGTGCCTGCACGGTACCAGTGGACACGCGGACAGAGACGGGCTTCTCAAATGGGTACAGGCGATCAAGCGCAAACCGCGCGTTGTGTTTGTCAATCATGGGGACGAAGAAAACTGTGAAGCCTTCCGCGACCGGCTGGTTTCCGAAGGCTACTGCGCGGTTGCTCCGTTCAGCGGGACGGAATTCGATCTGCTGCAAGGGATGTTCCTGATGGTCACAGAGGGGCAGCGCATTGAGAAAAAGGGGCATGCGCGAAAGAAGGAAGTCTTTGCGCAGCTTGTAGAGGCGGCACAGCGGCTTGTTGCAGTCGCAATGGCCTGCAAGGAACAGTCCAATCAGCGGCTGCGGCGGTTCACGTCAGAGATCGAGCTTCTGATCGATACCTGGAAGGACTGAGAAAGACCGGCAGCTGCAAAACCATGCAGCTGCCGGCCTCTCTGAAAGAAGCAAACTTTACTTTTTGGCGGCGTCTCCATTCGCTTCTGCGTCCGCGATGCGGCGGTACATATCCTGCATCTGCCGGTCAATTTCGGCGATCTTTTCCGCACAGGCAAACATCTCTTCATCAATGCCCGCCGGGAGCTTTGCCCGGTCCGCCTTGTAGTGGATGTCATGCTCCAGACTGGCCCAGAAGTCCATTGCGATCGTGCGGATCTGGATCTCGGCGACGACGTGCTCCGTCCGGTCGGAAAGATACACGGGAACACGGACATCCAGATGCAGAGAACGGTAGCCGTTATAGTTCGGCGTTTTGATATAATCCTGCCGCTTGACGATCTCCAGATCCTCCTGCCGCTCCAGCATCCCGGCGACTCGGTAGACATCATCGATGTAATTGCAGACGACGCGGACGCCTGCAATGTCGTTGATATCCCGCGCCGCAGCTTCAAGCGTAACCGGAGATCCCTTTCTCTGGAGCTTGGCGGCGATGCTTTCCGAGGATTTGACCCGGCTTTCAATATGATGGATGGGGTTTCGTGCATACAGCGTATTGAATTCACTGTTCAAAATCTCAAGCTTCAGCACAAGCTGCTTTACAGCGGACTCGTACAGATTCCGCATGACAAAGTAGCGGTGCGGGCTTTCATGAAACGGGAGAGACGAAGAGGCTGTCATATCGGCGTAACCATCCTTTGTGTCAGAGTCAGCTTCCCGGCAAAATGAAACTGCAATCCGGTAAGCTCACTGCCATTTTAACACAAAAAGAAACATATGACGTAAAAACTTTGTGTTGAGAATGACAGCCGGGGCAGAGCCGTCCGTGTTGCCAAAAAGTCAAAAGGGGGCCGCCCCTGTACGGGCACAGGGGCGGCGGAGGAAGGAGCACAGCAGGCATAGGGGGAACCTGCCATAGGACAGGGATGACATACAGCAGATACTGACAGGGTAGCATCCGCCCGCAGCCAGTATCTTGTGCATTGGGAAAACCAGAAGATCAAAGCTATGAGATCGGAGAAGAAGGGATGTTCCCGCTGTCTCCAAGGGTGTTGCATTCGTGGTTCCACTGTATCTGTATTATACAGGAGAAAGAGGGCTTTGACAAGACTTATTTGATATAAAGTCTTAATATTATTTCTGGTAGAGACAAAAAAGTGGCAACACAGGGGAAAAGGTTCTTATGTAAACAACAAGACTGGAGGCGGCTTATGAAAAGACGAATCATTACAACCGTAGCCGTTTGTGTATTTCTGGCGCTTGCGCTGGCGGTGCGGCTCTCCGACAGAGAAAAAATCGACAACAGCATTCCATCCAAAGAAACCGTGGCCGCGTATATTCTGGAAAAGGGTGAGCAGTATGCAGCGGAGCGGCTGCGGGCACAGGACAGAGACAGTCTCCGCCACAACTGGGGAGAGCCGGACGCCACGCCTTCCGGGATCTGGGCAGATGTGTGGGACCTTGATGCGGACACAACGCTGCTTGTATTTTATGATGCAGAAAACAAAGACACGGTAGAGCGTGTTGTGCTCAGGCAAAAGGGAGGATAGTAAATAAGCGGGTTCATTTTTGTAGGAAACCACATAAATTGATAATGATTTATTATGGTAAACATAAACGAGGAGGACGAACAATGATAAAACGAACGCTCTCCGTCTGTCTTGCGTTTGTGCTGCTGCTCGGCACACTTGTCGGGTGCAGCAAAAACGAAACAAAGACAGACAATTCAGGCCAGAATACACAGCAGGAGACGATACCGGAGCTAGCGTCTCAATACGCCTATCAACCGCAGTATTTTGATCTGCCGGAACCGATCCAGTGGATCAGCCGGAGCTGCGTTTCGGGCAGTACACTTTATTTTACTGCCAGTATTCTCAGCGGACAGGATACCTACATTGACAAAGACGGCAATGAGGTTTCTTATGACACCTATTCCGAGGGCCTTTTCCGGTTTGAACCTGACAGCGGAGAATGCGTACAGCTCGTCAACTACGTTGACAAGCCTGATGTGGAAGATCTGGACGACGGTACACAGATTTTCCGCAGCAGCAACAGCAGCACCGAGATCCATGCCCTCGCGGCCGGCACAGACGGCACGCTCTGGATCTACCGCCGGACAGACCTTTACACGGATGACGGCGAGATGGGGCCCTCCCTTTCGGAGCTCATCCAGCTGGATGCGCATGGCACGCTGCTTCGCACCATCATCCCCGCAAACGAGGAAGATCCGAACAGCACAGGAGACTGGGGCTATTCGCACCTTGACACCCTGCTCTCCGATGATAAGGGCTATGTCTATACTTACGATTATCAGACAGTCAATGTTTATGGGCCGGATGGCAGCTTCGTTTTCAGCAAATCCGCTGACGAGCTTTCCGGCCAGCTCTGCCAGCTCTCTGCCGGTGAAGTCGGCGCACTGACTACTTACAATGATGGGAAGATGGCCTTCAAACAACTTGACCCTGAAACGAAGAACTGGGGAAAGGAAACACCGGTCTCTTCCCGCGCATGGAGCCTGCAGCCGGGCAATGATGTCTACCGGTATTTCTTTATAGACGGCGGTAACATCTTCGGCGAACGCAAGGACACCGGCGAGGTGGAAAAGGTCGTCGACTGGCTGGCATGTGATGTGGACAGCAATACCATCCGTTACAATCGCCTCGACTTCCTGGCTGACGGTCGCATTGCCACTGTGACCCTTGGGCACAGCTATGACGGAACGCGGGAGCGGCAGCGGATCCTGGTGCTGAACCGCATGGATGCTGCCGATGTGCAGCAGAAAACAGAGCTGACGCTGGCCTGCTTCAGCCTTGATTATAACCTCCGCAGCCAGATCGTCAAGTTCAACCAGACCAGCACCGACTGCCGCATCGTGGTCAGGGATTATGCGGAGTATGCAGACGGCGAGGATTACTATGCCGGCCTTACCGTGTTCAACACCGAAGTTCTCGCCGGCAAGATACCGGATCTGATCGTTGGCAATATGATGCTGCCGATCCGGCAGTATGCCGCCAGGGGAATGTTGGAGAACCTCTGGCCGTATCTTGACGCCGACCCCGGCTATTCGCGCGACAAACTCATGACCCGCCCGGTCGAGGCCGCGCAGGTGGATGGAAAGCTCTATCAGCTGCCCATCAATTTTGGCATCACCACGGCAGTCGGCCTCGGCAGGATCGTCGGTGATTACACGACATGGACGCTGGCTGACGTCAAGAACGCGCTCAGCAAGCTGCCCGAAGGCGCGATGGTATTCAACCAGTATTACACCCAGTCGGAGATGCTCATGTATTGCGTCGCCATGAACGCGACAGGACTTCATGAACTGGCAGGACGGCACCTGCAATTTCGATTCTGACGAGTTCCGCGCCCTTCTGGAGTTCGTCAAGCCGCTCCCGGCAGAGTTCAACTGGCAGAGCGACGGAGAATATGAAAGCGACTTTACCCGCATGAAAAGCGGCAAACAGCTGCTGTATCCTATGAACCTCAACGACTTTGACAACATCTACTATACCTTTGCCGCGCTCGATCACGATATCCGGTTTGTCGGTTTCCCGCGGGAAGATGGCTCCAGCGGCAGCACCTTTACTGCCAGCGTAACGCTCTGCATCACCACGGCCTGCAAGGATAAGGCAGACGCCTGGGCGTTTATCCGTTCGACGCTCTCTGAGGAATACCAGAAAAACCTCTGGAATTTCCCAATCCTGAGGTCTGCCTTTGACGCCATGGCCGGGAAAGCCATGACGCAGGAATATCAGACCGACGCCAATGGCAGCCAGGTCCTCGACGAGAACGGTGATCCGATCCCCATTTCCTCCGGTGGCATGAGCTACGGCGACGAGCCGATGATCGAGCTCTACGCCGTCACGCAGGAACAGTACGACACCGTCATGGAGCTGATCGAATCTACGACCAGCTTCGTCGACTATGACCAGAACGTCCTGAACATCATTTCCGACGAAGCCGCAGGATATCTTGCCGGTGACAGAAGCGTCGAGGAAACCAGCCGTCTCATCCAGAGCCGCGTAAGCCTCTATATTCAGGAGCAGAAGTGATGACCTGATAAAATTTCCCGCGCAGGCCGGTGTAGCCTGCGCGGGAGTTTGAACCGCAGAAAAGAACAGAAAGATGCCATGGCGGCGATCACTCATAAGCTGCGTTTGGTTCCGGCAAACATGGAAATAAAGCAGGCCTATGTTGGCACCAAGGTTACTGCTCCGCATTCTTTGTGACACGGATCATACCAGCAATTTGGATCACCGCGACCAACGTCATCTGTTGTCAGGGGAGATTGGAATCAGGAATCCATCCTCGAAACAAGCGCATACAGAAAACCATCCGGTCGAAACTCCACAGAGGCGGTCCCCTTTTATAGAATGCTTTGCAGGACCCTCCTGCGTGTCTGAAAACTCCCCACCATGCACCGGACTGCGGACCTTTTCGACAGCAACGCGCTGCCGGAGTCATTTTCCTGCATGGCTGAAATAGCCGCTCAGTATTCCTGCGAAATCAGTATTCCTGCGAAAAAATGTCTTGCTCAGAAAATCCCGCTGCCGGTCACATTGGGAGTTTTCAGATACAGGCAGTCCCGCATCGGAGTGTTCGCACACAATTTATTGCACCGGCAGATCCATCGCGATGGTGGTGCCCTTCTCTGAGCTTTTCTCCACCCAAATATAGCCGCCGTGGAGATTGGCGATCTCCCACGCCAGAGAAAGCCCCAGTCCCGCGCCGCCGTACTCCCGGCTGCGGGACTTGTCCACGCGGAAGAATGGCTGGAAGATGCTCTGCTGATACTTCTCCGGGATGCCGCAGCCGGTGTCGGAGACACGGATCCGGAGCTTTTCCGGCTCCTGTGTGACGCAGACCCGCACCGAGCCGCCTGGGCGATTGTATTTGACGGCATTTTCCGTCAGGTTGAAGAGCAGCCGGTAGATCAGCGCGTCGCTGCCGGTCATGACGCCGTCGCCATCCGCCGTCAGCGTGATGCCGCGCTTATCTGTCAGCGGCGCAAGGTCTGCGAAGATCTCCTCGACCATGGGCGCAAGCTGAATCCGTTCGTTCCGCGCCACCTGCTGCAGGCTGCTCATTTCCAGCAGTGTTTTTGTCATCTGCGTCAGCCGCTCCGTCTGCTCCCGCAACAAAGAAAGAAATGCTGCTGTTTCCGGCAGTATGTCGGGGTGCTCTGCGGAGAACAGTTCCAGCTGCGCCTGCATCAGCGCAAGCGGCGTGCGCAGCTCGTGGGCAGCGTTGCCAGTGAACTGCCGCTGGGCGGCAAAGGCGTTGTTCAGCCGTTCAAGCATCTGATTGAAGGAATGGCTGAACTGGCGGAACTCCGGCAATACGTCCTCGTTGATCTTCATGTCTGCTAGGTTGCTCATCTGCACCTGCTCGACCTGCGAGGCAAAGCTGCGCAGAGGCTTGAGGGCGCGTCCGCTGACAAAATAGGCGAGGATGCCGCTGAGCAGCGTTACCGCCGCCGTGATGTACCAGTTGGTGGTGCGGAAGCGCCCTTGCGCCCCATCGACAATGATTGTCAAATCCTCGTCAGGTGCTACGAGTTGCGGGTCAAAGCTCACTTCGCCTTCACCATCGATAAGAACAGTGTCACCCTGAAACGTGTTCGCAATCGTGTCCATATAGTACATGCCGGAGGAACAGAGCAGCAGATTCATGGAAATACAGGTAACTCCGATGAGCAGGACGCTCATCAGCGTGATGCGCCACTGCAAAGAAAGGCGCTTCATGCTTCCTCGCCTCCCATCAGATAGCCTTCGCCGATGCGGTTGCGGATGGGGTCATAGCCCAGTGCGGCGCGCAGTTTTTTGCGCAGAGCGGAGATATGTACCCGGATGGAGTTGCTAAAGCTGTCCACGCTGTTGTCCCAGACATGATCCATCAGCTCCTCCTGACTCACCGGTCGCCCCTGATGTACCATTAAATATTCCAATATCCCCGTTTCCTTGCGGGTCAGCGTCAGGGCCTGAGCATTGACGGAAGCGGTGCGGGAGCGCGTGTCGAAGGCTAAATCCCCGCAGGTCAGCAGCACGTCCTGCTGCGTGAATTGCCGCAGGGTCAGGCTGCGGATACGGGCCTCCAGCTCAGCTAAATGAAAGGGCTTTGCAAGATAGTCGTTGGCGCCTGCGTCCAGCCCCTTCACCTTGTCCTCTACCTCGCTGCGGGCGGAGAAAATCAGCACTTTCGTCTCCCGATCTTTCTGCCGCAAAGTGCGCAGCACCGTCATGCCATCCTTGCCCGGCAGGTTCAGGTCGAGAAGTACCAGATCGTAGCGCTCCACGCCAAGAAGCTCCAGCGCCTTCTCACCGTCGTAGCAGCAGTCTACACTGTATGCCAGACGCCGCAAGCTGCGGACGATAGTCTCGCACAGAGCGCGTTCGTCTTCAATAACCAAAAGATGCATGAAAGTCCTCCTTTATAATCTTCATTCGATTGCCTTCAGTATAGCAGAAAAAGATAAGATTTGTGTTAAGTTTCTGTTCTTAACAGGGACTTTAACTCTCCCGTGCTATGATGGAAGCACAAAACGGAAAGGGTGATGAAATTTGAGTCACGGAAAGAAGGCGGCGGCGCAGATCGCGCTTCTGCTCGCCGGAGCCGCCATGCTGTGCTTTGGCATCTGGCGCGGCGAGGCGGCGACGGTGCTGAGCAAAGCAATCAAACTATGTTTGGAGTGTGTGGGCATTGGGTAAAAAGTTTTCAGGTGTTTCACAGACCATGTCCCGCTTCCGGGGCTGGATCCAGGCGGGAGCGACGCTGCTGACCAACCTGCATCTGCCGAACTTTCTCAAGGGCGGACTGTATCAGGGCGCGGGGAAGACCGTCTGCGTGCCGGGACTCAACTGCTACTCCTGCCCGGCGGCGTCCGGCGCCTGCCCCATCGGGGCGTTTCAGGCAGTGGTGGGCTCGTCTAAGTTTAGCTTCTCCTATTATATCACAGGCTTTCTCATTCTGCTGGGCGTTCTGCTGGGGCGCTTCATCTGCGGCTTCCTCTGTCCCTTCGGCTGGTTTCAGGAGCTGCTGCATAAGATCCCGACAAAGAAACTCTCCACAAGAAGCTCAAGCCCCTGCGATATCTGAAATATGCCGTTTTGCTGGTGATGGTATTCCTGCTGCCGGCGTTCCTTGTGAACGATGTGGGCATGGGAGATCCCTTCTTCTGCAAGTACCTCTGCCCCCAGGGCGTGCTGGAGGGGGCGATCCCGCTCGCCCTTGCCAATTCCGGCATCCGGGCGGCGCTGGGCAGCCTGTTTACATGGAAATTCGGCATTCTGCTGGCGGTGATCGTACTGAGCGTGGTATTCTACCGTCCCTTCTGCAAGTGGCTGTGCCCATTGGGCGCATTCTATGCCCTATTCAACCGGGTATCTCTGTTTCAGATGAAGGTGGATAAGAACAAGTGCGTTTCCTGCGGGGAAGTGCACGAGGGTCTGCAAGATGGACGTGGACGTGACGAAGGCACCAAACCATACCGAATGTATCCGCTGCGGGATGTGCATACGCGCCTGTCCCACAAACGCCGTCAGCTTCCGCTACGGCTTTGGCGATGGGAAAGGAACTACAACAAAAATAAATACGGAGGAATCAAAATGAAGTTTCAAAAGTTTACTGCGTTGCTGCTGGCGGTCCTGCTGGTGCTGTCTTTGGCGGCGTGCGGCACAAAGGACAACGAAAAAAAAGCGGATATGAGCAGCAATAACTCTGCCATGACCGGCGAGCCAAAATATGCCGAGGAGGCGCTTGCTCTGCACAAAAAGCTGATGGAACAGGAGAACACGATCCTGTCGCAGAACACTGCGCTCTGGGAAAAGGTTTTCATGGAGGCCGACAAGGGCATGGCCATGGTGGAGGATGGAAAAAACTACGGTGAGTTCCTGCTGGATACCATCGAGGGTGCCAAAGACCAGTTCACCGACGAAGAGTATAAGATGCTGAAGGAGTCGGCCACGGAGATCAGCAATATTGAGAACAAGCTGACCGCGCTGGAGGAAAAGTACCCCGAGATCATGCAGCAATCCGTCGACGGCGATATGAGCGTACCTGCGGGCAGCGACATGACCACGCCGCCCGACGACGGCAGTATGCAGAAGTTCCCCGCCTTTGAGGGCAAAGACTTGGATGGGAATCCGGTGAAGAGCGACGAGCTGTTCTCCGGCAACGCTGTCACCGTGGTGAATTTCTGGTTCACCACCTGCAATCCCTGCGTGGGTGAGCTTGCCGAGCTGGACGCGCTGAACAAGAGCTCGCGGAGAAGGGCGGCGCGCTCATCGGCGTCAACACCTTTACACTGGACGGCGACGAAACGGCAATCTCGGAGGCGAAAGATGTACTGGCCAAGAAGGGCGCGACCTACCAGAATGTGTATTTCGCTTCCGACGGCGAGGCGGGAAAGTTCACTACAAACATTTTTGCCTACCCCACCACCTATGTGGTGGACCGCAGCGGCAACATCGTGGGTGACCCCATCGTAGGTGCCATCACGGAAGAGAAGCAGGCGGAGACGTTGCAAAAGCTCATTGACCAGACCCTTGCCGCCGACATGGGCTGACAAACGGTTTCGTCAGCGGTTTCGCAAAAGATGTTTTCTGATCAGATAAACAGCGCACCCGGATGCGAAGGCCGGGTGCGCTGCCCGTCTGAAGGATCATTGGAAGGTGGAAAGACCATAGCTGTTCGCCAGTGCGTCAATTCGCTGCCCGGCTTTGCACATCCGGCACTCACCGGTTGGATAGGTTTCATAGCCCGGGATATCGGCAGGCGTGAACAGACTTAATACCGGGATGCCGTCCAGCTCTGGGATCGCGCTGAAAACCGCCGCAATGCCCTGCGTTTTGCCGCCGTAGTATTGGATACAATCAAGGGCGCGCCGCGCAGTTTTTCCGGAATTGACTGTCGAGATCAATAGAAGCATGTTCCTGCCATGGATCATGGGAACCAGATTTTCACGGAACAGAAGCTGACCGTTGGAGTCATATTCCGGTGTGACGACACAGATGCTCTTGTTATTGTTGACAGAGAACAAAATTTTCTGCGTCAGCTGTCGGGCCAGGAACGCGCCGATGACCTCGCTGCCATCCATGCAGATGATGGTGTCGATCGACTTTTCGTAGATGTAATGGTTTGCGAGCGCAAGCGCAGTGTCGTGCGCCAGACTGTATTCGTGCTTCAGCCGTGTGATGTCAAGGTAATGACTGTTATGGGAATGCCGGGTTGCAAAATGACCATGGAATGCAATGAGTTCGAGATTAGGATTCTCTCTGGAACGGATGGCTTGTGTACTCATAGACAATACCTCCTTGCATATTCACGTCGGAATGGCGGCGGGTGCAGGCGGGGCAAAGCTGTTTTCATATGGGTTTCCTGCGGTGGTTATATTATAATAGATACCGAGTCCTGATAGCAAGCGGTTTATAAAAAACAGTAGTCTTGCTCCGCCTGATCATGATTCCTGCTCTTTTGCAGCAGCCTCGGCGGCAGCCTTTTTTGCTTTGCGCTTTTTTATCCGGATCCGGATGCAGATGATGACGGCTGCCGCGAGAACGAGCAGCAGTATCAGCGCAGGCAGAGAAGCGGCAAGACCGAGGAGCAGGTTCTGTGTGCCGCGCATGAATTGCGTCCACCCGTCGGAAAGGGCAATTTCAAGCTTTTCTCCAAAGCTGCGCCGGATGGGAACCGTCGGTGTATAAAGTTCCACCTCCCGGATGGTCAGATCGATGGTGGAATACCGGATCTGCGCGTCATAATTGCGAAGATTTCTCTCGATGGATTCAATTTCATAGCGCACATCCGACAGACGCTGCTCCAGCGCGATGAGCGTTTCCACATCTGTACTTTTGGAGAGCATATCGAGCAGCCGCTCCTCCTGTGTGTTGAGAGAAGACAGCCGCGCCTCAAAATCCGTATAGGAGGATGTGACGTTCTGGGCGCTGCGGCTGGTTGACAGGACGTTTCCATATGTGTGCGTCAACTGGAGAAAATACTCAAATTTCTCTGCGGGGATCCGGAATGTGTAATAGGCCCAGCGGTTGACAACGGAGGTCGTTCCATCATTGTTCCAGCGCGTATCGCCGGAAACGTTGGAGTTTTCCACGAAGCCTCCGAGCGAGCGGATCTTCTGCTCTAGTCCGGAAACAGATGCGTCAAAGTCGGTCGTCTCGATGGAAACGTACGCGGAGTAGATGATTTTTTCCGTGATGTCCGCAGCACTCCCCTGCGATTCAGGGCTTCCGGTCGGCGCTTCTTCTGCTTCTGCGGTGTCGTCAAAGCTCATTTCGCCCATTGCGCCGCCGCTTTCTGCTTTGTATTCGTTTGCCATTGGCGCTGCTGCCTGTGGCGCTTCGGCAGGGGTATCGCGCGTGTAGGAATCGTCCTCGGCGTAGGCAAAATCAGTGGCCGCAGGGGTCATGGATGTGTTGTTGCCCGCGGCACAGCTGGATAAAAAAATCAGAACCAGCAGGGCGGCAAGCAGAATTACAAGTTGGCGATTCTTTTTCATAGTGTAATCTCCTTTCGTTTGTCGCTCTGTTTATATAGGCAGGAAAACAGGGGCTCCGTTGCAGGATTTGTTCCGGAACTTCGGCTTCTCTCCTCTATTTTGAGTATATCTGATTCAGTTTCGTTTGACAAGAGGGGGAAACGACAGGAAATCTGCCGCTAAAAACCGCAATTACTGGAATGTTGACAGCTGATATATTTTGCGGTACAATTCATATATCTGCTCATGGATAAGGGTGGAAAGTCCGGATTTTTCATGGCAGACGATGAAATTGAATGATATGAGGGCAGGCGGAAGCAAGATGCAGTACCGAAACACACGGCAGCGTAAAATTGTTCTGGAAGCGGTACAGGAACACCATGACCATCCGAGCGCGGACCAGATCTATCTGGAGATCCGTGCAAAAGACCCGAGAATCAGCCGAGGAACGGTTTATCGGAATTTGAATATTCTCTCTGAGGAGGGGCAGATCACACATGTAAAGGTTCCGGGAGCGGATCGGTATGATTGCAGGACGGATTTTCATTATCATCTGATCTGCACGGGCTGCGGTGCAGTCTGTGATGCTCCGTTTTCATACGACCCAACGCCGGACAAAACGCTCGCGGCGGAATCCGGGTATCGGATCACGCGGCACAGAATGATCTTTGAAGGCATCTGCCCGGCGTGTCAGAAGGCTGGGCGTGAGAAATAAGCGCTGCACAGAAACTTGGAACGTGCAGGATTTGAGCGGGATCCGCTCAAATCCTGCACGTTTTTGTTGAGGTATGCGGAGCAGCACTAAATTAAACTGAGACTTCATATTATTAGCATTGCGGATCTGCCAATTTCCCTGTATAATATAAAAACAGAAAACACAGCATGACAAGAAAAATATTTGTTGAAAGGAGGCGCAGCATATGATTCTGGGGATTTTGCGTGAGACAAAAAGAGGTGAAAGCCGCGTGATCTGTACGCCAAAAGAGGTGGCGACCATCACGAGCGCAGGACACACTGTTTATGCACAGCGCGGCTGCGGAGAACGAGCCGGTTTTTCGGATGAAGCGTATGAATCTGCGGGAGCGCTTCTGACAGACTCCGTGCAGGAGCTGTTCAAAGTCTGCGATATGGTCGCCAAGGTCAAGGAGTTTACGCCGGAGGAATGGCCGCTGATCCGGACAGGCCAGCTACTTCTCGGCTGCCTGCATCCGGCGGCAAATCCGGAGGAGGTCGACGCGCTGATGAAAAGCGGCTGCATTGCATTTACGGCGGAGGATTCCCATCGATATGGCTCCCCGAACTGTGAGGCAGCGGGGAAGCAGGGGGCGCTGTTCGGGCTGGAATCGCTGCTGACCATCCACGGCGGAAAGGGAAAATATGTCGGCGGCCTTGCGGGGGAGCCGGGCATCCATGCGCTGATTCTCGGAAGCGGAAAAGTCGGCAGAGGCGCTCTGCAGGTCTTACAGGCGCTCGGTGCCAACTGTACGGTCATGGCCAGAAATATGCACAGGCTCCGTGCGCTCTCGGCGCAGTATAATGGCCGCGTCCGCGTTAGGCGCTGCTCACGGGCGCATATTGCGGAAGAATTGCCGAAAATGGATATCGTCCTCAACTGTGTCAAATGGCAGAAGGAGAACAAAGAGTTCCTCATCACCCGAAACATGCTTTCCCTCATGGAAAAAGGCTCAGTGATCGTGGATATTTCCAACGACGAGCCGGGCGCGATCGAGACCAGCCGCGCGACCACGCATGAAGATCCGCGGTACATTGTAGACGGCATTGTGCATTACTGTGTTGCAAATATTCCGGGCGCGGTTGCACACTCTGCGTCTGTTGCCTATGCAGCACAGATGCTGCCGCTGATCCTGAGCTTGCTGAATGACGGCGAGGAGGAGACCTGCATCCGCGACGGCTATTACCGGCGGGCACTGACGATCTACCGGGGGCTTCTGACGCATGAGGAAACGAGCGCCGTACAGGGAAAACCATGGGTTCGCCCGGAAGAGGCGCTCGGGATCTCCGGCTTCCGCCTCGACCCTGCCCCGCGGGCGTCGGATACGCACTCGACCCATTTTTATTCCTGGGCAGAAGACGGCGGAGCCCAAACTGAACACAGTTCATAAGGATGACACAAAGATCTATACCGAGCAAAACGTACAGGCTGAATAAACAAAACGAGCAGCGGCGCAAAACAACGCCGCTGCTCCGGCGCGTATTAGGGTTGCCTCCGGCTTTTGAAATGGGACATATCAAATTACGAATAGACGGTCCGCAAAAGAAGAATGAGCGGTTTGATAAGAATTTATCGATAAGTATTGACCGGTATCCGGTGGATATGCTATGATTTTTTTGGATTAAAAAATGCTATTTATATCAAAAAATAGAATAAAAAGATCAGAAAAGCAGAAGGAGTGAGCCAGCCTTGAGCAGATTGGATATCAAAACCGCAAGCAAGGCCCAGACTGTCGTTGACCGGCTGTACAAGGACATGGAACGCAGGATCGCGTCCAGTCCTCCGGGACTGTGTCCCATCGATATGTCGCTGACATTTTTGCAGCTGTGCCACGCGCAGTCGTGCGGCAAATGCGTGCCCTGCCGCATTGGTCTTGGCCAGCTGAGCATATTGATGGGGCAGGTGCTCGACGGTACTGGTACGATGCTGACCATCGACACCATCGAAAAAACGGCGCGCGCCATCGTCGCCTCTGCCGACTGCGCCATCGGACGCGATGCGGCGCAGCTGGTCCTGAGCGGCTTTGAGGGCTTCCGGGACGATTATGTGAACCACGTTCAACACCACCGGTGCCTCGCGTCGCTGCAGAACCCCGTGCCCTGCGTTTCGCTCTGTCCTGCGGGCGTGGACGTGCCGGGCTATGTTGCGCTGGTGCGCGAGGGGCGGTACGCAGATGCGGTGCGCCTGATCCGCAAGGATAACCCCATGCCGACGGCCTGCGCATATATCTGCGAGCATCCATGTGAGGCGCGCTGCCGCCGCAATATGGTAGACGCGCCCGTCAATATCCGGGGCCTCAAGCGCTACGCGGTCGACCACGCGGGCGATGTTCCGAATCCTGCCTGTGAGAAGTCGACCGGCAAGCGCGTGGCGATTATCGGCGGCGGTCCGAGCGGCCTTTCCTGCGCGTATTATCTGCGCCTGATGGGACACGGCGTAACGATCTTTGAAGAAAAGAAAAAGCTTGGCGGCATGCTCCGCTACGGCATCCCGGCTTACCGCTTCCCGCGCGAAAAGCTTGATGCGGAAATTACCTCCATTCTGTCCACCGGAGTGGAAGTACATACCGAAGTGACCGTTGGCAAAGACATCTCCTTCGAGCAGCTCCATAAAGACTACGACTGCCTGTATGTCGCCATCGGCGCGCACACGGACAAAAAAACCGGCATTCCGGGCGAGGACAGCAAAAATGTCATGTCCGCCGTCGAAATGCTGCGCGCCATCGGTGATGATGTGATGCCGGACTTTACCGGCAAGCGCGTCGTGGTCATCGGCGGCGGCAACGTCGCAATGGACGTGACAAGAAGCTCCGTCCGTCTGGGTGCTTCGAGCGTCACCTGCGTCTATCGCCGCAGAATTGCGGATATGTCCGCGCTTCCCGACGAGGTGCAGGGCGCAATTGCCGAGGGTGCGGAGATCCGCGAGCTTTCTGCGCCGGTGCGCATCGAGGCAAACGAAGCGTGCGAGGCCGCCGCCCTCTGGGTGCAGCCGCAGATCATCGGCCTTGCCGACAAGTCCGGACGGCCTCGCCCGGACGCGGCAGACCAGCCAGAAGAACGCATTCCGGCGGACATCATCGTCGTGGCCATTGGGCAGGGCGTGGAGATCGCGGGCTTTGAGCAGGCCGGTATCCCCATCAAAAGGGGAACGCTTATGGCCGAAAGCTCCAGCCAGATCGACAACATGGAAAACGTCTTTGCCGGCGGCGACTGCGTGACCGGCCCGGCCACCGCCATCCGCGCCATCGCGGCAGGCAAGGTCGCGGCGGCCAATATCGACGAGCAGCTCGGTTTCCACCATGAGATCCGTACCGATGTGGAGATCCCTGCGCCGCATCTGGACGTCTGCCCCGCGCGCGGCCGCGTCAACACCAAAGAGCGTGAGGCAGCCCAGCGCAAATGTGATTTTGAAGACATTGAATGCGGTATGACGCACGAAGAGGCCTGCGCGGAGAGCGGACGCTGCCTGCGCTGCGACCACTTCGGCTACGGCATCTTCAAGGGAGGGAGAATCGAAAGATGGTAACACTCACGATCAACGGCAAAACCGTCTGCGTGCCAGAGGGAACCAGCATTCTGGACGCCGCGCGCGCGGCCAATATCGACATCCCGACGCTCTGCTATCTCAAGGATCTCAACGAGATCGGTGCCTGCCGCATCTGCATGGTCGAGGTCGAGGGACAGGAAACGCTTGTCGCCGCGTGCGACAACGAGGTGCATGCGGGCATGGTCATCCACACGAACTCTCAGAAGGTGCGCATGACGCGCCGCGTCAATCTGCAGCTTCTTCTCAGCCAGCACGAGGTAAACTGCGTCAAGTGTACGCGCAGTGGCAACTGCAAGCTGCAGAAGCTCGCCAACGACTATAATCTGCTCGGCGCGCCCTATCAGAAAAAGCTGCGTCCGGCGCCGGTCGACTACTCCGCGCCCATTTTGCGCTTTGAAAACCGCTGCGTCAAGTGCATGCGCTGCGTGCAGGTGTGCGATAAGGTGCAGGGCGTGCATATCTGGGATCTGGTTGGCACCGGCTCCCGGACGACCGTCGGTACGGCAAAGGCGGACAGCCTTTCCCAGTCCCTCTGCACCTATTGCGGCCAGTGTGTGACCCACTGTCCGGTCGGTGCATTGGAGGAGCGCGACGATACCGACCACGTCTACCGCATGCTCGCCGATCCCACCCTCACGACCGTCGTACAGGTTGCACCTGCTGTCCGCGCGGCGTGGACAGAATATTTTGGCCTCTCACCCGAACAGGCTGCGCCGGGCGTTCTGGCTTCCGCACTGCGGGAGCTGGGCTTTGATTATGTATTCGACACCAATTTCAGCGCCGACCTCACCATCATGGAAGAGGGCAGCGAGTTTATTGAGCGCTTTACGCACAGGGATGTGTATTCCTGGCCGATGTTTACCTCCTGCTGTCCCGGTTGGGTGCGGTTCGTAAAGGGGCAGTTCCCGCAGTTTGCGAAGAACCTGTCTACAGCGAAATCGCCGCAGCAGATGTTCGGCGCAATCGCAAAGGCTACTTCGCAGAAAAGATCGGCGTCGCCCCGAAAAATATGCGCGTCATCTCCGTGATGCCGTGCACGTCCAAAAAGGCAGAGGCGGCGCTTCCCACGATGAAAGACGCCTGCGGCGGCCCCGATGTCGACGTGGTCATCACCACGCGCGAGCTCGTGCGGATGCTCCGCTGCTCGATGATCGACCCGGCGTCCTTGGAGGAGAGCAGCTTCGACTCGCCGCTCGGCTCCGGTACGGGCGCGGCGGTGATCTTCGGCGCGACCGGCGGCGTCATGGACGCGGCGCTTCGCAGCGCATACTATCTTGTGACCGGTGAAAATCCGGACCCCGATGCCTTTACTGCTGTGCGCGGCATGCAGGGCTGGAAGGAAGCGAGTTTCGACATTCCCGGTGCAGGCACGGTCCGCACGGCGGTGGTCAGTGGACTCGGCAACACCAGGAAGCTCATGGAGGCAATTGCCTCCGGCCATGTGCAGTATGACTTCGTTGAGGTCATGGCCTGCCCCGGCGGCTGCGCAGGTGGCGGCGGCCAGCCGATTCACGACGGCGAGGAGTGCGCCGAGGCGCGCGGAAATGTCCTGTGGAGACTTGACTACAAGATGCCCCTTCGTTTCTCGCATGAAAACCCCGATGTGCAGGCGCTTTACAAAGAGTATCTCGGAAAGCCGCTGTCCGAACGTTCTCACCATCTGCTGCATACCGATATCGAAGCCTGGCAGATGCCGCAGGAACTTTGATTGGCGCTGCTTTCAAGGGCACAGCACAAATACGAATATGCGGGACAAGCTTGCCTTGTCCCGTATGTTTTATGTTGGTATTGCCGCTTCAGCCACTGCACAAATTTCCTCTGTGAGATCTTGGTCGCTCTCGCACTTCTCTTTTTCCTTCTGCGCTTCCTTACTCCACGCGGAACATGTTTTCTGCGAAATTCTTCCTACGCGAATCCACGCGAAGCGCGCATGTACTCACGACGATAGATTTTGAGCAACTCGTCCTGTGCGTGACTTTGCACATACTGCCGCATAGCGCCGACCTCCTTGCAGGTGCGGCCACGGCTATCGAACACGCGGCTACAATATTCCGTCAGCACGGCGAAATTCCTTGAGGCGATTGAAGAAGTGCTTGCTATTACATTCCGCCGTTTATACGTCTCTTTATCAAATGGCCATGGCTGTTGCGTTTTAATCTATCGCGACGCAGATCCATGTGTTCACCTTCGGCGGGATCGTATAGCGGGCAGACTGGTCGTGCAGATAGGTTCGGATTTCTTTTGTGCCATAGGCTTTATCGGCAAGAATATCACAGTCCTTCAGGCCTGGAAGCAGCTTCAGCAGAGGAACCGCCTCCGTACAATCGTCAACATTTCCGGCAGACAGCAAAAAAGCCACAGGCCGCAGGTCTTTTCCGACAATGGCATGAATTTTCGTGTTCAGACCTCCGCGTGTTTTGCCGATGCTGTTTGATGCCTGAGTTTTGCTCGCTTTCTTATTCCACGGTCTGCCTGCACGGATGCTTTGATCGACGTTGAATCCATGCGCCAGCAGCTTGACGGGGTCAGCATTATCGGTGAACATCACAAGCTCCGGCGTCAGCGACAGAGAGCAGCCGCTGCCCCAGGCAAGACCGCCGCCGGTGGTCTTGTCGCCCTCACCGGGAGTAAGCTCGTAGACAAAGACTGCATCAGAGAGATCAGTCTGTTCGCCGCTTAGAATCGCATTGATGACGGAACGTGCGATATATCCCAGTACGCCCTGCTGCTCTGCGCTTTCCAGATATAGTTTCTGAATATGTATCCCGTGCTCAAAATACACGCCGCGAACTCTGCAAGCACAGTGGCTACCTTTTGACGGTTACTGACGGCCACATAAAACCAGCGGGACGGAAGATCCGTCCCGCTGGCTGCGCATGGAGTTACTTCATGTAGCGATACAGGAAGGTTGCAATCTGGCTGCGGGTGCAGGCGGCATCGGGATCGAACTTGCCGTTGCCAACGCCGGCGGTGATGCCGTTTTCGATGGCCCAAGCCACGGCCTGCGCGTAGTAGCTGTCGGCGGGCACGTCAGCAAAGCTGACGCCGGAGGCAGCGGCAGGCTGGCCCATAGCGCGCCACAGCATGGTGACCATCTGGGCGCGGTTGATGGTGCCGTTGGGGTCGGCGCCGTCGGAAACGCCCTTGTTCTTGGCCCAATTCTGTGCCTTTTTTCGTACCAGATGCTGCCGCCGGTCAAGTCCGCGTCATTCTGCCGCGCGAGGATCGTCCAAAGCTGCGCCCGGGTGGTGGAGTTGTTGGGCGCGTAGATCGTGTCGCTTATGCCGTTCACAAGCCCACGGGCGCTGACGAAGTCGATGGCGTCCTTGGCCCAGTGGGCGCGGGTGTCGATGAAGTCCTTGGAGTTGTCCATGATCTTCACAGTCGCGCTGCCGTCCATGGTGAGCCGGATGCCGTCCTCGGTGGGCAGGGAGCTCTTGACGATCTCCTCCGTGCCGTCGGGGTGGACGAGAACCGCCACCGTGCCGGGTTTCGCGTTGGAAACGGGAATTTCCACCGCAGTCTCGCCCGCGTTCTTCGGCAGCTCGACCTTGACGGTGGGGGCGGTGTTGGAATCGCGGGAAGCCTCGACCTCAACGGGAGCCTTGACGGCCTCGCCGTTCTTCTTGGCGTCCTCAACGGCCTTGCTGCCGAGGGTGGTCTCCGCCGTGGTCTGGCCGTTCTTGTCGGTTTTCACCGTGCCGGTGGAGCCGGAAGCGTCCTTGACCTCGGTCTTGCTGCTGCCGTCCGGCTTGGTTTCGGTCTTGGTGGTGCTGCCGTCCTTGTTGGTGGTGGTTTCGGTCACCGTGCCGTCAGACTTTGTTTCCGTCTTGGTAACGGAGCCGTCGGGATTTGTGGTGGTCTCCGTCTTGCCGGTGCTGGCAGAGGGCTTGTCGGAACTGCTGGAGCCGCCGCCACCGCCGGAGCTGCTGGAACCGCCACCGCCGGAGGACGGACGGGAGGTAACAGTCAGCTTGCCGTCCACATAAGTGATTTCATAATTCTCGCCGCGCTTGCGCCGCTGGCCGTGATCTTAGCCGCCTCGCCGGTCTTGGTCAGGTCGGGCGCGGCCGGGTCGTAGGCCAGTGTGGGCGCGGTGGTCAGCTTGTCCTCACCGATCAGGCCGGAAACCGTGTAATTCTTGTCTAGCTCCGGCTTGGAGAGGTCGGGCGCCGTGTCATAGATGTAGGCACTCTTGTCCTTGACGGTGACGGTAACCTGCGCATTGCCAATGATAAACGTGTATTCCTTCGCCGTAGCCGTGTTGTCGCTCCAGACATAGTTTCCGGTGTCCTTCAGCGTCACGGTCACGGTATATGTGCCCGCGCTTTTCCGGATGTTGTCCGCAACGGTGTAAAGGCCCGCTCGCCGCAAGGGTGTAGGTCTGCTCTTCGCCGCTGTAGGTGAACCGTGTCGGGTCTGCTGCGGGGATCTCAACTTTTGCCTTGGCGATGGTCACGCTGACGCTCTCGGGCGTGGTGTCGCTGTGGTTGCCGTCGCCCGCGACCTTGTACCAGACGGTGTACTCACCGGCGTTCTCGCCGATGGGGATGGCAGTGCCGTAATGTGTGCCGTCCGTGCTATACTGCATCGTGCCGTCGGCGGTCGTACCGGCGTTGATGAGCGGCTGCGCCTCGCCGGTGTAGGTCAGAGCGGTGATCGGTGTCGGCGCGGTGCAGGCGGAGACCGCCTTCGCGATGGTGAATTTCCAATTTTCCGCTGTCAAATCAGTGCTCCCATTATAATTCAAACTCTCTGCAACGGAAATCTTAACGGTGTAGTCACCTGCGTCCTTGGGCTCGGCAACTCGGATTCCCCCCTTAAAGTACGTCACTGTCACTGTACCCACGCCGGTCTTTGCGGTGGTGACCGTGGCGGTCTTTGCACTGCCGTTATAGGTGAGGTCTGTGGGTGAGGTAAAGGTGAAATCACCCGCCGCCAAGTCAGCCTTTTTGATGGTATACTCCACGCTGGCGGTCACAGCCCCTTCGCCCTCGCCCACCGTGATGCCGGCGGTGTAAGGTACCCGCATCGGTGGGGGCGTCGGAAAACGTCGTGTTGCCCTGCTTGTAGGTAATATGGATGTTGTCTGCATTTGCACCCAGCCAATCATTGCTGACCGTCATCGCTGCCGCCTTGGGGCGACCGTCGTAAATCAGCGCAACCGCTTCGGGCGCAGCGATCGTCACGCTGCCGCCATGAAAATCCGTATTGTTGTTCTCCGCATTTTTGCACGTTGCGGTGATGGTTGCGCCGCTGGCGGTATACGTCCAGCTATGCGTGTGGGGATTGCTCAGCTTCAACTCGCCGTTTTCTAACCCACCGTAGAACTGCTATCGTCTGCAATGAAATAGGAAGAAACCTCGCTTGTCGCTCATGTTCGTGCTCCAGCCGGAAGTAAAAACGCGTAGCTGCTATACAGCGACACCCGATTCGCGAGCCTTCTGCCAAAGGGCCGTCAATGGTAATGGTTGTTCTGCCAATCAGACAGACATTGCTGGCCGTGCCGCCGGTGTAAATTCCGTCATCGCCTTTCGAGCCGCCGTTGACGTTGTCTGTGATCCGCACGCGCCGCTGACGGTCATGGTGCCGTACACGCACACGCCGCCGGAGCCAAAGCTGGAAGGCGGCGTTATTGCCGGTAATGCTGCCGCCGTACATGGTGAAGCTGCCGGTGTCTTCTACCCTTACGCCGCCGCCGTCATGTTTTGGTTTCCGGTGATGCTGCCGCCGTACATGGTGAAGCTGCCGACCGCATTGACGCCGCAACCTATTGCGTCGCTGCTTCCGTGGGTGATTTTACCGCTCCCCTTGCAGTCGGTCAGGATGAAATTGACGCCGTTGCCTACGGCGATCGTACTCGTACCGGCTGCGCCGGTGATGGTATGACCGTTCAGGCAGAGGAACGTGTCGGACGGGGGCTCCCAAACGTTCCCTGCCGCTGAGCGTCACGTCGCCGGTCAGGTAGTAACATCCGCCATTCTGGATGGCGGTCAACTCCTCCCGCCGAGCCGATCGGCTGCCAGGTCTCGCTTGTGTGGCTGCTGCCGTCCTGACAGCTCGCGCCGCAGATGGGAGGGTCGGGCGCGTTGGCAGTGGTCATGCAGATCGTCCGTCCGACGTGACGTAGAAGAGGTAGTTCTCGCCCGTGTCACTGTGAAAATACTGCTTATCGTCGAGATTCGCGCCGGTGGCGATGGCAATGCCTTCGTTGGCAGGCGGATTCTGCGTGGTCACGCCGATGGACGCGTCGGAGGACAAATGATTCGTGCCAATGGTGATGGTCTTGCCGCTGCGCAGATAGACATTGCTGGTCGTACCGCCGGAGTAATTCCCGTTAGAGCCCTTTGTACCGTTGCAGACATTGTCCTTGATCTGCACCGCGCCGGAAAGAGTCAGAATGCTGTTGCCATAGCCAACATCGCTACCCACATATACGCCGCCGCCAGTTCCCGCATTGTTGCCGGTGATGCTGCCGCCGGTCATGGTGAAGGTGCTGCCGCTGCCAATATGCACGCCGCCGCCGTTGTTGCTTGCGCTGTTGCCGCTGATCGTTCCGCCGGTCATGGTGAAGGTGCTGTCGCCGCCAATATGCACCCCGCCGCCGCTGCTGCCGCTATTGCTGCTTGCGCTGTTGCCGCTGATCTCTCCGCCGTGCATATAGAATTTGCCGCTGCCCCCCATATTCTCCTCCGCCGTTTCCAGACGGTGGTGTTATCAGTGATGCCGCCGCAGGCAGCAGCGTCAGGCACAGGGCCAGCGCCAGAAACAGGCTCAATCCTCTCTTTTCATATTCTCCTGCCTTTTCTGTAAAAATTTTCTTGCTGGCAAAGTAAGGCAAACTCTGGCTTTTGATTTGCGTTGAAAGCATCTTGCTGTTTTCTCTCGAGCGGGGCGGTCTTCCCACGGCCCGCCCCGCGAAACCGTTACGGCTCGATGATGTTGAAGGGGGTGGCTCCGGTGATCGGGAACTGGTTCATATTCTCCATCATCAGCGTCAGCAGCTCTGCGCTGCCCTCGACCTTGACGGCCTTTGCAACCGTTTCCTGATTGTTGGTCAGGATTGCAAACAGCGCATTTTTCGGGCAGGTAATAGACACGTCCGCATCATCAGACAATGTATCCGCATAGACCAGCAGCACACCATTCTTCACGCGGAGCATGTGCTGTTCGCCCACGTCAGGCAGGATCACGTTCATGGTGAAGTCGCGGTCGGCCAGCGCCTGCTTGTCCATGACAATGGCCATATAGTCAAACAGCATGGGCGCGGAGAGGGCCTTGACCATGTCGCCGGTAGATTTGGTGGAAGCGGTGAGATTGGCGTTTCCATGGCGCAGCTCCTGCGCGGCGGTCAGATATTCGTTGCGCCACGGGCCGGACTCCGCCTGATACCCCAGCTGCTCCAGTGCATCGGCGCACAGAAGCCGCGCATCGGTGTTCGTCGGATCGGCAAAGACGATGGTGTTTGTGACTTCGGCGACCCACTGATATTCACCCTTGTCAAAATCCGCCTTTGCCATTTGCAGGACCTTGTCAACATCCCCAGGTACTCCACCCATTTTTTGCGCTGTCGCTTGGCGTGAGGGGTTCAGGTTGACAGGGTTGCTGTCATACCAGCCCATGAACTTCTGATAGACCGCCTTGGCGTTGTGGGCGACCGTCCCGTAGTACTGGCGGGTGTACCAGATTTTATTGAGCGCCTCCGGCAGCTCGATCATGTTGGAGATCTCGTCGCTGGTGTAGCCCTGATTGATATAGGTCAGCGTCTGGTCGTTGATGAACTTATACACGGCAGCCGTGTTGACCATGTAGTCGTTCACCACGTCGTTGCCCCAGTGCGGCCAGTTGTGGGACTGGAAGGTGACCTCCGCGTCCTTGCCGTAAAGGGAAATGGCCTCGGTGATATATAGCTCGCCCATGCCGCGCCATCGCGCACCTCTGCGCCGCGCAGCGTGTAGAGATTGTGGAGCGTGCCGGTGCAGTTTTCCGCCATCCAAAGCGCCTTGTACTGGGGCAGCCATGTGTTCATTTCGGCAGGCGCTTCCGTACCCGGCGTGAGCTGGAACTCCAGCTCCACACCGTCGATCGTCAGCTTTTCGCCGGACTGCGTGATTTCATAGCTGGGCGTCATAAACGAGACCGTTCCGGTGGACTGTCCCATGCCGATGCCCTGCGCCAGCTTGCCGGTCACGCCGGGGTCAGAAGGATGCCATACTGATAGTTGCTGCGGCGGCCCATACCCTTACCGGCGTAGACATTCTCCTTCACGGAGTGCTCCGTGAAGCCCACAGGCGTGATCACGGGGATCTTGCCGCTGGCGAGCTGATCTTCAATAGAAAGTGTCTCGTCTGCCTTATCCTCTTTCGCCATCACGCCGGCGATGCCGCCAAAATGGTCGACGTGGGAATGAGAGATGATGACGGCCTTGACCGGGAATTTACCAAGATTCTTTTCGATCAGCTGCATGGCAGCCTGACTGCACTCCACGCTCATCAACGTATCAAAGACGATCCAGCCGGTATCGCCCTTGACAACGGTGAGGATCCGTCACTTCAAAAAAGGCCATAGGCGTGGTTATTTTTCGTGTTCTCCCAGAGACTTGGATTTACGCTGTCAGGCGCTTTTTCATAATCGTCCAGGAACGCATAGGCTTCCTGACTCCAGAGGATCGTCCCATTCTCGTCCTTCAGTTCCAGTGTTTCCGGCGCGTCGATCAGTCCGCGGGTGGCGAATTCATATTCCTGCTTATCATCGAAGTCAAGTTCATCGTAGACGGCGGCATTTGCCTTTGCCGTAAAGTCTGTGGCGGGCTTGACCTCGGCGGTCAGACCCAGGTCTGCCTTTTCCGCGCCCGGCTCTTTGTGCCCATCCTGCGCACAGCCGGCGCAGGACAGCAGCAGTACCGATGTAAGAAGCATTGCTGCAATGCGTTTCATAGCCATTCTTTTTCCATCTCCTTATTGTTCGCGGATAACAGGCGGCTGCCAGCGATCCAGTGCTGTCATATCCGGTACATAGATCCGCATGAACAGATGAAATTCCCCGTCGGAAACAGGCAGCCAGTTAGAGGTGTCTTCCGGTGCATCCTTGGACAGGATAATATCCAATGTGCCGTCCGCATTCAGCTTGAAGTCGGAGCGGTCGTTGATGCAGTAGCGGTCGATGGAATTGTCAATGAGGAAATCATCCTCTCCGTAGGCGGTCACGGACCAGAAGCCGCCCTCCAGCGTGGGAGGAAGGGTTTCAAAGTGGAGCGTATACTTCTTTTCTCCGGTCAGCGCTGCGCCGGTCTCATCCACCGCTGTCTTGGGATAGATTGCCACGTCCACGGTGTTGGCGCCAAGCCCCACCAGCGCTACCATCGCGCGGTAGGTATACTCCGTGCCGAAGTCGCCGATGGGCTTGCCGTAATAGATCCACTGACCGAGTTTCTGCGCATACTTCGCGCCGTCGGCGGCAAGCGTGGCGCGAAGCCCCTGAAGCATCTGCGTCCAGCGCTCGGCAGCTCCTTCGCCCAGGATGGCTGCGTCGAAGGTCTTACCCGCGCCCACATTGATGACGGAGAGTTTCTTCAGCAGTTCCTCATCCGCATCGGCGGGCGGGTTGACCTGCATCAGAGCGTTCGCCGTATTGAAAAACTCTGCTGGCGTCATGGAAAGCACCTTGTTCACGGGAACAAAGTCATTTTCCTCTTTATAAGTTCCCTGCGGTGCGGTATACTCGCCTCCCTGTACATAAGCCGAAAGAGGCAGGAGCTGCATCTGCTCCTGAATAGCATAGACATTGGGCAGGTCCTCGTTCCCGGACAGCACCGTGCGGGTGATCGACCACATCGTTGCGGTGGGCACGTCCACGCGCGTCACACCGTCGGGCAGCTCGCCCTCCCAGCCGGGAAGCGCAATGGCATAAGCACCCGCCTTGTCCAGCACGGCGGCGGTGTTCGTCCACGCATCCAGAAGCTGCACATTGCAGAAGCGATCCGTTTCCGGCAGAACGAAGACCATAGGCTCTGTGCTGATGTCAAGCCATGCCTGCGAATAGACGGTATCGACGTTCGGCGTCACGACGGTGCGGAAAGAGGCGTCCGCCAGCTTTTTTGCATGGTTGAACTGATTGATGGGCGCACGGCCAGTCATGGTCCCGTCCGTATTGGTCGATAATGTTTTGGTTGCGTCGGTCAGCACCAGCGGGAACGCATAGATGTATGCCTCGCTGACCGTTTCCCACACGGTTTCAGTATCCGGTGTATCCGGCTGCGTTTTTTTGGCAGAGCAGGCGGAAAGAAGCCCGCAGGAAAGCAGCGTAAGCAGCGATAGTAGAATTGCAAGTATCTTTTTCATGTTGTCCTCCTATGATTCTTTTCTGCTTTTGGTCATCTTCACGGAACGGTTTGTGCGTATGGATTAACTATGAAGTCGTTTGTGATTTTCTCTTTATTTGTGGGTCAAACAGCGCTCGCTCGGCAAAGATCATATAATTGTTGATGGCAAGGATCGACAGATGAACGAACGGCGCAACCTCTTCGTCGGTGCAGCCGAGGATCTCCCGCAATCCTGCCCGTGTAATAAGGGTATCTTGCCGCAAGCCGCACAAGGGAAGGCTTTACCTTTCTCCGTATTCGCGCGACACACATACGCTGACCAGAAAGCGCATGGTAGGCGACATTTTATCCGCCAGCTCACCGAGATGATCCGCCATGCTTTTGATGTCACTAATATCCTCAAAACACAATGGCAAACGCAGCTTTTTCAATTCGACTGATCGCTTCCTCG
>VOFC01001207.1_pt1 | contig 44000 bp, 70 predicted proteins | sample 5384161 | NCBI WGS metagenome assembly VOFC01 (sample SAMN12384722, study PRJNA508395) | human gut metagenome | isolation source: healthy gut B | host: Homo sapiens | reverse complement strand
TTTGAAGAATGACCGTTCTCGTCTGCCGTACAGCCGATATACCAGTCGTTGGTTCCTTTAGCTTTGCGGGCAATGGTAATATAGTCTCCCGGTTCGGCTTCCAGATATTTGGTTTCATCCCAGTCAATGGCTACATCTTTTATGAATTGGAAGGCATCCATGAAGCGTTCATAGTTTTCAGGTATGTCGGCAGCCATTTGTAATGGGCTGTACATTGTTACATACAGGGCCAGTTGGCGTGCCAAAGTAGAACGTACCTGTGAATTGTTGGTAGGATTCATTTTGTTACAGCGGGTTTCAAAGATACCCGGAGTGTAGTCCATCGGACCACCTATTAATCGTGTGAAAGGCAAGATGGTAGTATGGTTTACGTTGTTACCGCCAAATGATTCATATTCAGTTCCGCGTGCCGATTCGTTACCGATCAGGTTGGGATAGGTGCGGCATATTCCGGTAGGGCGTACAGCTTCGTGGGCGTTTACCATGATTTTGTAGTCCGCTGCTTTTTTCACCGCATACAGATAGTGGTTATCCATCCATTGTCCATAGTGGTGTTCGCCACGTGGAATAATGTTGCCTACATAGCCACTTTTTACAGAATTATATCCGTTGTCTACCATGAATTGGTATGCCTGATCCATGTGGCGTTCATAGTTACGTACAGAAGCTGAAGTTTCATGATGCATCATCAGTTTTACGCCTTTGCTTGCAGCGTAGCTTTGAAGTTCTTTCACATTGAAGTCGGGATAGGGAGTTACAAAATCAAAAACATAATCTTTGCTTTTTCCGAACCAGTCTTCCCAACCTTCATTCCAGCCTTCTACCAATACTTGGTCGAATCCATGCTCTGCTGCAAAATCAATGTAACGTTTTACGTTGGCAGTGTTGGCAGAGTGTTTGCCGTTAGGTTTTGTTTTGTTGTAATCTGTTTCACCCAGTTTTACACTGGATAAGTCATCTGTGTAAGCCCATGAGCCTTTTCCCGTAATCATATCCCACCACACACCGATGTATTTCACAGGCTTGATCCAGGAAGTGTCTGCTATTTTGCAAGGTTCGTTCAGGTTTAACGTAATGCGTGAGGCAAGAATGTTGCGGGCATCATCACTGACGATGACGGTACGCCACGGTGAAGTGCAGGGAGTCTGCATATATCCTTTGTCACCTTGTGCGTCCGGAGTCAGCCATGATTCGAAAATCATGTTCTTGTCATCCAGGTTGAGGTGCATGCAGGCATAGTCTATCAAAGCTGCTTCGTGCAGATTGATGTACAGACCGTCGTCTGTTTTCATCATCAGGGCAGTTTGTACACCGGTGGGGCTGAATGCGGTTTGCGAGGAGTTCTCCGTATAAGCCTTTGAAAACAATCCTCTGATTTCCGACAGGCGGGAAACGGTATAGTCATATTCCTGTGTGTCATAATCTCCCGGAATCCAGTAAGCGGTGTGGTCACCTGCCATGGCAAATTGTGAATGTTCTTCTTTGATCACGAAATAGTTCAAGTTCTTCTGCTGCGGAAATTCATAGCGGAAACCCAGACCGTCGTTGAACAGGCGGAAACGGATGATTATAAATCTGTCATTGGCAGGCTGGTTCAATGTGACCGCCAATTCATTATAATGGTTACGGATTTCCTTTTCTTCTCCCCATACCGGTTGCCATGTTTCATCGTTGGTAGATGTCTGGACATCCTTTAGCTCGAAACCGTTATAAAGGTTTGTCTTGATGTCCAGTTTGTCTATGTCTTTTTTATCAGTCCATTCGAAGTCGGTTTTGGCGTTTGCGTCTTCCTTCTTTAATTCCAATCCCAATTTACTGGGTTTGATAACTTCCTTCTGTTTATAGGTCAGTTCATACGTAGGAGTGCCCTGACCATCTAGGGTAAATGTCATCTCCAGATTACCATCCGGAGAGTTCAGTTTTTGTTGTGCATTTGCAATGAATGAGATACAGAGAAATGCGATAAGTGAAAGATTCTTTTTTAAATTCATAATATGTACTGGTATTAAATTATAAGCTTTTACTGGTTGTTTTAAAATTCTAAAACTAGCATTCCACGCCCCGGAAGTGTTAGGTTTTTACTCAAGTCGATATTTTGATCCGTTAAAACATCATGGGCTGATGTTGTTGGAAGTACTTCTTTGTATGGAGTCAGGTTTATGGTTTGCGTTTTGTCTGTTCCATTCATGAGAACCGTTATCGATTTGTTTCCGTATTTTCGTTCATAAACGTAAATCCCTTTGTTGGGAGCGAAGTGTTTCAATCTGCCTTTGGCTATGATTTCATTACCTTTTCTCCATTGGAGTAGTTTCTGCATATAAGTAAAGGCTTCATTTTGCTGCGGAGTACGGTTAGCCTCATTGAAACAGTTGCGTGGGTCATTTTTCCAACCTCCGGGGAAATCACAACGTAACAGACCGTCGCCATTGGCTTTATCTGCAGCCATCAGAATTTCTGTCCCATAATAAATCTGGGGAATGCCACGTGTGGTCAGCAGGAATACAAGTGCTTGTTTGTAGCGGTCAATATTTTGCGTGGCTTCTTCATTTAAATAAAAGCGTGAAGTATCATGGTTATCAAGGAAAACGAGCAGATTCATCGGATCTGCATATACCAAATCCTGAGTAAGATAATCGTAAAGACGATATAATCCGCCGTTCCAGTCAGTTGTTTCTTCGTCAAAGGCTTTGTTCATTTGTTCCATCAGCGGGAAATCCATCACGGTACGGAGATTGGAGTTTCTGGGAGCAGCCAGTCTGCTGTCTTTCTGCCAGAAAGAAACCAGCACATTACTGTTCAACCAAGTTTCACCTACTATGTTGAAATCAGGGTACTCATCGGTCACGGCTTTACACCATTCTGACATCATGTCGAAATCTGCGTAAGGATGTGTGTCTTGACGGATGCCGTTAATCCCTGCATATTCTATCCACCAGATACTGCTTTGGATCAAATAGCGGGCTACATGGCGGTTGCGTTGGTTCAAGTCGGGCATTGATTCTGTAAACCATCCGTCTACGGCTATCTTGCGTTCATAATCAGAAGCGTGGATATCCTGTACACTCGCTGTTTTATAAGAAGTTTGTGTGTAGTTTCCTTTAAAATTGAACCAGTCTTTGGAAGGCATATCTTTGAAAAGATAGTTTTCGCTGCCACAATGGTTGAAAATCATGTCCATAACAACTTTCATTCCTTTGCTGTGTGCTTGTTCTACCAGCTTGCAGAATTCTTCATTGCTACCTAATCTGCGGTCTACTTGATAATAATCGGTAATGGCATAGCCATGATAGGATCCTTCTTTCATGTCATTTTCCTGTATGGGGTTCAGCCAGATTGCCGTAACTCCCAAGTTGGAGAGATAATCCAGATTATTTTCAATACCTGCGAGGTCGCCCCCGTGACGGGCGAACGGATCGTTACGGTCTACCTTTGCTTCCAACATTTCCGGTACGACATCGTTCGAGGGATTTCCGTTGGCGAAGCGGTCTGGCATAATCAGATATAATACAATTAGGATTTTCTTGTTTCACAACGTCTTGCAGGGGATGTCTTTAGAAGAGATGCTTACATCTCTGGAGGAAATATTGTCGCCATACAGTAGGATCTGTAGTTCGGGATTCTTCATATCCGCCCACCAGAAGGTAGGAGCTACTTTTTTATATTGGTTGCGGCGAATGCTTGATGATACCGATAGAATAATAGTAAAATAGCAAATAACAAATTTCGTTTCATGGTAGCTAGATTTTAACTGTTTGCTCGGCAGAACCGATGATGCAAATGTAGGGGGATGCTGTGCTGTGAGATTAGAATGGAAATATAAACCTGTTATCTGACTATGTTGCTGATAATTAGTTGGATATTCTATACCTTATGCCGAAAAAATACAAGTGAAAATGAAAATAGTTATACCCATAAAAACGTTTTCATTACTATATTTCTTATATTTGTAAATCTTTAAAAAGGAACCTTATGAAAAATCTAACCCTTTATATGCTATTTCTTCTTTTGCTTTTGACCTTTTTTTGTTTGTGTGCAAAATACAGCAATGAAGAAGGCTGCTCTTAAAAAGCTGGATGAAGTTATAAGCTAAGAAAGAGACTTTCAGATTCGGAAAGAGAAAGAGATTAATAACTTGAAATTAGAACTTCCCATTCTACTGATCCTGTTCGAAAATATGAATTATATGCCTCTCTTTTTTGCTTATTTGCATTATCAGGCAGACTCGTCCTTATATTATATTAACCGTGAGATGGAAATCCTTCCATTGTTGAACCGCCCGGAATTGGAGTATGAGATCATCATTAATCGTGCTACGGTAATGGGAGTAATGGGAATGTATATAGAAGCCATTGAACAGTTGGAGAGAATTGATCCTAAAAAATTGAATGAGTGGACTCGGTTATCTTATTATCAGACGTATCGTGCCTGCTACGGGTGGTTAGCAGATTATACGACCAATAAGAATGAAAAAGAAAAGTATTTGAAGAAAACCGATTTATATAGAGATTCCATTATTGCTGCGATGCCTCCATGTGAGGCAAACAAAACGATTGTTTTAGCCGAAAAATAGCATAATGAACGGGAAAGCCGATGTCGCTGTGGATATGCTGAACAATGCTTTGAAAGAAATTCAGATGAACGTCAGAAAGTATATATTTATTATACTCTTTCCGAAGCTTATAGTATGAAGAAAGATATCGAAAAAGAAGTTTACTATCTGATTCTGACTGCCATTGCGGATCTGGAAACTCCGGTGAGGGAGTATGCTTCATTGCAGAAACTCGCGCATCTGATGTATGAACTAGGGGATATTGACCGTGCTTACAAATATCTGAGTTGCTCGATGGAAGATGCTGTAGCATGTAATGCCCGTTTGCGATTTATGGAAGTGACGGAGTTTTTCCGATTATTGATAAGGCTTATAAACTGAAAGAAGAGAGAGAACGGGCCGTTTCCCGTGCCATGTTGATTAGTGTCAGTTTGTTGTCTTTGTTTCTTCTGATTGCTATTTTCTATCTATATCGTTGGATGAAGAAGTTGTCTGTTATGCGGCGGAATCTTAGTCTGGCTAACAAACAAATGTCTGCGGTCAACGCGGAACTGGAGCAAACCGGAAAAATAAAAAAGAAGTCTATATCGCCCGCTATCTGGACAGATGTGTCAACTATCTCGACAAACTGGAAACTTATCGTCGTTCATTGGCAAAATTGGCAATGGCATCGCGTATCGAAGATTTGTTTAAAGCTATCAAGTCCGAACAGTTTATCCGGGATGAGCGGGATGAATTCTATAATGAGTTCGACAGGTCTTTTCTGAAACTTTTCCCGAACTTTATTTCAGCTTTCAATAATTTGCTGGTAGAAGAAGGAAGAGTGTATCCTAAATCCGACGAACTGCTGACAACCGAACTCCGGATCTTTGCCCTGATTCGTTTAGGAGTAGTGGATAGTAACAAGATTGCTCATTTTCTCGGTTATTCTTTGGCAACTATCTATAATTATCGTAGCCGGATGCGTAATAAAGCTGCCGGAGATAAAGATCGGTTCGAACAGGATGTAATGAACCTATAATGTTATTCACAGATAGCAATATGTTATTACTTCGTAATATACGAGCCAATAATGCTTGTGTATAAAGCAAATATCTACTTTTAGTGTTCAATAATCCACTGTGCATCTCTCTTTTTTTTCTACCTTTGTAGACAACTAATCTAAAATAAATATACTAGAAAATGAAAAAGTTAGTCTACACACTGTTCTTTGTCCTTATCTCCGTTGTAGCCAACGGGCAGGCAAAGTACGTATTCTATTTCATCGGAGATGGAATGGGAGTCAATCAAGTAAATGGTACGGAGATGTATCAGGCGGAAATTCAAAATGGTCGTATTGGAGTCGAGCCTTTGTTATTTACTCAATTTCCGGTTGCTACCGTAGCAACCACTTTCTCTGCTAAAAATTCAGTAACAGACTCTGCAGCTGCAGGTACTGCATTGGCAACAGGAAAGAAAACTTATAATGGCGCTATTTCTGTAGGAGAAGATAAAAATGCTATTCAGACTGTCGCAGAAAAAGCAAAGAAAGCAGGAAAAAAGGTGGGCGTAACGACTTCTGTCAGTGTGGATCATGCTACTCCTGCCGCATTTTATGCACATCAACCCGATCGTAATATGAATTATGAAATTGCTCTTGATTTGCCGAAAGCCAATTTCGATTTTTATGCAGGCGGTGGTTTCTTGAAACCTACCACCACTTATGACAAGAAAGAAGCTCCGAGCATTTTCCCTTTTTTGAAGAGGCAGGATATACAGTAGCACGTGGTTACAATGACTATAAGGCAAAAGCTGCAAAAGCAGAAAAGATGATCTTGATTCAGGAAGAGGGAGCCAATCCTTCTTGTCTGCCTTATGCTATTGACCGCAAAGAGAATGATTTGACATTAGCACAAATTACGGAAAGTGCTATTGACTTTCTTACTAAAGGCAATAATAAAGGCTTTTTCCTGATGGTAGAAGGAGGTAAAATAGACTGGGCATGCCACGCTAATGACGCCGCTACTGTGTTCAACGAAGTGAAAGACATGGATAATGCCATCAAAGTAGCTTATGAATTCTATAAGAAACATCCGAAAGAAACGCTGATTGTGATTACCGCAGACCATGAAACAGGTGGTATCGTGCTCGGTACGGGAAAATATGCGTTGAACCTGAAAGCATTGCAATATCAGAAACATTCTGCTGACGGACTTTCACAACGTATCAGTGAATTGAGAAAATCAAAAGGCAACAAAGTGACTTGGGAAGACATGAAAGAATTCCTGGGTGAAGAAATGGGCTTCTGGAAACAATTCCCTCTTTCTTGGGAACAGGAAAAGACGTTGCGTGATGAATTTGAGAAATCATTCGTGAAGAATAAAGTCGTATTTGCTGAAAGTATGTACTCTAAGAGCGAACCGATGGCTGCACGTGCAAAGGAAGTGATGGATGAAATCGCTATGATAGGTTGGGTAAGTGGCGGGCACTCTGCCGGTTATGTTCCGGTATTTGCCATCGGTGCCGGTTCTCAACTGTTCGGTGAGAAGATTGACAATACGGAAATTCCGAAACGGATTGCTAAAGCTGCCGGATATAAATAATAGAACTGTATGAATATAAAAATAGCCGGAAGTCCTTGGAATCCCGGCTATTTTTATATGTTTTTGCAAATTATGCTTTTACGCGTCCTACGTAAGAACCGTCACGAGTGTCGATTTCAATTGTTTCACCTTCGCTGATGAACAAAGGAACACGTACTGTTGCACCTGATTCCACAGTTGCAGGTTTCAGTGTGTTAGTAGCTGTATCACCTTTCAGGCCCGGTTCTGTATATGTGATTTTCATCTGAACTTGATAGGCATGTCTGCATAGAGTACAGTTTCTGTAGAAGCATCAGAAACAACTTCCAATACTGAACCTTCGAGCAGGAAGTCAACACCATTAATCAGATCGTGAGCGATAGGATGTTGGTCGAAAGTTTCCTGGTTCATGAAGATATAATCTTCTCCTTCTTTATACAAAAATTGGTATGGACGACGTTCTACACGTACATCTTCCAACTTTTCACCGATGTTGAAACGGCGTTCGAGAACGTATCCGCTAACTACATCTTTCAGTTTAGTACGCATAAAAGTGTTACCTTTACCTGGTTTTACATGCAGGAATTCTACACAGAAATAGAGCTTTCCGTCCATACGGATACAAGTTCCGTTTTTGATGTCTTGAGCATTAATCATACTGCTGTTTTTCTTATTATATTATTGTTATTTAATTGTCTTCGTCGTAATTCGAGTGCAAAAGTAATCTAAATCAGTAAAAAACACAAAAACTTTTGAGATAAAAAGAGTTATCTCTTGGTTAATTTAAAAAAAGTCTCTATTTTTGCAGCCCGATTACGTAGAATAATAACATAAAAACAAGATACAGTAATGAAAAGAACATTTCAACCCTCTAACAGAAAGAGAAAGAACAAACACGGTTTCCGTGAGAGAATGGCTACAGCTAATGGTCGTAGAGTATTAGCTGCTCGCCGTGCGAAAGGCAGAAAGAAACTGACTGTTTCTGATGAGTACAACGGACAAAAGTGATAATCACTTGTCATCAGGAAACAAAAAAGGCGGAGAATTTAATCTTCGCCTTTTTTGTTTCTTCTGTTTTTTTTAATTTGGTTATATAGTATGTTAAAAAGCGGTATTGTTTGCTCTTATTTATGACTTTTTGCTTTTCTTTGTGAGATTAAATAAAACTCATAAACGAACATACGCGATGTGTAGAGTATATCCGGGACATGAAACCCCGTATCATTATAATAAGGTTGTTGAAATCTATAGGAGTGGGGATTATAGTTGCAGCAATTCTGGCGATGATAAGCGTCCTAACATCATAGGTAGGGACATTTTTCATTGTCTACTATTTAAAAGTTCAACTAATTTGTAGTATCTTTGGCGCGGATTAACAGCAAAGCGTATGACAATCAAAGAATTCTTTTCTTTTAAAACCAATAAATATTTCTGGGTGAATATTATCGCCATGATTGTGGTGATGGTAGTGATGATATTTGGTGTGTTGAAATGGCTTGATATACATACACATCATGGTGAAAGCGTGGTAGTTCCCGATGTGAAGGGAATGACAGTGGAAGAAGCTACGAAGATGTTCCGGAATCACGGTTTGGTATATGTGATTTCTGATACCAAATATGTCAAAGATAAAGCAGCGGGTATCATTCTTGAACTGAAACCGGGAGCCGGTGAAAAAGTGAAGGAAGGACGTACAGTATACCTGACAGTCAATACCCTGGATGTCCCTTTACGTGCCATTCCCGATGTGGCGGACAACAGCTCGCTCCGCCAGGCACAGGCCAAGTTACTGAATGCCGGTTTTAAACTGAATCAGATTCAATTGGTAAATGGTGAGAAAGACTGGGTGTACGGTGTGAAATATCAGGGACGTCAGTTGGCTGCCGGAGAAAAGATTCCTTTAGGGGCTTCTTTGACATTGATGGTGGGAGACGGCTCCGGTGATATGTCGGAAGAAGAGGACTCGGTCGATGTTTCCGTGGATACGGAGAAACCGGTTACGTCGGAATCATCACCTGCTCAAGATGATAGTTGGTTTTAATAGATAAACAACAGAAACAGACTCGCATGATAGAGGAAGAACTTCCTGATGAATTGGAAAATGACTTGGATGATATAGAACCTGTCGGTGACGAATCGCAACTCTACGAACACTTCCGTGTAGTGGTAGATAAGGGGCAGGCGATGGTCAGAGTCGACAAATATCTATTCGAACGTATTGTCAACGCTTCGCGTAACCGCATTCAGAAGGCTGCCGAAGACGGATTCGTTATGGCCAATGGCAAACCGGTGAAGAGTAGCTACAAAGTGAAACCGCTGGATGTCATTACGGTAATGATGGACCGTCCCGTTATGAAAATGAAATTATTCCTGAAAATATTCCCCTTACTATCGTTTATGAAGACCCTTATCTGATGGTTGTGAATAAACCGGCGGGATTGGTCGTGCATCCGGGACACGGAAACTATCACGGCACTTTGGTGAATGCACTGGCCTGGCACATGAAAGATGTGCCTGATTATGATGCTAATGACCCTCACGTCGGGCTTGTTCATCGGATCGATAAAGATACTTCAGGCTTACTGGTGATTGCCAAGACACCGGATGCCAAAACAAATCTCGGAATACAATTCTTTAATAAGACAACCAAACGCAAGTACCGTGCTTTGGTGTGGGGAACTGTGGAACAGGATGAAGGCACGATCGTAGGCAGCATTGCCCGTAATCCGAAAGACCGGATGCAAATGGCGGTGATGTCCGATCCGACAGTGGGCAAACATGCCGTTACACACTACCGCGTACTGGAAAGACTGGGATACGTAACCCTTGTGGAATGTATACTCGAAACCGGACGTACTCATCAGATTCGTGTCCACATGAAACATATCGGGCATGTACTTTTCAATGACGAACGCTATGGTGGTCACGAAATACTGAAAGGTACTCACTTTAGTAAGTACAAACAGTTTGTAAATAATTGCTTTGACACTTGTCCCCGACAGGCTTTGCATGCCATGACATTGGGGTTCGTACATCCCGTCACAGGCGAAGAGATGTACTTTACTTCCGAACTTCCGGATGACATGGCCCAGCTTATCGAGAAGTGGAGAGGCTATATAAGTAACAGAGAATTAGAATGAAACGCAACATTGCTATCGTAGCAGGAGGGGATACCTCTGAAATCGTAGTTTCCCTGCGTAGTGCACAGGGCATTTACTCCTTTATTGACAAGGAAAAGTATAATTTGTACATCGTGGAGATGGAAGGCCGTCGCTGGGAAGTACAATTACCGGACGGAAACAAAGTGCCGGTGGATAGAAACGACTTTAGTTTTACGAACGGAACGGAGAAGGTTGTGTTCGACTTTGCTTATATCACCATTCACGGTACGCCGGGTGAGGATGGACGTTTGCAAGGTTATTTCGATATGATGCGTATTCCATATTCTTGTTGTGGAGTGTTGGCAGCTGCCATTACCTATGATAAGTTCGCCTGCAACCAATATCTGAAAGCCTTCGGAGTGCGTATTGCAGAATCATTGTTATTGCGTCAGGGACAATCGGTGTCCGACGAGGATGTCTTGGAAAAGATTGGTTTGCCTTGCTTTATCAAGCCTAGTCTGGGAGGTTCGAGTTTCGGAGTTACGAAAGTGAAGACAAAAGAACAAATACAACCGGCCATTGTTAAAGCTTTCGGAGAAGCGGAAGAGGTGATTGTTGAAGCGTTTATGGACGGAACGGAACTGACTTGCGGCTGTTATAAGACAAAAGAGAAGTCGGTCATCTTTCCGCCTACGGAAGTAGTGACTCATAATGAGTATTTCGATTATGATGCTAAATATAATGGGCAGGTAGACGAGATAACTCCTGCACGCATTTCGGACGAACTGACCGACCGGGTGCAGATGTTGACTTCGGCTATCTATGATATATTGGGTTGTTCCGGCATTATCCGTGTGGATTACATTATAACTGCCGGTGAAAAACTGAATCTTCTCGAAGTAAATACTACTCCGGGAATGACTACTACCAGTTTTATTCCCCAGCAAGTGCGTGCAGCCGGACTGGATATAAAGGATGTGATGACTGATATTATTGAAAACAAGTTTTAAGTATTAAGTATCAAGTATAAAGTATTAACCATGCGGTTTGTACGCAGTCTAATACTTTATACTTATTACTTAATACTTGAGCACATAATACTTGAGACTTATGGATCTGACAGAGTTTAATGAAATTCGTCCTTACAATGATGAGGAACTTCCTCAAATCTTTGAGGAACTGATTGCCGATCCGGCTTTTCAGAAAGCTGCTACCGGAGCTATACCGAACGTTCCATTTGAACTTCTGGCGCAGAAAATGCGTACGTGTAAGACGAAACTTGATTTCCAGAAAGCATTTTGTTATGGTATTTTGTGGAAGATAGCGGCAGATCATACTGCCGGACTGACACTGGATCATACCGCCATACCGGATAAAAAGTAAAGCTTATACGTATATATCGAATCATAGAGATATTATTCTTGATTCGGGCTTTCTCTCTATTTTGTTGATTGACCAGGGAATGGATACGGTAGAAATTGCGATTGGTGATAATTTGCTTATTTATCCTTGGATAAAGAAGCTGGTGCGTGTCAACAAGTCTTTTATTGTTCAGCGGGCGCTTACGATGCGCCAGATGTTGGAGTCTTCGACGCGGATGTCCCGATATATGCATTATACCATTGCAGAGAAGAATCAGTCTATTTGGATTGCACAGCGTGAAGGACGTGCAAAAGATTCGAATGACCGTACACAAGACAGTGTATTGAAAATGTTGGCAATGGGAGGTGAAGGCGATTTGATAGACCGTCTGATGGAGATGAATATCGCTCCTCTTGCCATTTCATACGAATATGATCCCTGTGACTTCCTGAAAGCGCAGGAGTTTCAGTTGAAAAGAGATATAGAAGGATATAAGAAAACCACTCAAGACGATTTGATTAATATGCAGACAGGGCTTTTCGGATATAAAGGCAGGGTACATTTTCAGGTTGCTCCTTGTTTGAATGATGACTTGCAAGGCTTGGACCGTTCGTTGCCGAAACCGGATTTTTTTGCCCGTATTTCTGCCTGTCTTGATCGCCGCATCCATCGTAATTACCGGATATATCCGGGAAATTATGTGGCGTATGATTGGCTGAATGGCACAACGGAATTCGTGTCCAATTACACGGAAGAAGAGAAACAGCAGTTTATGAACTATATTGAACAACAATTGGCAAAGATCAAGATTCCGAATAAGGATGAAGACTTTTTGCGTGAGAAGTTGTTATTAATGTATTCAATCCGTTAGTTAATTATTTAGCAGCTTGCCGATGAAAAGAAGAAAATTACATGTTGTTTGGTTGTGGGGATTGCTTTTCCTGATGACTGCCTGTGGAGATGATGACTATTATTATCCTTCGGTGAAACTGGAATTTGTGACTGTAGAGGCCGGAGAAGACGGTCGCATACAAACGCTTATTCCTGATAAGGGAGAAGTCTTGACTGTTTCGGAAGACCGTACGGGTTCTACTATCTCTCCAAACACTTCCCGACGTGTAATGAGTAACTATGAGGTGCTTTCCGGTGAGAACACCGCTACTATATATTCTTTGCAATCGCTCATAACGCCGGTACCTAAACCGGAAGATGATCCGATTTACAAGGACGGTATAAAGCTGGATCCGGTAGAGATGGTCAGTATCTGGCTTGGAAGGGATTATCTGAATATGATTTTGAATCTCAAGGTCAGTACGGGCAAGGGACATGTTTTCGGTATAGTGGAAGATGTGTCCGAACTTAAAACAAATGGCATTGTGAATATGTTGTTATACCATGATGCGAACAGTGATGGAGAATACTATAATCGGCGTGCTTACATTTCTGTTCCTTTGGCGCAATATATAGATGAAGAGAATCCGGGTCGGACGATAAAGGTAAAGTTTAAATATTATACGTACGATAAGGATGGTTCTCCGATAGAATCTGATAAGTACTGTGATCCCGGGTTTGACTATACTCCGGGACAGAATTGAATAATGGAGTGTATATGTTTAAATTGAATCAATTAATCGTGGGAATATTTTTATTTCTCTCTTCCCTTTTCTCTTGTCAGCAGAAAGGGGATTTTCAATCAATGAATGTAGAGGAGTTTGATTCTCTTATTCAGAATGAGGATATACAACGTCTGGATGTTCGGACACTGGCTGAATATTCAGAAGGACATATTGCAAAAACGATCAATATAAATGTGATGGATGACTCTTTTGCCTCGATGGCGGATTCTTTGTTGCAAAAAGACAAACCGGTGGCTGTATATTGTCGCAGTGGAAAACGAAGCAAGAAGGCTGCGGCAATTTTGAGCGAGAAGGGATATAAAGTCTTTGAGCTTGATAAGGGATTTAATTCCTGGCAGGAAGCAGGTAAAAAATAGAGAAATAAAGTGCTGATTTATCAGCACTTTATTTTTGGGGTTATTTCAGTCCTTCCAATAACCTTTTCAGAACGACAGTTGCCGAGATTTCACGGTTGGCAGCTTCCGGAATCACAATAGATTGCGGACTTTCAATGACATCGTCTGTCACAATCATATTTCTACGAACCGGAAGACAATGCATGAAATAAGCATTGTTGGTAACTGCCATTTGGCGGTCGCTGACAGTCCATTCACGGTCTTTGCTTAATATCTGTCCGTAATTGTCGCCTGTATAGGCTGCCCAGTTCTTGGCATAGACAAAATCGGCTCCTTCAAAAGCCTTCATTTGGTCATATTCTACTTTTGCATTACCTACAAATTGCGGATCAAGCTCATAACCTTCGGGATGAGTGATGACAAATTCGTAATCCGTTGCATTCATCCATTCGGCAAAGGAGTTGGGAACAGCCTGTGGCAATGGACGCGGATGTGGAGCCCAAGTCATTACGACTTTGGGACGTGCCGTCTTCTTGTATTCCTCGATGGTAATTAGATCGGCAAAGCTCTGCAATGGGTGGCGTGTTGCCGCTTCCATCGAAAAGACAGGACGTCCGGAGTATTGGATGAATTGATTGATAATAGTTTCCTGATAGTCAAAGTCACGGTCTTCAAAACGGGCAAAAGAGCGTACTCCAATGATATCACAATAGCATCCCATAACCGGAATGGCTTCTAATATATGTTCCGGTTTATCACCATCCATAATTACGCCACGTTCAGTTTCCAATTTCCATGCACCTTGATTGATATCCAGTACCATTACATTCATTCCCAAATTGATGGCAGCTTTCTGTGTGCTGAGGCGGGTACGTAAACTAGAGTTGAAGAAGATCATCATTAAAGTCTTGTTTCGTCCCAGTTCTACATATTTGAAGCGCTCTTTTTTGATTTCGAATGCTTCTGCAAGGGCTGATTTTAAATCGCCAATGTCCTGTACACAAGTAAATTTCTTCATATCATTTATTTTTTAATTCTTAATTCTCAATTTTTTTATAGTTCAATTTCTTCTCGTTTGTCCATCTCCTTCAATGACCCATTTGTAAGAAGTGATTTCCTCCAGTCCCATCGGACCGCGGGCATGCAGCTTTTGAGTACTGATGCCGATTTCGGCTCCCAGGCCGAATTGTGCACCTGTCGGTGAAAGCGGTAGATACGTTGGTATATACGCAAGCTGCGTCCACGATTCTGGTGAATAAAGCTGCACGTTCCCCGTTCTCGGTAACAATACACTGCTATGTTTAGAACTGTTTTCCTGAATATGTCCTAAAGGCATCTTCGAAGCTCTTTACAGTCTTGACAGCCATCTTATAATCCAGAAACTCCGTGCCGAAGCTTTCTGCTTTTTGCATGTTCCAAGAGCTCGGCAGGATAGTGGCCTTCCAATGCCTGGTAAGCTTGCGGATCAGCATAAATAATGACACGGCTGTCTTTTAGTTTCTCGCAAATCAGAGAGAGGTCGGCCAGTCTCTTCTCATGTATAATGGTGCAATCCAATGCATTGCATACGCTAACTCTACGTGTCTTAGCATTATGAATAATGTCTGCTCCCTTGTTTGTATCCCCAAATTCATCGAAGTAAGTGTGACAGATACCTGCTCCTGTTTCAATGACAGGAATCCGTGCATTCTCGCGCACGAAATTTATCAGATTGCTGCTTCCTCTCGGAATAATCAAGTCTACGTAGCCCACAGCATTCAGTAACGCTGCCGTAGCCTCTCTATCAGCCGGAAGTAATTCTACAATGTGCGGATTGATTTTGAACTTCTTCAATACTTTGTGAATCACACTGATGATGGCCCGGTTGGAACAATCGGCGTCACTTCCTCCTTTCAACACGCAGGCATTCCCGCTCTTGAAACAAAGGGAGAAAACATCAAAGCTAACATTAGGGGCGCGCTTCATAAATGATTCCTATGACTCCGAAAGGAACGCTGACTTTCGTCAACTTCATTCCATTGGGACGAACACTCTCTTTCAACACTTTACCCAAAGGAGAGGGAGTGTTGCTACATTGCGTGTATCTGCGGCAATACCTTTCAAACGTTCTTCCGTCAGTTTTAAGCGGTCGTATTTCGGATCATTTTTGTCCATCCGTGCGAGGTCTTTTTCGTTCTCTGAAAAGAATGAAAGGTGTTTCTGCAATTGCTGCGTCAGCTACTGCATTTAAAATCTGATTGATGACATCATCATTCAGCAGGGCTAATTCCCGACTTGCTACTTGTACAGCGGCAAAGGTCTCGTTTAAATTTGTAGTCATTTGCTCCTTTTTTTGCATTAAATGGAAAGATAAACTATGCAAATATAGTGAATGATGTGAATAAAACTTGTTGAAAATAGAAATAAATGTTGCTCTTGTGGTGGTATATCAGTAATATACAGGTGTTTCAATGCGGATGTGTCTCACGAATTTTATAATATCCGGTTAATTGAGGGAAGAAGAGAACCGGTGAGAATACTTTAAAAAGCAGTTGCCCTGAATATTTTGTAATATTCAGGGGCAACTGCTTTTTGTCTTATATTACTTCGTTTTCTGATTGATAGTACTTTCTTGCCATGGGATATCCAGTTCCGGATCTTCTCCCATTTCTCCGGTTTCTACCTCAATACCTATATTGGCAGGTGTTCCTATAAGGTCTATATTGGTTAATGCAATCGAATGTATATAGTTTCTTTTAAAGGTAATGTTGCTATTGACTATTGGTGTTTCTTTTTTACTCCTGGTGCTTCTTCCCAAAAAGCCTCTACTTTAACGCTTTCTGTTAAGTACTGATTCTTGTTGGCATCCGGTATATTGGCAGTAATATTCCTCATACTAACCATTCTTAAATCGGACTCAACTGTCTTATGAATGTCTTCATTTGAATTCAAGTATATGCATGGTGCTCCATCTATATTTATTCTAATGCGTCCACTTTTTTAATCCTGTTTGTTTGAATTTCACACCAAAAAAACGACGGTAGAGAGTAATGGGTTTTGGATTCCATCTTTTACTTCAAGCTGGTCAAGCAATCCATGATAACGTTCAATGAATGGACGGGTACACTCATTTTGGCTTCCGTTTTTGTTGTTATTTTCGGATTTTCGAGGTTATGTAGGGAATTTAGCACCGCCTACTTGTTCGGCTGTTAAGAATTTATTCAAACATTCGCCTTTAATAGTTCCGCTACGTTCCAAATCGAATGGAGCTGCAAAGCTGTTGCCTTCTGCCAGGATTGAATCTTTTGCATTGGCTATCATGGAACAAGAGATGCGATATGTGTATCCGTCGATAACTCTGATTTTTAGATTATCAGGGTTCTTGGCTTTCTCTAATTCAAAAAATGCCGTAAGCATACGGTTTTGAAGATGAATTGGCAACATTCTTTGGTGTCATGGAAATGGCGATTCCTACGATTGTTTTATTCTCATCAATTGTGGTTGGTTTTGCGGCACGCGCTATGGGAAGTTCGGTTGAGAAGTAGTCTCCATCGAGCTTTAAGTTAAGTTCAGAGTACGTAATAGGTGGTTCCTGATACAGATCCTTTTCTTTAATGCACGAGTGCAGAGTAAAAGCCGTGAATAGACAGCCTGTAATCATAAGATGTTTGATTTTCATATGAATCTTTTTTAGTAGTTGTTGAGTATGATAATTATTTCCCTATTTCTTGTTCTGATTCTTCCATTTCTGCTTCTTCACCAAAAAGAGATAGTAGCATCCCCTATATGCTCATCTATCTTGACTATTTTGATTATGTTCTTTTTGTTTCTTTTCATTTTAATACTCTGATTGGTATAAAGAGAATACCATTTCTCTTCATTGGCCGGGCGGTAGGAAATAGTGAAAGCGATTGTTTCTTCTTCCTTAAGTTTGGCCGTATAATAGTTGGATATATCGTACATAGAGATAATTCGTTCCTCCGTCCGGGATGTTCCATCTTTGGAATATAGTAGATAAAATGGAGCAACGTCCGCTGCTTTAATTTTGATGGAGTCACCCGGTGCAAGTTCGTCTGTAACGAATTGTATAGAATAATAAGCACGTTTCAATGTCATTGAAACGGAGGTATTCATATTGGGATTTGAAAAGTCCAATTGCTCACTGCCGAAAAAGCGTCTGACGGTAGGGGTGAGTACTAGTACTATCGCATTTTATATGCATTTCTCCTTTGTAAATATGTTGGTGAAATGCCCCATTGATATTCAGGGGATTGATTGAAATCTTTTAGATCGTTGTTGACTAACCTTCACCTCTTTCTGCAGAGTAGATGAAAAAGGAAGTCCATAAAGTATGCTGTCACTTTGTATTGTATAATATGGGCGGTCTTTATATCCCAGGAAGCTGCAGTCAAAGCGATACACATATCCTTCGATTAACCCGATTTCTACTCGATATGGATTATCGAAAAGGCCTGAAGCATAGGGCTGAAAAGAAGTCAGTCCTTTTCCTTTCCAAAAACATTAACTGCATATATTCCGTCAGCCACCATGGAGGTGGAACGGCTTAAAGGTTGTTCGGCTACTTCAAGAAAAGGAGCTATATTTAAACTGACATTAAACTCTCTGCCGACAGGAAATGACGGTGTACTGTTTACTTCAGGTTCATTCTTACTGCTCTCACAAGATATAATTGAGAATGTTAAAAAATATGAGTATAAGGTTCCAATGTTTTAGTAGCATGGGGATTATATTGTTTGTTTAGAGGGCAAATATACTGCTATTAATAGTTTTTTGCAAATAAAGTCCCTGTATTTATGTTGCAGATGTCTATCTATAATACATTATATAACTGAAAATAAAAGACGCTTATCTTCACTAAAGAAGCTAATATTCTACCTGAATAAGAGCTTCATTTGGGTGCAGAAATGAGGTAAACTCATACAATTATAATTCAAAAAACTTCCGTAAACATTCTCAACTATACTTATCCCTATGAGAAAAAATACTCATAGGGATGAGAAGAAATACTCATTACAATGAGAACTTTTTTCTCATTGCAGTGAGAATATCCCCTTGCTAGAATAGGCTGAAACAGTTTATTACCGTGCAGTCATGAACAAGATTCACCTCTGTGTACTCTGTGGTGAAAACCGTACAGAAACAAGCTAATTTTAGTCTAAAATCGGATAAAACAGAAATTCTTATTATTAATTATTCAATGTATAGATAGTCATAATGTACTACTGGTTTCTTTTCCATGCTTGCCAATCGCTTCTTGTGCCTGTTTGGAGTCACAGTTCACTTTTCCAACGCCAACCTGGTTTCCTTGAAAGTCCATGATACGTACAATGTCATCTTTCTCAAATTCACCTTCAATATGAGTGATTCCAATCGGGAGGATACTGACAGCTTTTTTCAGAGTTTAGAACTTCTGTCGCACATTCGTTGATGTGAATTTCCCCTTTGGCAAAACCTTCGCTATGGGCAATCCACTTTTTGACGCTGGATACCGGTTCGTTTGATGGTATAAAACGTGTACAAAGAGTTTCTTCAGGATGCTGTAATAAATCTACCAGAATATTATCCCGCTTCCCGTTGGCAATAATCACTGTAATTCCTTCATCAGCAACTTTGCGGGCAATATTGGTTTTCGTCAACATCCCCCCCGTCCGAAACTGGACTTAGTTGTCTGAATATAGTTGGATAAGTCTTTGCCGTGACCGATCTCCCGGATAACAGAAGAGTTTGGATCGGAAGGAGAACCATTGTAAATCCCATCAATATTACTTAGGATAATGAGTGCCTGCGTGTCCATCATCGAAGCGATGAGTCCGGACAATTCATCATTATCGGTGAACATCAGTTCACTGACAGAAATCGTATCGTTTTCGTTTACAATAGGAATGACATTATTTTCAAGCATTACCGTCATGCAGTTTTTCTGATTCAGATAATGGCGGCGAGTTCCAAAACTTTCCTTCGTTGTCAGTACCTGGCCGACAGGTATATTGTGCTCACGGAAAAGTTCGTAGTAACGGTTGATTAGTTTGGCCTGACCCACAGCAGAAAATAATTGGCGCTGATCTACACTTATCGAGTTTTTTCTGCGGATGCACTTCACTGCGTCCCGAAGCAACAGCTCCCGAAGAAATAAGAATGATCTCTACTCCGGATTTATTTAATTCTGCTATCTGGTCAACAAGTGCCGACATACGGGTAACGTCCAGCGTTCCGTCGCGGCGTGTTAATACATTGCTTCCTACTTTTACTGCGATTCGTGTAAATTCCTGTTTCATCCTTACTAACGATTTGAAAGCACAAATATAGAGCTTTTTGCCGATATGCTACCAAAACAGGCTAAAAAAGAATTATCTTTGCAGCCAGATAGAGAAAAAGATAAACAATGAAACATACAAATCCACAAGTAGAACAGATGACCTCCTTCATCGTAATGGATGTGTTGGAGAGGGCAAACGAATTACAGAAAAGGTGTTGATATTATTCATTTGGAAGTTGGTGAACCCGATTTTGATGTACCGTCTTGTGTGTCGGAAGCAGCAAAAGCGGCTTATGATCGTCATCTTACTCACTATACATTCTTTGGGGGACCCGGAACTCCGGCGGGAAATTGCTGCTTTTATCTACGGGAATATGGAGTGACGGTAGATCCGGATTGCATTGTGGTGACTTCCGGCTCTTCTCCATCCATTCTTCTTGCGTTGATGTTGCTCTGCAACACGGATAGCGAAGTGATTCTTTCCAATCCGGGATACGCTTGTTACCGTAATTTTGTGTTGGCTACCCAGGCTAAACCCGTTTTGGTTCCTTTGTCTAAAAGAATATCTGCAATACGACATAGAAGCTATTCGTAAATGTGTGAATCCACATACAGCGGCTATCTTTATCAATTCTCCGATGAATCCGACCGGAATGTTGCTGGATGAAAAATTCTTGAGAGAAGTGGCAGCACTGGGAGTTCCTGTTATTTCGGATGAGATTTATCACGGACTTGTATACGAAGGACGTGCTCATAGTATTCTGGAGTATACGGATAAGGCTTTTGTCCTGAATGGATTTTCCAAACGGTTTGCGATGACAGGTCTTCGGCTGGGTTATTTGATTGCACCGAAATCCTGTATGCGTTCTTTGCAGAAGTTGCAGCAGAATCTGTTTATTTGTGCGTCCAGCATCGCCCAGCAAGCAGGAATTGCCGCATTGCGACAGGCTGACTCGGATGTGGAACGGATGAAGCAGATCTATGATGAACGCCGCCGGTACATGATTACTCGTCTTCGGGAAATGGGGTTTGAGATTAAAGTAGAACCTCAAGGGAGCATTTTACATTTTTGCCAACGCACACAAATTTACTACCGACTCTTATCGCTTTGCATTCGATGTACTCGAACATGCGCATGTCGGCATTACTCCCGGGGTGGACTTTGGTACGGGAGGTGAAGGATATGTACGCTTCTCCTATGCAAACTCATTGGAGAATATCAAAGAAGGACTGGACCGTATCAATCGCTACCTTTCTCGTCCCGACTTCTGATTAGCTCGGTGGCTGCTTCGTATTCTTCCTCTGTCACGAGGACGGATACGGAAGGAGCGATATAGGGTGCTAATGTCCCCATAATTCCATCTTTGATTACACAACGGATATTATTGCTTTCTAATAACCCTTTAATGATCTCGGCTTCCCAGGGGATCCGGAGAATACTTCTATTGCCTTGCTATAATCTTCTTCTTTCATGATCTTACTTATTAGGGGTTGTTATCTACAAATATAACAAAAAAGAGAGAGAAATGGTTATTTATTTTCTTAAAAATTATTCGAGTGTGATATGTTTTACGCTAATCTGCTGTTTCAGGAAAGTAGAGGCCGATTCTGAAAAACTTTTCTTCCGCTTCGGTCGTGTAAAACTGGCAGTTGCCATTCTTGGTACATTTGGCATCCATTTCGGGATGTCTTTTCAGATAGTCTTTCAGGCTTTCTGCAACATACTCTCCTTGTGCAATTACACTGATATGATCCGGGATGTATTGCCGGATTTTAGGTAGGAGTATAGGGAAATGGGTACATCCGAGGATGACAGTATCTATTTGAGGATCCTTTGACAGTAATTGGTCGATGTACTTCCGGATAAAATAGTCTGCTCCTTCGTCTTGTGATTCGTTATTCTCAACTAAGGATACCCACATCGGACATGCTGTCCCGCTAACCTGAATTTCAGGAAATAGTTTATGTATTTCTAATGGATACGATTCGGATTTGATGGTGCCTGCTGTTGCCAGTACGCCGATATGCTGATTCTTGCTAATCTCTCCCAACACATTCTACAGTGGGGCGGATGACTCCGAGCACACGGCGGGCAGGATCGATTTGGGGTAAATCATTCATCTGAATGCTGCGCAAGGCTTTGGCGGAAGCAGTATTGCAAGCTAATATAACCAGATGGCATCCCATATCAAACAGTTTGTTGACGGCTTGCCGGGTAAATTCGTATACGACTTCGAAAGAACGTGTCCCATAGGGGGCACGTGCATTATCTCCCAAATAGATATAATCATATTCCGGTAATACTTCTCTAATTTTGTCTAAGATGGTCAGACCTCCGTATCCGGAGTCGAATACTCCGATAGGTCCGGGCGTATGGGATAGATGTTGCTTCATGACACACTTGATTTATATACGCAAATGTACACCAAAAAGGGAAAGAGAAAGAAGATGATCCTTCTTTCTCTTTCCCTTTTGGTATTTCTTTATTCTTGGTCAGCTCTTATTTGATACCAAGATTTGCTTTTTTTTACCTTGCTAGTCAAGTTGATGCTCTGTGATTCGTTTACATAAGGAATCGAAGTTCTTGCCAGATCGAAGATATAGATCACACCTTCAGCAGCACCTACTGCTTTGATAGCATTGTCCAACTTCTGGTAGATAGGAGCCATGGCATCATTTTGTGCTTTCGCCATTTGCTGTTGAGCATCTTGTTGGAATTGCTCTTGTCTTTGCATCATATCTTGCAACTCTTTCTGTCTTCTTTCAGCGATGTTAGGAGGAAGAGAATCCTTAGCGATAGCTTGCTGGAATTCCTGATATTTCTTGTTGAATTCTTCTTGGGTTCTTTGAAGTTCAGCAGTAAGTTGTTTTTCTAAAGTCTGAATATCATTTTGAGCTTTGGTGAATTCCGGCATCACAGTGATGATTTCCTGTGCATTAATGTGGCCGAATTTCAGGTTCTGTGCAAATACACCCATTGGGAGTGCAAGCAACATTACAAGTGCGATTTTTTTTAGCATAGTTCTATAATTTATTTGAATGATTTTTAGTTATTTCCAGTTGCAAATGTATGAAATTAATTTGAATATCCTAATTTTCTTAGGATTTCATCACTAATATCAATACGTGGATTGGCAAATATTATACCTGTAGCAGAGGCTCTGTCAATTACCATATCATATCCATGTTGCTGTGATATAGCTTTCACTGCTTCATAAATATCATCCTGAATCGGAGTAATCAACTTGTCTCTCATCTTGGCTAATTCGCCTTCCGGACCGAAGTAGTTACGCTTCAGCTCGGCTGCTTCTTTTTCCTTCGCTACGATTGCATCTTCTGTCTTTGTTTTTGTGCGGCAGAAAGAGTGGAAGATTTTGCCTGGTAATCTTGGAACATTTTCTGTGCCTCTTTAGCCAAGAGCTTCTACTTCACTCTGATATTTCTTCGTAGCTTCTTGCATTTGTTCATTAGCGCTTTTGAGCAGCCGGAATATTCTTCATAATATATTCCGTATCGATCAATGCAAATTTTTGTGCACTAGCTGCCATACTGATGGCAAACAGTAACATAATTAATAGAACAGACTTTCTCATGACGTTTAGTTTTTGATGATACATTAGAATTCTTGTCCTAAGATAAAGTGGAACTGGCTTCCTCCATATTGTTTAGAACCAAATACTTTGTCGAAACCGTAACCCCAGTCAATACCCATCATACCAATCATCGGCAGGAAGATACGAACACCGATACCGGCAGAGCGTTTCAAATCAAACGGATTGAATTTTGAGATATCATGCCAAGCGTTACCAGCTTCAAGGAACCTAACACATAAATGTTAGTACTTGTTTCCAGCATTAATGGATATCTTAATTCAATTCCAAGACGTGTGTAAGCATAACCTTCGGAACCGTATGGTGTTAATGAGCTATTTTCATAACCACGCAATGCAATACTTTCCGTTGCATAGCTTGAATATCCGGTCATACCGTCACCACCGACATCAAATGTACCGAATGGTGATTTCTTGTATTTATTATAGTGACCTAACAAACCGAACTCTGTACGTGTCATCAATACCAGACACTTAGGATGTGCTATATAATCCATCAACGGAGTATATGTTTTGGCTTTAGAATTTCCATTTGTGGTATTCTACCCATCTATGAAGTTTATTCATATTATCCTGAGTGATGCCTACCTGTTTTCGGGATTATAGAAATAACCCTTTATAGTCTTTACCATCAAACAATGAGTACGGAGGGAGTAAGCTGTACTGATAATGAGAAATCCGAACCGGAGCGCGGGAAGATCGGGTTGTCAATAGAGTTACGTGCCAACGTCAATGAAATGCTCAAATCATTACACTTACCGTTAGTTACCGGGAAGTACTGCCAGTCTTTCAGGTTGTAGCGTTGATAAGCCAACTCTGCAGAAAGGGTGAAGTAGTCATCGGGCCATTTAAGACGTTTACCCCAACCAACGGAAAGTCCCCACATTTTGATAGACTTATCGGGTCATAGTAGTTCTCGTAGTTATTGTAGTTGCCATAATTGTACATGCCATAACCACCATAACCGCTATACATACTGTTGTAGTAGTTGTTAAAGTAGCTGGAATTGTAGTAACGGCTACTGATATCCGTTTGTACAGAGAAGAAGGCGGATACGGAAAGTGAGTTCGGTCGTTTACCTCCAAACCAAGGATCGAAGAATGAGATACTATATGACTGATAGTACTTAGCATTCGTCTGACCGCTGATAGGTCAATGTCTGTCCGTCACCCTGTGGCAGGATACCGCGATAATTTTCCCCCGGATGCAGCAGATTGGCTATGGAGAAGTTGGTGAACTTCAAACTCAGTTTACCAATGATACCTGTTTGTCCCCAACCGGCAGAGAACTCTACCTGGTCATTGGCTTTAGATGTCAAAAGGAAGACCTATATCAACCGTTCCGTTTACAGGGTCCGGCTGAATATCCGGCTGCAGTTTTTCCGGGTCAAAGTGTCCCATTTGCTGAATCTCACGTAAAGAACGCATCAAGTCTTCTTTGCTTGAACAATTGTCCCGGACGGATACGAAGCTCACGACGGACTACGTTTTCATACAAACGGTCGTTACCACTAATATTGATTTTATTAATAGTAGCCTGGCGGCCTTCATAGATTCTCATTTCGAGGTCGATAGAGTCACCTTACAATATTTACCTCGACCGGATCGAGATTATAGAATAGGTAACCGTTGTTATAGTATAAGTTGCCGATAGCGTCATCGTCTGTGGAAATACGCTCGTTCAGTAACTTTTGGTTGTAAACGTCACCCTTCTTCATGCGAAGCAGGTAGTTTAATTGTTCCGACGGATAGAGCGTATTACCTACCCATGCAACGTTACGGAGATAATATTTGACCTTCATCTATATCTAGAAAGACGTTAACTGTTTTTTTCGTCATACTGTGATATGCTGTCCTTTACAATCATTGCATCACGGTAGCCTAATTCATTATATTTGTCGATGATAAGCTGTTTATCCGCTTCATAGTTTTCCGGTACGAATTTTTTAGTACGGAACAAGTTACGAAGTTTACCTTTTTCATTGGTTTTTCTTCATTACTCGTTTTCAACTTGGAAGCTTTGATAGCTGTATTTCCAACGATTTGTATCTCGTGGACTTTTACTCTTTTCCTTCTTGTCGATATCGATATCTACAAGAACCTGGTTCTCGCTGGAAGGATCATCTTTTTTGTGAAATGATCACTTCGGCATTTTTAAATCCTTTGTCATCAAAAATATCGTTTGATAAGTGTCTTTGCGCGGTCTACGGTATTCGGAGTGATCTGCATACCTTTTACCATTCCCAGCTTACCTTCCAAATCGGTGCGTTCCGACTTCTTAACGCCGTGATAACGTACCTCAGAGATACGGGGACGCTGCGTTAGACTGATTTTTAACCAGATCTTGTTACCCTCTATTTTTTCGGCTGTAATTTGTACGTTGGAGAATAAACCATGACGCCAGTAGCGTTTGATTGCTCCAGTGATTTCATCACCCGGCACAGTAATTGTTTGTCCTACCGATAATCCGGATATTCCAATCAATACATAGTCTTCATAATTCTTCACGCCTTCGACTTTGATATCCGCTATCTCATACTGTTTCGGTGTACCGGAGTATAAGATGACAGGTTTCGAGTCTTCATCAGTGTTGGCTTCTTGCGCAATGCCTGTTGTTACAAAACAGAACAGACAGATAAACGTTACGAATATAAAGGAAATACGATAATGCATTTATGTTATAATTTGATGTTTCGAATAATGTTAGCTGATTTGTTCACTGGTTTTGCCGAACCTGCGTTCTCTTTGTTGATATTCGCAGATAGCTTTATAGAGTTCTTCGTTGTCAAAATCCGGCCAAAAGGTATCACAAAAATAAAGTTCCGAATAAGCACATTGCCATAACATATAGTTGCTTAACCGGATTTCTCCCCCGTGCGGATCAACAGATCCGGATCAGGCATGAAGTTTGTTGATAGGTGAGAGGATATGTACTCATCTGTTATTTGTTCAGGAGATATTTCTCCCTGCTTTAACTTGCGTTGCTATTTGTCGGGCTGCTTCAGTTATCTCCCAACGGAAGAATAACTAAGAGCTAACACCAGACACATACCTGTATTATGAACTGTATGTTCTATGCATCTTTCAGACTAGCTTGCACATCAGCAGGTAATTTCATGAAATCACCGATGACTTGAAAGCGGAGATTGTTCTTCATCAATGTCTCTTCTTCGATAGAATCCAACAATAGATTCATCAGAGCCGACACTTCTTTTCTGTGGTCGGTTCCAGTTTTCGGTTGAAAAGGTGTATAAAGTCAGATACTTAATTCCCCAACCGTGCAGCGTCTTCTGTATTTTCTGCACTGTTTCCGCGCCTGCGTGGTGACCGTAAGTACGTTCTTTTCCCCGCTGCTTAGCCCACCGTCCGTTGCCATCCATAATAATAGCTACGTGTTGGGGGATCCGAGTTTTTGTCTATTTGCTCTATATAGGACATCTTCTTATTTTAAACGTTACGTTTATTATTTACCGGCATTTAGCGGATCCTTGTCAAACCATAGCTGGTTCAAACGACCGCGCCATACTTCAGATTCATAAGTGTAGGTATGTGTTTTAGTAGCTTTTACTACTTTTTTCCTCATCTTCCTCATCTTCCACTTCTTCCTCAAAACTAGCACTTCCTCCGCTAAATAGAATATATATATAGTCATTCTTGTCGTCTAATACAGAGGAATAGGTTTTCTCTACCTCTGAATTCCGGTTGCTCTTTACCCCTTAAAATCAGCTTCGCTCCAGTCCTGATAAGGGAAAGAGAACTTTTTATTTGCTTTTTTCCATGCAAGACCTGCTTCTGAGGTATAGAATGATTCAAATTTCTCTCCAAAAAGATATAGAACTGGTTGTTATAATACATAATGGTAGGGGTTTGTAGTACCGGGCAGCTTGTCTCTTCGTTATTTGGTGGAATGAAACCCATATACTGCCCATATATCCCCATGGAACGATAGCTTCAATATCTCCGGCTATTGGCTGTTTAGCATGTTCTCCGATGAGCATAATTCCTTCAAGACCAGTAGCTGTAGTATAAGTTGTATAAGATATGTTTCTAGGAAAGTCATCTGGTACAACTTGAGTTCTTGTCTGTTTTTGCGTTGGAAGTTATTTCATTACTGTAAAGCAAAAACTTTTGTTTCATTTATTGTCTTGATGTATGTTATTTTATTATTAAAGGAGCTACTATTAGATTTACATGTTCATTTTCAAATTAGTAACTGTCGCTCCATTTTATACCATTATCTTCATACACGTTACCGTCATTATTATCGGCTGTTGTCTGTGAGTATAATTTATTGTTGTATGACAATAATAGATGAACGTCAAGACCTTCAGGAAATGGCATTCTTTTCCAAAGAGTTTGAGACCCATGACATTGCGTTTGCCTTTTTGTGCAATATATACTTTGAGGACATTATCCACTACAGAATAAGTAAGATGTTCTCTCCTAAAATGACTGTTTTTTTGTTCTTTAATGGACTCAGAATTACTAATTTTAGCAACATAATTCCCACCTCAATGAATCCGGAACCATCGTATGCATCCGTATATTAATCGTGTATTCTCTTTCTTTGATCCTCCAATTCCGGCCCATGCTTCTGTTGACCATACTTTAAGTTTTTTTCTAGGCTTTCTGAGATCAATAGAATCTGTTATGTTAATGATAGAATCCTTGCTCGCTTTGGTCTTTCATTGTCACGACACCGGATGCTGTAGTCAATTTGGTTATTAGAATTTTATCAATAATGGTATCAGCATGAACAGGAAGTGAATCTTCATTATAGATTTCACTTTTCAATTGGTCAATTGTGAATTTATACTTCCCAAACCTGTTGTATCAAGTTCAAACGCATGTATAGTCGCGTCCGGACTATATTCGATGTTGTTATCATCGTCAAGACAAGACGTTATAACGAATGACACCATGAAAAAACTCGCAATAAATGATAAAAACTTTATTCTCATTTGAAAGATAGTGTTTATTTACAAGTTGCAAAAATAGAAACATTTTTTCCGATAAAGAACATTCCCGGCAAGTTTTATATAAAATTATAGATAATAACGTCGATTTTTATCGACGTAAACCCCCTGAATAGGGACTATTTTAGCTTTTCTTGATGAATGTAATGCCAAAACTGTCTTCCGAAGTGTTCTTCTGTCGAATAACTAAAATTTATCGCCTATTTCAGGTGCTTTAACACCGGAATATAGCTTGTTGGGGCACTTCTCGATATATATTTCATCCCATAACTCATTGGCTATAAATGACTGAAAAAGTTGGCTGCCTCCTTCCACCAGTAATGATTGTATTTTTTCGTTGATAGAGTTCTTCCATTATCTGAGTGAATAGGTTGTGATTAAAGTCGATTGTGATATATGTGATATTCTTCGTTCCGGATGTTTGTTTGCTGTAAAGACTAATGTTGGCACATTGCCGTCAAATAGACTGCAAATCATTAGGGAAGAGACAACGTACGGTCTAATACGACACGTATCGGATTTCGTCCATACCAGTTACGTACGGTCAGAGAAGGATTGTCTAGTAATGCTGTTCGCCTGCCTACCATGATAGCAACAGATTCTGCCGCTCTCTTCTTTTATGTACGAGCATTGAAGTCAGAGGAGAGGAGAGTACAACAGGTTGCCCGTCCGTTCGTTCCAAGTCAATAAAATGATCGGCAGATTCCGCCCATTTAAGAGTAATATAAGGCCGATGAAGCGTGTTGAAAGTGATGAAACGACGAATCAACTGTCTGCATTCACTTTCTAATACGCCTACAATTACTTCCGTCCTGCATCTTTTAGTTTTTGGATACCCCTTCCTGCAACTTGTGAAAACGGGTCCTGGCAACCGATAACAATACGTGGAATCTGTTTCTCTATAATCAAGTCAGCGCAAGGTGGCGTTTTTCCCGTAATGGGAACATGGCTCCAGACTGACATAAATAGTAGAACGTTTTAATAATGATTCGTCTTTGACGGAACGAATCGCATTAACTTCTGCGTGCGCTTCTCCACAACGAATGTGATAACCTTCGCCGATAATACGTCCGTCGCATACAATGACAGCCCCTACCATTGGGTTTGGGGGCAGCGTTACATAGACCATTTTTGCCAGCTCAATGCAACGCCTCATGTATTTTTCTTCTTCCATTTTGGTGCTCTTCGCTATATTATTCTTACTTTTGCACTCCGAAATCGTGAAAATATGAACCGCATCACTGCTTACATTCGTCAGTCACTACAGGATATTTATCCGCCGGAAGAGGTCAAAGCTCTTTCGATGTTGATCTGTTGCGACATGTTAGGGGTGGATGCGCTTGATATTTACATGGGCAAAGATATAATTTTATCTGCATGCAAACAGCGTGAATTAGAAAACATTATATTCCGTTTGCAGAAAAATGAGCCAATACAGTACATTCGCGGCTTTGCTGAATTTTGCGGAAGGAAATTTAAAGTTGCTCCCGGTGTCTTGATTCCTCGTCCGGAGACTGCCGAACTGGTGGACCTGATTGTAAAGGAGAATCCGGATGCCCGTCGCCTATTAGATATAGGTACGGGGGAAGCGGATGTATCGCAATCTCTTTGGATCAGAACCTTCCGGATGCAGAAGTAGAGGCTTGGGATGTTTCGGAAGAGGCGTTAGCCATAGCTAGTGAAAATAATAAAGAGTTGGACGCCCGGGTTATGTTTCGACGGAGAGATGTGCTGTCTGATGAACTCGGCGCGACTTCTTGTTATGACGTTATTGTCAGCAATCCACCTTATATAACTGAGGCGGAGAAGCAGGATATGGAAGCCAATGTACTTGATTGGGAACCGGGACTTGCCCTGTTTGTCCCCGATGATGATCCTTTGCGGTTCTATCGTCGGATTGCCCGTCTGGGGTGCGAACTTTACTTTGCCGGGTGGCAAGCTTTATTTTGAAATCAACCAGGCTTATGGCCGGGGAAACAGCACACATACTTGAAATGAACCAATATCGTGATGTTCGTGTTATTAAAAAGACATATTTGGAAAAGATAGAATACTTACAGCTAACCGATGAGTGCACAATTAACAGATGAAGAGGCGTTGAATCGTGTAGCCTCTTATTGCTCTACTGCAGAACATTGTCGGGCAGAGATAAATGAGAAATTACAACGTTGGGGAATTGCCTATGAAACCATTGCGCGCATTCTAGACCAACTGGAGGCGGAAAAGTTTATTGATGATGAACGCTTCTGTCGTGCTTTTGTGAATGATAAGTTCCGTTTTTTCCAAGTGGGGAAAGATGAAAATCGCCCAAGGACTTTATATGAAAAAGATTCCTTCTGACGTGGCATGGCGTTATCTGAATGAGATTGATGAAGAAGAATACCTCTCCGTTCTGCGCGACTTGTTAACTTCAAACGGAAAAAGTATTCATGCCAGTGATGACTATGAATTGAATGGAAAGTTAATGAGGTTTGCGATGAGTCGTGGATTTGAACTCAAAAGATATCAAGCGTTGTATCGATGTTCCTGAAGAAGAGGAATTGGTCGACTAAAAAATATAACGGATTCTTCTTTTTATTCTCGTTCAATTTCTGTACTTTTTGCGGCAAATAATTAATAGTTAGTTTAGTTATGAAAAACTTAGAGAGACTATTTGCGGAGAAACTGTTGAAGATTAAAGCTATTAAACTTCAGCCCGCTAACCCGTTTACCTGGGCGTCAGGATGGAAATCCCCTTTTACTGTGATAACCGTAAGACTCTTTCATATCCTTCTCTCCGTAATTTCGTGAAAGTGGAAATTACACGTCTGATTCTGGAACGATTCGGTCAGGTGGATGCGATTGCCGGTGTAGCTACAGGTGCTATTCCGCAGGGAGCTTTAGTAGCTGATGCATTAAATCTGCCGTTTGTGTATGTACGTTCTACCCCGAAAGACCATGGATTGGAAAACCTGATCGAAGGAGAGCTTCGCCCGGGTATGAAAGTTGTGGTGGTTGAAGATTTGATTTCTACAGGTGGAAGTAGCTTGAAGGCCGTAGAGGCAATCCGTCGTGATGGTTGCGAAGTAATCGGTATGGTTGCGGCCTTTACTTATGGATTCCCGGTTGCCGAAGAGGCATTCAAAATGCGAAAGTGTCTTTGGTGACATTAACCAATTATGAAGCGGTGCTTGATGTGGCACTTCGTACAGGTTATATCGAAAAAAGAAGACATACAAACATTGAATGAATGGCGTAAAAGACCCCGCGCATTGGGATGCTGGAAAGTAAGATTTTATTGTTAATTCAAATATTTAAAAGAAAGAACCATTCGGACAGTAACTGTTCGGGTCGTTCTTTTTTTATTTTATACTAACAGATATTTATGGCAAATTTTGAGAGTAGTGTCAAGGTAATACCTTATAGTCAGGAACGTGTATATAATAAGCTTTCGGATTTAAGCAATCTGGAAGCTATCAAAGACCGTTTGCCACAGGATAAAGTGGAAGATTTAAGTTTTGATTCGGATACGTTGAGTTTTACAGTCTCTCCCCGTAGGGCAGTTGACGCTGCAAATTGTAGAACGTGATCCTTGTAAATCCATTAAACTGGCAACTACCAATTCACCGCTTCCTTTTTAATATGTGGATTCAACTGGTTGAAACTGCTGAGGAGGAATGTAATGTGAAAGTGACTATCGAAATAGATATTAATCCGTTTATGAAAGCGATGGTACAGAAACCGCTTCAGGAGGGGTTGGAGAAAATGGTTGAAATGCTGGCTGTTATTAATTACTAATACTTGTTTTTATGGCACAGAAACTTTGGGAGAAATCCGTACAGGTGAATAAAGATATCGAACGTTTCACTGTAGGTCGTGACCGCGAAATGGACCTTTATCTGGCTAAACATGATGTGCTCGGTTCTATGGCTCATATCACCATGCTCGAAAGTATCGGTTTGTTGACAAAGGAGGAACTCGTGCAATTGTTGGCAGAGTTGAGGAATATATATGCTTCGGCCGAAAAAGGTGAATTTGTGATAGAAGAAGGAGTGGAAGACGTACACTCGCAGGTGGAATTGATGCTGACCCGGCGTTTGGGTGATATAGGAAAGAAAATCCATAGCGGGCGTTCACGCAATGACCAAGTGTTGCTGGATTTGAAACTCTTTACCCGTACACAAATTAAAGAAATCGCTGAGGCGGTAGAGCAACTTTTCCATGTGCTGGTTAACCAGAGTGAGCGATATAAGGATATACTGATGCCGGGATATACACATTTACAGATTGCCATGCCGTCATCATTCGGACTTTGGTTTGGTGCATATGCCGAGAGCTTGGTAGATGATATGTTATTCTTGCAGGCTGCCTTTAAGATGTGCAATCGTAATCCGCTGGGCTCTGCGGCCGGATATGGCTCTTCTTTTTCCATTGAATCGGACGATGACAACTCGTTTGCTCGGTTTTTGATTCGCTGAACTACAATGTAGTATATGCTCAAATGGGACGTGGAAAAATGGAGCGTAATGTAGCTTTTGCTTTGGCAAGCATTGCGGGTACTATCTCCAAGCTGGCGTTCGATGCCTGTATGTTCAACAGCCAGAACTTCGGATTCGTGAAGCTGCCTGATGAGTGCACGACAGGTTCCAGCATTATGCCCCATAAAGAAGAACCCGGATGTCTTTTGAATTGACACGTGCCAAATGTAATAAATTGCAATCGCTTCCTCAGCAGATAATGATGATAGCAAACAATCTGCCATCCGGTTACTTCCGTGACTTACAGATTATTAAAGAGGTTTTCCTTCCCGCTTTTCAGGGACTGAAGGATTGTTTGCAGATGACGACCTATATTATGAATGAAATCAAAGTGAACGAACATATTCTGGATGACGATAAGTACCTGCTTATTTTCAGTGTAGAAGAAGTGAATCGTTTGGCTCGTGAAGGTATGCCTTTCCGTGATGCTTATAAAAGGTGGGACTGGATATTGAGGCCGGAAAATTCTCTCATGGTAAAGAAGTACATCATACGCACGAAGGCAGTATTGGTAATTTATGTAATGCCGAAATCTCCGCATTGATGCAGCAGACCGTTGAAGGTTTCAATTTCTGTGGGATGGAAGAAGCTGAAAAGGCACTTCTTGGGCGAACAGCATTTCGAAGGATAGTTTTTTAAACTTTCCTTCGAAAAGATTTGGCAGAAACAAGTAAACTGTTTATCTTTGCACCCGTTGAAAATACGCGGAAATAGCTCAGTTGGTAGAGCATAACCTTGCCAAGGTTAGGGTCGCGAGTTCGAGAGTCTCGTTTTCCGCTCTTTTCTTTGAAAGGATGCTCGAATGGTGGAATGGAATGGTAGACACGAAGGACTTAAAATCCTTTTGGCCATTGCGGCTGTGCGGGTTCAAGTCCCGCTTCGAGTACGAGTATTCTTTACTAATCCCTTGTAAACGTGTTGTTTATGAGGGATTTTTATTTTATTACGGGCATATTGCGGGCAAAAGTAAAAATGAATCCCCTTTTTCACACACGTGTAATGACCCCAAAAAAAAATCTTCATGCTTATTTCATTTCCTTTTTTATAGCATCCACAAAATCCACATTTTTGAGAATTTCTTTCATACGTGCGTAATGCCCCCCAGAAAATCTTTTGTAGTGTATCAGTTCCAAATAACCGTTATTTGGAATAGCCATTGAACTATTAAATGAGATTCATTATCCAAATATTATTTTTGAGTCTTATTTCATTTTTTGTAATAGAGGACAATTCCGTATCTGATTTCCTTAAAATAAGGGATAATCATTGCCCCGAGAGAAGCCTATGTGTTTTCTGAGCAATGGATATCTTTATCTTGAGCGCCTATCATTATTTGTCTTTTGCAAAAGCTCAAAAACTAATTGTGTATCAACTACTATTTTTCTTCCTTCTTGAATAATGGCCTTATATATTTTACCACTCAGTTTGAATTCTTTGCGGCGCAAATAGAACAGTTTAATAGAAGGAGTCCCTTATACCCATATACATACTTTTTCTCTTCAATTACTTGGGTCTTTGGAGCCAAACTTTCGATCAGTGTTTTTAGTTCACCTACGGTCAAATCAATCAGGCGAGTGTCGTCAGGTCAGAAAATCGTCTTTCTATTCCTATATAGTATTATTTATTAAGTTAAAAATCAATTTCTAGCAATTATTTCTCTTTTACCTTGTCTAATTGAAGTATAGTAAATTCTGCAAAGAAATAAATTCAAGATTGGTATATTCAAGAAGAGTAAAAGTTAGTATAATGATAAATAATACTACCAAATATTCTGATCTACTGCTGTTTGGATTTCATAGGTTCATCAATGGGTCTTTTATTTAAAATACATACCGGGCAGATTCTAAGAGAATCGAATTTCTTATCAAGTGCCTCCATAATATTACTTTCTGTAAGTTTTCTTTTATGAGTGCCATGTGATGTATAAGTACAAAATTGATTGCCAAATAGTCTAACTTCAACGGGTGTTGCTAAATGGGGGTATTGATAGTCACCATTATTGCCGAAATACGCAATAATAATTTTGCCTTCAATCAACGCTTGGCAAGCATCTTTCTTGTTTATCATGGGATAAAGTTTTTTAATTTGTTTTTAGTGGATAGAAAAATTATAGGCTAAATCTTTTTAATTGTTTAGTAGTAACCAATGGGGATGATTTCAAAGCTCCAATAATGAGTTCTAAATCTTCATTTGTTAATTTCCCGCATCTTCCTTCTCCTTCATATCTGCCTATAAAGTTATCAGCTGTAATTTCTTTGAGTTCAGCACAGCAGACAAAACTATTCTTCCTTAGGAAAGGATAGTCGCTGATATTTATTGGATAGTGCAGATCCTGTAGTTCTTTCGAAATATTGGTATTGATATTGCTATTAATAACAACAAAACCGATAAGAGCATTATTTGCTGTTTGTCCTACGACAATGAAATATTTGTCACGGTCGTTATCGCCTTTATTTTTTTGGGAATTATTCCTTCTTTTTGGGGGTTAATCTCATTTTAAAGACATCTCCCTTATTTATATTAGGTAAAACAAGTTGCGATTTTTCTTTATTGGATAAAATATCAGCAATAGATGCTCCCATGTCTTAAAAAGCAAGTTTGTTAATTTCTTCGTTTTCTTTGATATATTCTATCATGCTTTCATTTGCTCCACCTGCTTTTTGCCATTAGAATTGCATCCATAGGATGTGCTTTTTTTTTCCCATGCATTTCTCCATGCCTCATCGTGAGATTTTGTAGACAGAGTATCTATATCAACATTTTTTTTTTTCTTTTATAGAAGCATCAAGGCAGTCAATATCTGATTGCGATAATTCTTCCATATCTGGTAATTCTTTTGTACTCAGTATAAAATAATATGCGGAATCTGGAGATTCAATGGAATTTGAAATAATTGATAACGGTGAATTATTAACGGCAGTAGCTTGTTTGGTCGCTACCTTTATCGCATCAAATAAAACAGAGGGGACAGGTCCTTTAGGTAGTGCACAGAAAGTATCTTGAATGATTCTTCTGCCATATTTAGCATAATGAGCTCTGTCCGCAAAAATATAGTATTTTGAATAAATGAAAATAGTCTATTTCGTCACATTTGTTTATGACGTATAGTACCACAGCTTTTAATTTAAGCATTTCATCTATCGTTAATTCCTTTATTTTTCATTCCTTTGCTTTTTTTCTGATGCAAATATAGCATGTTTTTATTGTTTTCTTTATCTCATTTTATCTTATTTCGCTTTTTATAGTCGTTTTTACTTGAAACATGCCGTAAAACATAAAAGCAATAGTACTATAATGTGGGGAAGCTCACGTTATTCTATACTGCTTTGCTCGTTTAATGCTCGTTTTCGCATCTTGTTTGCGTCTAAGCGATTTTCTAACACCGGAAAAGGGACTATCATCAGAAGAGAGAAAAGCCCTAAAATCGCAACTCCTGAAAGGAATACGAGTGAATAAAAATACTGCCTCATCTCACGACGAAACAGCATAAGCGTACAAATACAAAATATTAATGAATCTATTTAGTTTTCATCGACTTAAAAGAATACGAATACAAAGATATAAGAAAGCATTGATTGTACAAAGTAGAACGACTATCATACAACAATACGAAAACCTTTTTTGTAACGTTCTCCTTGCATTGCGTTGACAGCCGTCCCTATTTCCATAGGTTGCAAAGATATATATTTTTTTTATCAAAACGAATCCGGCTCTTCTATCAATTCCACAAGCCTTTGGGAAAGTATCGCTATACCAAACAGGTAGTAACGTGTCCGGATAATCAGTGCGTATACTATTCACTCCGTACTTTAATCCTTTTAAGGATATTGCTTTATATGGTTCCCCCGTTTCTGTATAGAATCTCCATGAAGCCTTTTTCTATAAGTAACTGGTTGAATTGTGCTGCCGTGTACTTTTTTCCCGTGTATCTTTAACAGGTCCGTCAAAGTGTATGCTTTGCGTACTATCTTACATTTATCTTTCTCTTTTGCAGGGGATAGGGGTAAGCTTCTCAATACATGGGCGTTTTCTGCCGGTAGGTATGTTCTCTGTAGAAACGGGTATATCAACCATTGGCAAACCTTTTCTTCCGCTATCTTCTTCATTAGTTCCAGCGTTGAGGCTTTATCCGCTCCGCCTAACCTTTGCAAAGCGCCTACCCATTCGATAAGTTCATGTACCGTATGACTTGCTCCGGAATCTGTCGGATCAGGTAGGGTATTACTTTCCTTTGCCCTATCTTCTCTTTCTAGTTCATCCCAACGAAGGATTAACTTTGCACGGGCTTCGTCATTGAACTTGGTAGCGATGTACATACATTCCCGGTAGTCTAGTAGATACATAGGTTTTTGTCTATTCAATTGGTCGGTGTAAGAGATCAGCCCAAAACTGGACCCAACTACTTTCACCCATGCCGGCTCCATTGCTCGGATAGACCGTAATACATGGCGGTGTAGTTTTCCGGTCATTTCCGCAATCTCCACGGAGGACATAGTTCTTTTGTGCACACTCGGCTCATTTTGAGTTCAGTGCTTGCATTAATGATTCTTGTTTTCATAATCGATTATATTTAAAAGCTATTGTTTTATATTCAGCCGAAACCAAATTTGGATGCGGCTACTTTTCTTTGTTCCTTTCGCATTGAGCACCGGACATACACAGCCGGCACCGTGACGTTTTCAGATGATAGCTTTTGCCGTTCCGTACTACCGTCCGGTCATAGAAGCGATGAAGGGGAAGAACCTTTCCGCAATGTGTGCATTTCTTCCGCTCTATTCCGTCCACTATAACCCGGTTCTTTGGCTTCCGTTTAACTAGCTGGCACGAAATGCACTCATGTGCGCCATATCTCCGGCAGTAAGCTATAGACCGCTTGCCGCACTTGGCGAAGTGGGTGCAATCAGATCTGGGTGATATTTGATGTATATTCATAATCGGATTCTTTTTAAACGTAAGCCCGGCAACCGTATTGTTACCGGGGTGGCTTTGTTGATTGGCGTCAACTAATGTGCCGGACCGAAACCCCTGACACTAACTTATTTTTGCTTTCTCTATTCTCATCTTTATTATCCTTGGAGCCGTTGAGTTCTTTATTCTTGTCTCGTTCTCCAACTCCTTAACCCTTTCCTTTAACTGCACGTATTCATCAGTCAGTAATACAATTCTTTGCAGTAAAATTTCGTATAAGTCCATAGTGATATATTTTTTATTAGTGTGATTCGTAAACCATTTCATTTAGTACGGTGTAACCGTCTTTTGCCCTAGATTAACATTATAACTAGTGCCGGAGTCTATACTAGCTAAGCTGTCAATAACGCAAGTTTGGCAATACATAATGTTAACCGTTACTTTATCGTTGTTCTGTAGAGTCTTCAGCAGTCTTTCGATAAACTGCTCTCTTGCTCTGTCCGCTCTTTGCTTGCGGGTTCAATCTTCATTTCCATACACTATAATTTCTTGTGCACCCTTTAACCCGTAACAGTAATCATCTATATTCACTCCGGTAAGTCCTAAAAGTGTTTTGTGCTCACCCCAACATTGGTGATCTAGTTCTATGGCTGCTTTTCGCTATTGCTAAGACAATGCATCCGGCTTCTCTGTAGTTGTTATCATCCATGAGTGTAGGAATAACTTCAAGTAAACATCTTGCCAATGTTACAGAGCCGTTTATTCCTAAAATCTCCTTTGCCGAACTTTGCAAGGTTGTAAACTTGGTCTGCATTCAGACCTTCAAACTTTTCTCCAATTTCTGAAAATTCCATAGCGTTATTATTTTATATTGATTGATTTCTGTTGTTATCGTTAAACATCTCATCCCAGATGCAAAAAGCAAGAAGGATGATACAGATAATTAGTGTTACGTTCATAATTGATTAAATATCAAAGAAGTGTTCTCCCTTCTTCCTAAATATCCTATAGCCAGTGTATAGGCATCCAAATAGTATTATTATCTCCATGTTATTGTATTTATCATATCTTATATGTTCTTTTTTTTTTGGTGCAAATATAACCTTTAAGATATAATCCTACAAATATATTACTATGAAAATGTATCATTAATGATATATTTAACGTTGTTTTATATCTCGCATGCTATTGTTTGCGAAATAAATCTTTACCTTTGCATTATAACTTAAAAGCTATATGTATATGGAATCAAGAATCAAAGAACTATTAAAAGAAAAAGGGTATTACTATTAGTGATTTAGCCGATAAAATCGGTACAACCCAAACAAGCCTTTAGCCGTGCTTTTAGGTGAGAACGGAAACCCAACTTATGAAACATTGAACAAAATATCAAAGGCTTTAAACGTTGACATGTCGGAGCTGTTTAAAAGTAAGGGCATAATTATCACCTGCCCCAATTGCGGTAAAAACATCAATATCAAGGTAGAATAACAGCCTACCGGATTGATTCTAGTAGGGAGTGATGCCATGCGTATTACTCCTTTTTTCATTGTCTCCCATCTCGTTATAATTCAATGGTTGTAACCTGTTGGTATATCGTGGAGGCTCTTATTATCTCTAATGGTGTGCCAGTCACTTCTATTGCTGTGTACTCTTCGTATTCGAATACATTATGCTTTATTCCTTCTATTTGTAGCATGGTAGTAATATCCTCTACTTGCTTGCTCTCGTGGAGCTTATAAACCTTTGTTTCTATCATAGTGTATATTTTATGATGGGGGTAACTTTGAGTTACTCCGAGGGTTAATAATCTAATCTCCTACGTAATGCGCACCGTATCTGCCCGTACTAGCTGTATAGTAAGCCGATGCCGGTATGCTCTTATTATTGTACCTCTATATCAATTATATCGAGTACGTTATCAGTAATCATGCTATTCACGGATAATTGTGCATGTTTTATTTCATTTTCTTGCATCCATCTTTTTTGCACGATTGATTGCCGATTGTTTATTACTGCCATCAGGAATAAATGCCCCTAAATCGTTGTACTGTTCGTCTAGCAGTTGGAAATAATATCGTTTCATACCCTTTATTGTTATGCAGGGCTTTCGCCCTGCTGGTTAATTTACTTATTGATTACTGTAATAAACTCACATTTAGCCCAAAGGGATAAGTCGTTACTATTCATATACTCTTGATTCTTTGCTTCGATTGCCTTTGCTTCTTGTTCACTGATTTCTTTACCGTTTACAAAATACCGTTTCATAATCTTTATATTTACGTGTTACGTTATTTTGATGATACAAAATTACGTATTAATTCAATGCTAGCCAAATATTTTTCAAGGAAAATTTAGCCATAATGTAATTTTTTGTGCATTTTGTTGCTGTGATACGTTATTAATTACTTATATTTGCATCAGAAATAAATAACGTACTAATTAAATTTATTATGGTAAATCTTAGAATTAAAGACATTTGCGCACAAAAGGTATTACGCAAAAAAGCTTATCTGAAATGATTGAAGTTTCTACTACTTCATTAAGTCGAATAATAACAGGTGAGCAAAAACCGAGTTTAGACACTTTAGAAAAAGTAGCCACCGCTTTAAACGTCCCTATCTCGTCTCTATTTGAAGCGGAACGGGATTTTATAGCTTTTGTACGGCGTAACGGTGAAACATTCACCTTTGAGACAGAAGAGGCATTAAAGGCATACGCTGAAACGCTGCCGGTGTCTGATCGCACAAATAAAAAAAGATTAATAAAATGAAGAACGCCCGGCTACTTCTCACAAGCAACCGGGCGCAATTATTTGACTATACAAAGATATGGATAATTTTGAATACATCCTATTTCCGTTGCCATTAATCCAAGAAATATTCAAGAAGCCCAAAAACGGGTTTAGTGATATTTTCGATGTAGGAATATACCGTGTATCTCAAACGTTGCAGATAGACGAATACAATGCCTTAAAACAGCTTATTTACTGTTACTACCGTGGCGGGCTTACCAAAAGTCTTCAAAGTGAGCTTTATAGGCTTGAAGAAGGTGAGATATTTCATAGCGATGAAGATTACAACGGGTTTAGTAGCTATGAGTTTGTTCCCGATGAAGAAATAGAAAGCATTTACGAATATTGTAAGGAACATGAAGAACTGAAGAATGAAATAGAGGAGTTTCACCGTCTAAGGCAGGTAAAGACCGTACTTAATATCACATTTGACATATCTTGTGTTGCCCAAACCTACCAAAAGTATTATACCGCTTATAACGGGTTTCACAACCAGCCGTTAGTATCAATCAGTCAAAGGATGATGTTTAATTTTTATAAGAACACAAAGACCGACTACGAGAAAGCATTGTTTGCTATGTATGCCGGCATCCGCTCCATTATTGGAAATAAAGACTTTGCAGAAACGACTGGAAACATGATTAAATGTAGGATGTTTGGCGCAAAGAATCAAGCTGAATTAGAGCTTATATTGAATGATAAGAAAGTGAAATCTGCGTACAAGCAATATACGACTGATTATCATTATAAGAAAATGTTGAAGGAGCTTGTAGTACGTGGGTTCTTGATGTCTGAAATAGGTTATAATAAGCGCACGTATGTATCTTGTAAAATGGATATGAAGGGCTTAGAAGATGCTATTGTAGAGCACATCAAACATAAAAGTTTAAATTTTAAGGTTAAACAACTGGAAAATAGTAGGTTAAAAGCGATAAATTCAATAAAACGCCGTCTTAATAAGTCACCCTCTTAATTAACATCACCTTTATGTCCGCCCTTATGTTCACCCTTATATCCGCCCGCATTAATAATATAATTAAATAATATAGTTAAATAATAGTCTTTTATAGGTTACATTCCTAAACGTCATGCTCTCTCACTTTGAAAAAATAGGCTTATCAAAATTAACTCTATCCGGGTTAATAATTCAGTGAAAGGGAAGCACCTATTTTCACAAACCAGTACTTCCATGAAAACAAATCAAATATTATGAATAAAAAAACTAGTCACCACAATACGAGCTACACCCGTAGCCCATTGCACGACTAATGCGGTTTTGATACTCGTTGTAAGAGATGCCTTCTTTGCGTGCTGCTATCTCGCCTTTCATGCGTTCCGCTTTGGCTTCCGCTTCTCTTCTGATACGGTCGGATTCGATTTGTGCACGAAGAAGAACCGAACTAATAGCGGCTTGCTCGTTCTCTTCACGTACCTTTGCTTCACGTGCTTTTGTCTCCGCTTCGATTGCCTGGCGTTCTTCGGCTACTCTAACCTCAAACTTTGCCATGCTCCAAGATTTACGGAGTGCATCGGCAAATGTCGGGTACTTTGCATGAGCGTTTTTGTAAAGGTTGTGTGCTCTCTTCATTATTTTGCTTAAATCGTAACGTGCCATATCTTTTTTTTATTTATTGGTTTAACTTCGATGATGCAAATGTAATATAATACTTTAATTTAATCAATATATTTGTATCATATTACATTAATATTAATAATTATTTGTAATATGATTCTTTAATTTTATATTTGTTTGCAAACTATTGCTTAACTTTGTGCCTGTTAAACGTAAAGTATTACATTATGGAGAATCGAATAAAAGAAATTTTATCTGAAAAAGGTATGACGGCAATAGAATTATCAAACCTTGTTGGAATATCACGGGTCAGCCTTTCGAATATTATTAATGATAAACAAGAGGCGTCTGCTAATACCTTAAATTCTATTGCTAAGAGTTTAGATGTTCCGTTTTGGCAACTCTTTGTATCACCGGAAGAAGTACAACCAAAGAAAGACGGTTTTTCTCTCACTTGTCCCCATTGTGGAAAGAGTATTAATCTTAAAGTAGAATAGTCTCATGAATGAAGATTTAAAACTGTTGTTAGATAAAGCTGACACACTCAAAGGGGAGTTATCCGCTTTACGTCCATTACCGGAAGATGCGCTGCAAAAAGATACAGGATGCCTTGGATATAGAATATACTTACGAAAGTAACCGGATCGAAGGTAATACCCTTACATTACAGGAAACCGCATTAGTAGTAAATGAAGGAGTTACCATATCCGGCAAGTCTATGCGTGAACATCTGGAGGCTATCAATCATAGCGAGGCTATTGATTATATCAAAGATATAGCGAAGAAGGATATAGAGATAAGTGAACGTACTATCAAAGAAATACACGCTCTTATCTTTGCACGGAATAGATCATTGAAAAATGCCGGGAAATACCGTACCGTTCCCGTTATGATTTCCGGTAGTATCCACATGCCGCCTCAGCCTTATTTGATAGAAAAGCAAATGGAGGATTTTATGATAAAGTTCCGGCAGATGGAAGAAGAAAAAGTACATCCGGTACTTATAGCCGCATATCTCCATGATGAACTTGTGCGTATTCATCCGTTTATTGATGGAAACGGGCGAACATCACGTTTATTGATGAATCTTTATCTTTTACGGAATGGGTATACATTGGTTACTTTAAAAAGGTAGCAATGAGGATAAAATAAGTTATTATAAAGCACTGGAAGAATCTCATACAGAGAATAAGCCGGAAGCCTTTCAAAAGCTTGTTGTTGAGGCCGAAATAGCCTCTTTACAAAGATATTTATCTATAATGCAATAGGGTATGAATACAAATGAAATAGATAAGTTGAGCCTTGCAAAAAGCTCATGCCTTGTTTGAGACTGGAGATATAGACCGTATCGAGGTAGGAACCGTAAAGGGATTGTGTGACATACACCGCTATCTGTTTGATGGATTGTATGACTTTTGCTGGAAAGGTCCGCACCCTCAATATATCAAAAGGAAACTTCCGCTTCGCCAATTGCATGTATCTGGACGTAATGTTGCCGATCATAGAAAAGATGCCGGAAACAACATTTGAGGAAATCGTTGCTAAATATGTGGAGATGAATATCGCTCATCCGTTTATGGAAGGTAACGGTCGTACTATGCGCATTTGGCTTGATATGATTCTGAAAAAACGTCTTGGCATGGTGATTGATTGGCAGAATGGGATAAGGTTCTCTATTTGCAAGCTATGGAAAGAAGCCCTATTAACGACCTGGAACTGCGAACTTTGCTACATCAGGGACTAACCAACCAAGTAGATGATAGAGAAGTTATATTCAAGGGTATTACACAATCGTACTATTACAGAAGGTTATGAGCCTCAG